>JXWR01001020.1_pt1 | contig 10708 bp, 4 predicted proteins | sample 315541 | NCBI WGS metagenome assembly JXWR01 (sample SAMN03273951, study PRJNA271842) | soil metagenome | isolation source: rice field ambient CO2 | place: India: CRRI Experimental farm Cuttack,Odisha-753006 | collected 2013-12-17
AAAAAAAAAAAAATAGAAATAAAAACTAGTCTTTGAGAGTAATCTGAAACAGCGTTATTTTCAATTATTTAGTGAACCTCCTCATCAGGGATTTCGACATAGTAACTTTGCAATGCTCTTCTAAGAGCAGGCTCCAATTTTTCCCACTTCAAGATTCTGACATCTTTGTCAAAGCCTCTTGGTTTTCTAACACCATAAGCCATAATTCTTTGAGCCAATTCAATTCTGAAATCTGGCATGTCAAAATTCGAACCAATACCTGGTGAACTAGACGGTGATCTTTTAGCCTTGTATTGAGTACTCATTCTAGTAGAAATTGGCTTCTTGGACCAGAAGGGCACCAAGTTTGATCTGATTCGACCCCTTTCACGTCTTCTTTCAGCAGGCTGCCTAACTTCAGTACCAATCAACAACTCTACAATCTTAATCACCTCAACACTAGTAATGTAGTAATTGTTTCTAACGTCTCTGCTACTGTCTCTAAAGCTAGCAGACTCAACACTTTCATTATCATTTGAAGGCAGTTGCAGTGAGAATTCGTCCTCAGAATCATCACCATTTCTTACTAAACATTTTAAGCAACTCACTTCAACAACATCAACACCTGGAGCAGCACCAACTGGTTTTGGGTGGCTTTTAGCGCTACCGACAATAGAAAAGCTAGCAGTAATGTTGCCGCCAACTTGAGTTCTCTCAATCCGAATGATTCTCCGTTTATCTTCTTTTTCTTCTTCATCCCACTCTGGCAAACACAAGTCTCTCACTTTTGCTTGACTAAGCTTCAAGTTCACTGGCACATAAGCAACTCTCAGAACAGCGCTGTTTGCTTTTGGTGGTCTAGCAACGCTGCCACCAGAACTAATGCCTCTGACCACCCTGTATTTTCTGTATGGACCAACTTGGCGTGCTTGCAGTGGTGGCTGAGAAATATCGCTAGCGCTAGTTGAGCTTTCAAGCTTGATGGAACTGGCCAACTCAGGGGTAAAGGAACCAAGAGTCGGCGTACTGGAAAGGTGCTGCAGTGGTGGTCTTTGATGGCGGGGCTGCAGAGATGGTAATTGTTGATTAGATTGAAGTTGCCTTTGTTGTTGTTGTTGTTGTTGCTGCTGGATATTGTTTTTGTTTTGGTGAGAGTATGACAAAAAATCATGTACTGAAGGATCAGTAAGACCACCAACTTGAGCAACAGTATTCAAGTGGTCTGGAGGGGTTGGATATGGTGGACGGAACTCATCTTCTACTGGTAAGCCAATACTCATCATTTCAGGGCTTGGGATCATCAAATTGGTATCAAAAGAAGTTTCACTAGCTGCCGATAATATTGGAGCCAGCAAATCATTACCAGAGTATGTAAGCTTGGTGGTTACTATTTGATCAGTTGGGGCACTATAGTTATTACCAGGACTGTATGTGTTGATATGATGAGGTTGTGGCAGTATTACCTGATTATGCTGTTGAAAGTGTTGATGTTGTGGTTGTGGATGTTGCTGTTGTAAATGATTAATGTGATGATGTTGCTGTGGATGGTGCTGCGGTATCTGAAAGCTTGGGTTACTTTTGGATACAATATTGGTATAATTTCTGCCAAGGCTAGTATAACTGCTGTCGTAACCTTGTGGATTGAAACTGCTATCGCTGGTTATCACTTGTACTGGTGAAGGAGAGGATAAGAACTCATTTTGATATAATGGTCCAAAACTGTTGTTGAACGCTGGCGGAGCAGTATTTATCGAAGGAGGTATCTGACCGTCAAATGGTAAGCTCAAATCGTTGGAAGGCACTGATGATAAAGTTTGTTGAAATTGGTTTACTTCATTGCCATTGATAAATCTGTTATTGTTATTGCTGTTGTTATTATTACTGATAGGGCCGCCGTAACTAGTATTGTCTGTAGCCGCCTGAAAATCATCAAGCGTCAAATTTATTGGTGCACCGGTGAAATCCTGCAAAGTAGTAAAAGAGTTCAAGTTGTTGTTATTATTGTTGTTATTGTATTTTCCCTGGTTTGGATCATGGAGTGGCTGATTAAAATTGTTTAAATTCATATTGAAAGTATCAAAATCAGACATGAGAAATTGGGGAGCCACAAAGTGTTTTTGGCTACCAGATAATTGATCAACGGAAGTCACTTTGAAGGTAGTAATTGAGCAATTATAGGACTGTTACACACGGAAATTAGAAACCGTAATGAGGATTATAGTAGAGAAAATTGTTTTGGGTAACAATGTTTATCAAAACAAGTAGTTAGTTTAGGTTGGCTTTAGGCTTTATGAGTAAAGGAGACAATATAGAATAAAAATTCAGACAAATGATTCGCAGCGAAAATAATTTGAAGTTGAGAGAACAAGAAGCTTTCACTAATCTTGACTTTGACAGCGAGTAAATCTAGAGGTACTAATATGAGGTAGATAAAAACAGATAATCAAAAAATAAAGATTTGAAGAGAGAAAAGGTAGAGAAAGTGCACAATGTCCCCAGGAACAAGAGGAATATAAATGCTAGATATATAAAGAAAAACCAGCATTATCAACAAGAACAGACAGTCTAGTCAAGGAAAGTTGGATAGTCTTATACACCCAGCAAGGAATATATTTAAGTTGGAACCAAAAACATTCTCTGCGCCTGGAGACATTACGAGGCATGAACAACAACAAACAACACTCTAAAAAACTTCTCTGCAGGAGCATACCTGGTGCAGCATGAGCACAGCAGTGCACACTCATCGGGGGGGCCAAGATTGAAGCAAACACGAAACTCAGTAGCAGGTTGAACTGTATTTTTCCAAAAATTTCTGTGTAATGTCGGTACTGCTGCTGCTATTACTGCTGCTGCTATTGCTGCTGCTGCAACTTCTGCTGCCTCTGCTGCCTCTCTGCTGCCTCTGCGCTTGCATGCGCAAGCATGCTTGGTGCAAAAACTTTTTTATCTTTTTAAAAAGAGTCAACAAGTTAAATTTTACCAGAAGGAAACCACGAGAACTCACAACCAAATGCGCAAGTATGCATACTGCAAGCACAGGCATGCATACCCAGAGCAGCACCGCCAGCCCAAATTGCCAATAAAACTTAGAGGAGGTGGCCGATACAACTTGCCTGACAGCATGCCAGCCAACGCCATACCGCATGCGCGCTTAGTATAGGCCGTTCAAAAAAAAAAAAAAAAAAACGAAGAATTTCGTTTATGAAATACTCATTCGTTAGGCAGCTTCTCAAATCTAGTTGCGCAGTATCCTTATTTATGTTCACAACATGAGACTTTAATTGAGACGCATGCAAGTTATGTAGTAGTCGCATCGACCATACTATGCAAAACTAACTGCGACAATCCGAAGCGGAACCACTACACATCGCAGAAACAAAGAAGGCGTGAAGCCAGCTACTTTGGAACGTGCATTGCAGTATGATGCTGCATCGATCCGTTAATTTGCAACTTGGTTATCGGTGGCTGTCGCGGTGGAAGTTTTACAAAGTTGAAGCCACAATATACATTGGAAATATCTATAATAAGGGGAAGACAGGGGAAGAAAATAACTATTCAATTATTGTTGACTATTCACAAGACAACGGTATCGATCAAGGGAGTCTTTAACCGCAGCTTCAAGTGTAAGCTTTTTGGAACAGTGCCAGTGTAATTTTTGCAAATAGCATAAGCACATAAATGAAACAAAAGGTACATTAGAAAGCTGGCAATACTGAACTTGAAAATCTAACCAGCTGAGGAAATGTGAGTTAAGGAACTCCGAATTTCAAATTTTTTTAACTAAAGATTTAATAATTCCCGCACGCTAGTATGTGAATAAAAAGTGACAATTTACACAAAACCTAAATTCCAACAAAGATTGGACGCACTGCATGAAAAACTCGTGATATGGGTACAAAAAGCACTTATGCGTCGCATATCCATCTAGATGTAGCCCCTTCTGCAGGAAGAATTTTCCTCTAGGTGATATCTACTATGACTAGTAGTTTGCCGTTATAGAAGCACATTTAATATAGATACAATAAAAAGTCACGAAGCTAAAATAAAAATTGTTTTTATTAATCGAAACTATATAAGCAATATTATGACTGCGAAATAAACAAAACAAAGAACCAATGAGTGTAAAAAGAATAACAAATTTTGGGAATTAAATGTGAAAAAAACTCATTAATAAATACCAAAAGTAACTAGCAAAAACGTATTAAACCTATAGTGATATCACTAGGACATCATGCAAAATAGAAAGTAAGGAGAGGGCGGAAATAATTTTGTTTCCTTTTGATCAAAAGATAAAAAGGAAATAACTCAAGTTATTATTATTAAACCCTTTGAATGACAGTACGTTCCAAACCATCATCATCTTGACCAGGGTTGGCAGTTTCATACTTCAAAACTTTAAACAACTTCCAGATACCAAAAGCAATGAAAGATCCCAAAAATGGGCCAACCCAGTAGATCCAGTGGTAGTTAGGAAAGGATCTACTAGCAATAGCTGGACCAAAAGATCTAGCTGGATTCAAACCAGCACCGGTGTAGTAAACACAGATTAAGTGACCCAAGAACAAAGCAATACCAATGACGAAAGGTGCCATGAAAGTAACTCTAGACTTTTCAACAGCAGTGAATAAAACAGCAAGACACAACAAAGCAGTGGCAAATGCTTCAATGAATACACCTCTAGATCTGGAGCAACCTCCACCCAAGCTGTTTGCAAATAAAATTTCACCCGGGGTCATAGCAGAAGCAGCCCCAGCAGCGGCCATACCGGCAATGATTTGGGCAATACCCATAATGATCCCTCTAACAGGAGAAACAGCACCAGCCAAGACCAAACTCAAAGTAACAGCAGGGTTCAAGTTACCACCAGAAACTCTAAAAAACATGAAAACGCCAACCATGACACCAAAACCAAAACCAAAACTGATCATTATAACTCTAGAAGTGCTGACTTCCAAACCATTCTTATTACCGGTAGTTGCCTGTGTTTGCTCATAATCATAGTTAGCAACTTGAGCAATAAGAAAAGCAGTCCACAAAAAGATAAAAGTGCCAAAGAATTCACCTAAACCACCAACAATGTGGTTTCTGATGGTGTCCTTAGACCCAGAGTTTTGAGAAGTGTTAGAGTTCTCTGCAAAGTGACTTTGCTCATCATATTTGACTGGGGAGTCAAGGGCGCCTTCAGAATTAACAGCTGTCTCCGGGGCTTGATTGCGAATTGATTGGGATATTATGAAAAAATATTTGGGGGTGGAAGTGGGCTAGTTCAGGATGCTTTACCTAAAATGCTTGATAGGTTTTACAAGAAGAAAAAAGAGGACAATTGGGCAACAAAGCTGATAATTTGAACTGAAAATTTAGAAAAAAGATAGAAACTTATGATAAAATAAAATTAAAAGGGGAAATTCAAATGAATATATATAGGGAGAAACTCCCAGCATCCAGGCAAGTTACAACTTGTGGTCCAGCAGCCCCCTTCGAGGAGCTCATAAGCATCTTGGGGAGGTTGCTGAAAGCCAATGCATGGTGGGCACATCCTCCTGCCGTTGCATGCAGCCTTAGGATGCGCCTTATTTCAAGTCTGTTACTAAGCATTGTGGGGCTGATTATATAAAACTAACCGTATAAGCTGTTCTGGAATTCCATATCGCCATTCACAAGCCCAAAAACAAGGTTTGGTCTTCTTGTTTTTCAGTGCACTGTGCCAGGTTAGTTATTAACTCACTGAAACTAATGATCTTTTTAGTCTTTTTGTTAACTTTCTTTTTATTTAACTCTTTCTGATTTTTTGCTTCTGCTGCTGCAGCCCCTTTTTTCAATCAAGGGATTATTACTTAGTAACTAGGTTGTCTTTCAACTTTGAATCTCGGTCAGGACAATACCATCAAGCCTAAACCGCAAACAGTAGCGTTTTTGTTGTAATTGAAAATGATTCTTCAATCAAGTATTCTTTTATTTTTACGTTTAAATGATTTTTACGTTTAAATAATTTTTCAGCCTATTGTAGTTTATGCTAGGGATCCTTTCCTATGGCTGATCGGTGTCAGTTATGCTTGTTTCACAATTTCATTGTTCTCCGGCTATTGTGTGTCACGCATGAACCGCCAAAAAGACACTGTTCTCAGGGTATCCCCCATCCAGACGGAGATTATCAACGAAATTCTGCAGCCATTTGGCTGGCCACAATAAGCACATTTGTTGGTTCATGTTTTCCACGCCGATAGTATACGAGCCCACAAAAAAAACGTATAGCTGCAACAAAATGGGATAATTTCATCTAGACTGAGATTAAGCACGTTAAGTTTCTATTGTCTTTTTTTTTGCTGTATGGATGCATACAAGTGGAATGTATCGCGAAATTAGAAAAAATAAGAGGAAAAAAGTTTTTTTTCCACGATTGAGTTACAGTCTCATCTATTTTTAATAGTAACTAACTTTCCGTTTTTACCAGTATATAGGAAAAATAGGAAATGATTCCTGTTTAATACTGTATGGTACTGCTGAAAGGCGCAAGCAGGAACTGAGTGTTTATAGGAAAGATGCTCTCCACAGTCCACATCCATATAATCCGCTTCTCTAGCATGCCAAGTTAGCTCCTCAGAACTCTGAGCTTAAATGCATTCATCTCTAACCAGCAGTCACAGTAATTAGTTCTCGTTTTTAAAATACACTGAAAAGTGAATAAAGTTGAACTTTGACACTTCAGCAGCGAGAGTTTTACAACCGATAAAGAACACTTATTAATAACGGCATTTGAAAATACAGAGGGTAATAGCAAACAAATTCAACTATAAATCTGAAATCAAGTTGACCACAATCCACTTCAGTTGCGAAGATATATAATGCCAATGAATTAGGACGCAACGGAAGCTTATCCTTCTACTTTGGCAATGCAGACTACGGCCGAAAATATATTAACTTGCTACAATCAGGTTTCTCAAGCAATAACAACAAATATAGTCTTGAAAAGATAAAATAGATTCACATCAGAAAGTAAGCTTTTGGTAAAGGAGTATCGTCATGCTTTAATCTGTAGCAGAACTGGAAGTAAAAGTTTTTTCATCATTGAGAATTTATTTTATCACAAGACAGAATTCATTGCAATCATTGCTATAATTAATACCAATCATGAAAGACAAATGAACATGATTAATACTAAGTAAGTACAAAGACATCAAGCCATTGACTAAATTGTTAGTAACTTTATTAAAAGATATAATCAAATATGCTTACTCCGCAATAATCACTAGTGATACCATGATAATTTTCGTCAGATGGTGATGCATGTTTTTTCCATGGCTCACTTATTAAATCACCGGGAAAAGGTTGTGTAGATATCATCAATCGAAAAAGGAAATGATAATGGATCAAAAAGCAAATATAGCTTCTGACTATCACTAGAAGGGCAGATACAGCAATTGTAGAATAGGTAAACTTACTGTCTTGCAGTTACAATTAACTCATTGCTTTATCCCAGAACCGACATATGAATTGTTAGTAAAAGAATAAAAGAAAAGAAACTAAAATTTCAAACTTGAGATTGATTGTGCTCCTTTTGTAGTGCAAAAAAAGTAAAAAACTACAAACAAAAAAATTTTGAGCCTACACATCCCAACACCACCGCTGCGCTCAACATAAGTGCGTAACCCGTCAAACGCGGTCATTCCAGAATAATTTCAATTTTTCTTTCAGTTTCAGAATTTAAGAATTGGAGAACTGAAAATTGAAAATTGATAGCGACGCGTCGGGGGTGTTTTCGTCAGCCACAATAGGGTTGTATTGTGCATGCGCCACAGACTTATTTTTTTTCCCTTTCTTTCCCGTGTTGATGTATAATCAAAGGAGGAAAAGAGACCAGAAAAAAAAAATACTACTCGCGAAATGAAACTGTTTACAGCCCTGCACGCACAGCTCATCCATCTGACACTATAGCAAGTAAGCTCAAATTCAGCTTCTTTTCATGCTCGCTACATCTCTATCTCATGGATAATAACAAATTGGACAACTATCCTGAGCCGACTCAGACCCAACCCACTCAACCAAACACTCAATTGAACAATGCGAATGGCGATGCTGGAAATCAAAAACACGATCCTTTAGCAGGTGTGCTAGTGAGATTAATTGTCACTAAAGGAAAGTTGGCACATCCCAATATAAACCTCTTGAGAAACGAAAATAAATCTCTGTGGGTATTCGGCCGTAGTCCTCATGTGGATAAACCGTTTGGCATTAGCACGCCCAGACTCAGTGGGAAACATTTCAGAATATGGTATTCTAAGGACAATAATATATTAATCCAAGATTTATCAACCAATGGAACATTTGTGAATAACTCAAGAATTGAAAAGGGTAAAAACTATTTACTTACGCAGGGAGATGAAATTGCTGTTGGTATAGGTGTACCTGAAGATATTATCAGATTCATAGTGGTGATTCCTCCACAAAGAGGCAATATTAATATCGGCGAGCAGCAGCTGGAAGATGACGGACTACCTGATATTGCCAAGGACTATATTATAAGGAATGAGATTGTCGGGCAGGGAGCGTTCGCCACCGTAAAGAAAGCCATAGAAAGAATAAGCGGGGAGACTTTCGCGGTCAAAATCATTGCCAAAAGGAAACTAGGCATGGACAACAAAAAAGGTGTGATTAGAGAGTTGGATATCTTGAAAAGACTTGATCATCCAAATATTATTAAGCTAAAAGGGTTTTACGAAGATAAGGATTTCTACTACTTGGTGATGGAATTTGTCTCAGGTGGTGATTTGATGGACTTGGTAGCGGCTCAAGGTGCAATGACTGAAGATGTGTCGCGTGAAATCATTAGACAGACATTGAATGCTATCAAATATGTGCATGGTTTAGGAATATCGCATCGTGACTTGAAACCAGATAATATTTTGATTGCAAGTGATGATCCCGTCACAGTGAAAATTACCGATTTTGGACTTGCTAAAATTGGCACTAATAATCACAAAGGGTCCTTTTTGAAGACTTTTTGTGGCACACTAGCATACGTTGCTCCAGAGATTATTGCAGGTAAGCTTGTTTCCAGAAATAAACAGGCAAGAAAATCTTATTCGTCTCTTGTGGATATGTGGTCATTGGGATGCTTATGCTATGTGATATTAACAGCACACTTGCCGTTCAGTGGAGAAACACAAGAGCAATTATTTAAGCTGATCAAAAATGGAGCATATCATGATGCCCCATTGAACGAATACAATTTGTCGGATAACCTGAAACATTTCATTGACAGTCTTTTACAAGTGGATCCAAACAAAAGGCTTACGGCAGAAGATGCATTACGGCACCCCTGGATAATAAATGATAATATAGATGATCAAGATAACTTTGTATCTTTATCTCAAGGGGTGGAAGATGTACTTGGTAATGATACTACAAACAATGTTATACCTAATGATGATGAAGACAACGACGAAGACAATGATGAGAACAACGACAACGAGGACGGCGATGATAACGGCGATGATGATAACGAGGCAGAAGAAGATGCAGACCGGATTGAAGAGGAGGGCGAGGAACAAGAAATTCAACAGAAACAAGACATACTATCCAATAATGCAGATAGCAAACTTTCAGACCTTCAGCTACAAAGCCCATTCCGATTCCCTAACCACCAACCAGAAGCTACTAATAGTAAAAGTCAACAAAACACTAAAATTCCAGATGATGTATTGATGGTGACTGAGCCACCTGCCCAAGCGGAAATTGAAGCAGGTTCAGTATTTGCAAAGCCGTTTCTGGTTGGTGACCATGGTGCTGATAGTATTGATACTGAAGTGCCACCAACAGGGACTTACCTTACTTTAAAGCCACTTAACCACAGCATCTCGCATGCTAAAATACATGTGCCGCAATCGAACAAGCCGTTTGTGATTGGTAGAAATAATAAATGCAATTATAAGATTGACGATAGTCGACTTTCCAAATTTCATTGCATACTTTTAAGAAAAAGGCATCCGATTGGTAAAAGTTTTTTTGAAAGTCCGGCACAAGGTTTGGATGATATTTGGTTGATTGACTATAGTACTAATGGATGCCATATCAACGGCAAGAAAATTGGTAAGGGAAAAAAAACACTATTAAAAAGTAATGACCAGGTGCTATTCTTTTTAGATTCTAAGAATAAAGAGTTTTTAGGATTTAAGGTTCAAATCAATGATATGACCGGTTTGTTCATTGATGATTTGAAATTAGTGGCAAGTAGCAATAATGCCGGAACAGCTGCTTCCGGTACTGCGGATGCTGCTGATACTGACAATGTCGCAACAGCGGCTATTGAAAACACCTGTACTCCATATAGCAGGGTTAATAAAACAGGCATAGAGAGTCAAGAAAAATTAGACAAATTCAAGCAACGTTACAACAATACCATAATTGAATCTCAAGATGAATCTGATTCTAATTTGATTCCTAGATTTGTTGCTCCAGAAAAGTTATCACGAGAATTACTAGATAGCAGTGCGGCTAACACCATCAACAATACAAAAAAGAGAAGATTATTAGGTTTGGATTCCTGTCAACCAAAGAAGAGAGCTTCATTGAATACATCACAAAAGATTTCATTTGATGGGCCGGCGTTTCAGTCTTTTGCAAAATCGGCCAAGTAAAGTAATCAAGTCAGATAGCATTTTGGTGAATTTTATAGGAAGGAAATTTTTTTTTTTTTTTTTTAGAAAAAACAAAGGACCGCCCATTTACTTGT
>JXWR01007538.1_pt1 | contig 10705 bp, 6 predicted proteins | sample 315541 | NCBI WGS metagenome assembly JXWR01 (sample SAMN03273951, study PRJNA271842) | soil metagenome | isolation source: rice field ambient CO2 | place: India: CRRI Experimental farm Cuttack,Odisha-753006 | collected 2013-12-17
CCTCAACTCTACTACAGCCATTGCTAGCCACTGGAACAGTACGGCAATTACAACTCATATGAACAGAACAGATACTGCCTCTGCTACTGCTTCTGCTACTGCTTCTGTTACTGCTTCTGTTACTGTTTCTGGCTCATTTAGCACCAATGTGGAAAGCACAACCTTGATCAATAGTTCCATTGTGTCTAATATTAGCTCCAGGGAATCAAGTATCACGAAATCGGATATTATATTTACCTCTGTTGCTGGTATCAGTAGCACTATCAGCAAAAAATCTACTGTACCAAACAATATAACAGCAACAGTTCCTACTACTGCGTCCTATTTTAGCTCGTCTTTTGGCTTATCTAGTACAACAGAAATCAATTCAAATGCTACCGGGATAGTCTCATCTGGCCAAGCACGCAGCTCCGAGTCTCTATCCACTTCCGTTAAAGTACCTTCTACTATTCCTAGAAGTTCAACCATTGTTGATACTCTATCATATATTAACCCTGGAGCGTCCTCTACTAGTACTACTTTAACCACTGTTATGACTGGTGCTACCAGTGCTCCGTCAATGTCAACTTCAAGTGAAGCGTTGTCTAAGAGTTCATTGGTTGTTGACCAAAACAGTACATATGGATTCGTTTCTGCTTCTACTTCGTTAACTTCATCGACCCTATCACCAACAACAGATGTGTCTTTCTTTGAATCTTCAACAGAAACTGTATCTTCAGCTTCAAATTCTGCATTATGGTCTTTTGGAGATTGGAATAGGAGTACAATGTCAACCGATAGTGCTCAATCTTTGTATTCATCGATTCTCACAACAATTATACCACAAATGACTTCTAGTGCTGGTAAATATGATTCTATGACAGCTTCTAGTTCATTTAGCAAAAGTGACGCTTCTCTGACATCGAATTTTGCAGGTTTTATTCGTGATTCCTCGACATCTGGCGCAACCATGTCCTTTGTTAGTTCTACAGACGCGCATTCTGGGCAAACATCTGCTACACCATCTAGTACTTCAAACAACATCATTTCGGAACAGCAAGATTTGAGCTCCGCAACACCACAAATATCTTCTATATTGTCTGAACCATTTACAGTAGGGTCATTGTCAAGTAGTGCACCATCGTCTACCTACAGCTCTGAATCCGCAATCTCGCTTATGCCGTCATCAGTTACATCATCATCAATTGCTACAGCCTCTGAAAGTCTTAATGATTTGAAGATACAAACTTCGTCAGGTGGTTCTGGTAAAGGACTCTTTGAATCAACTACTCAAGCTGTTACAACAGAAAAGCCTTCTAGCACTGAGAGCCAAAATTCTAATCCGGTTCAAACCGGTGAAGAAGGCATGAGCAGCTTAAGGACTTTCTCTTCGTCTGCTCTCTCGGTAACTCCAAAAGCAACTTCTGCTTTTTCCAGTACTAAAACTATCATCTCTGCTGAATCCTCTAGTCCATTTACTGATTTCTCTATCCCGGCTTCAACTAAAGCAGGTGATTCCTCCTCCTCCTCCTCCTCCTCCTCCTCTTCTTCTTCTTCTTCTTCTTCTTCTTCTTCTTCTTCTTCTTCTTCTTCTTCTTCTTCTTCTTCATTTTCTTCTGGAGGTAGGTCTGCTGTTTCGACTCTTGCTCCTTCTAAGACTGATTTATTTTCGATGGCCTCATCAAGTTTGGGTAAGAGTACACAAAGGCCTACTAGAACTAGAACCACAGAAAATCAGCAGTCCTCTCAAAATGGCTTTACAATGATACATTCAGCTGTCTACTCAAGCACAACTGGGCAATCAAAACCATTATTTTCTTCTTCTTCTTCTTCAAACGATGATTCTGTTTCTCTGGTACCACCTGTACTTGAAGGTAGCGCAATCAGTTTTAAATGGAACAAAAGTCTGTTCTTACCATTGTTATTCTTTTTTCTTGTTCCTTTTTTGATATGATACCCTGTTTAATGCCTTTTTTGGGTTTCTTTATTTGACTTTGTTTTAATTTTTTCATGACAAGTTATCTAATTTATATTATTATTTGTATAATACGGTTTAATTTCATGTTCACCTTTAGATTTTAATGCCTTGTTTTCGTAAAGTCTAAAATGTTTAGCTACAAAAAATGATCATAGTGCCATGTATGCGCATGCTTGAGAGCAAGAAAAAGAAACAAAAATACCATTTTTACAATGCTTGATTGACTCTGCTACCGTATTGAAACAACTTTATTCAACCATAAAACCTATTATCTAGTAGCAACACAAAGTATGCACTAGGAAGTTCTGTTCGATGTCAGATATCTGAGAGATACTTCTGCGATTACCCGTCGTTCAAAAAGTGTGAGACGGCGGGTAACACGCGTTCTAGTTAGTTTTTTTTGTAGTCAATAAAGAAGCAGAACGAGGATGACACAGCACAAGTAGAAAGCGAAGTGTAGTAGAAAAAATAAAAAACGAGGGACAAACTGTAAGAACCTTTGAGTGTAAATCATTTAGACTCACTAAACTACATCTTTACCTATCCTCTTCTTCAAAGATCCTATTTATCACAAAACCCCCTACTCTTCAGGTAAGTCTAATATACACATACCACAGCAGCCAGTCCTTCATCAACGAATGTCCAGGTGCTGGTTCTAGCTAGCCGGTTTAGTAATCCCTTCACGCGCCGCGCACTGTGGTAAAAGTTTTTCAACATCCGAAAAATTTTCGTTCGTTCGTGCGCTGGTTGCATAGACTGTCTTTACTTTTTTTTTTATTTTTTTACTTTTTTTACTTTTTTTTTTTGTTTGTCATACAAACAAGGCATCTTTTTTCATTGACGATTTTTTATACTCATTCAATATATCGTATATCAGGGACAAAGTATTAACATATCAACTTATTAGTTCTTCTGAATTATTCACATTCACATCAATTATATCGTTAACCTCTACAATCCATCCAATATGAGCACAACGAATTGCAGATTCTATGAAAACAAGTACCCAGAAGTGGACGAAGTCGTAATGGTCAATGTCCAGCAAATTGAAGAAATGGGTGCCTATGTTAAATTACTTGAATACGACAACATTGAAGGTATGGTGTTGCTTTCAGAATTGTCTAGAAGACGTATAAGATCTATTCAAAAATTGATCAGAGTGGGTAAAAATGAAGTTGTGGTTGTGTTAAGAGTTGACAAAGAAAAAGGTTACATTGATTTGTCCAAAAGAAGAGTTTCCAGTGAAGAAATTATTAAGTGTGAAGAAAGATACAACAAAAGTAAATCTGTTCACTCTATTTTGAGACATTGTGCTGAAAAGTTCAATGTGCCTTTGGAAAGCTTGTATGAAAAGATTGGTTGGCCATTGAGTCGAAAATACGGCCATTCATATGATGCATTCAAGATTTCCATTGCTGATGAAAACGTTTGGAAAGATGTTGACTCTGGCATTAACCCAGATATTTTGGAAGAATTGAAATCATACATTTCCCGCCGCTTGACCCCACAAGCCATCAAGATCAGAGCTGATATTACCGTGTCGTGTTTCGGTTACGAAGGTATTGATGCCATTAAGAAAGCATTGAAATCGGGGGAAGCTCTTTCCAATGACAAGATGCAAGTTAAGACCAAATTAGTGGCTGCTCCATTGTACGTGTTAACCACTCAGAGTTTGGACAAACAGCAAGGTATTGATTTGTTACAGAATGCTATTGAAGTTATTACTGCCGAAATCGAAAAATATGATGGTAATTGTAAGGTTGACATGGCACCAAAGGCCGTTACTGCTACTGAGGATCAGAAATTGAAAGAGTTGATGGAATCTAGAGAAAGAGAAAACAACGAGGAATTTGAAGATGATTCTGAAGAAGAGGAATAGCTGCATTGTTAAGAAAGTTGTTTTATTTTTATCATTATTGTTATAATATTTGTCTTATCCTTTTTTTTTACCACTATTGTCTTTTGACGTTTTTCTATTCTACTAGCACTTTTACTTCTTCTATTTTCTTTCTCTTTTTCCATTTGTTTGCTGTTGCTCCATCTGTTTCATCTAGCTGCGCCGCGGCGCCCCAGATCATGTACTCATAATAAAAGTTGTTTGAACTGAAACGATTGTGGATGTTTATGGTGTTGTATCATATGGTCATTGATGTTGATATTGATCATACAATACTGATGGTGTAAGAGGGTGTAAGAGGGTGCGGGTGCGGTACCTCCTTTATCATTGCGGGTAATGCTTTCGGGCTTCGGTTGCCATCAGCATCTAATGCGATGCCTTTATTTGCTTCTGTCTCCCTTCTAGTGACTATGGCAATCACACTCAAAATAGTTGCAAATTCTTATATTATATACATATATTAAATACTTTCAGAACATTCAGTGATCAAAACTTATCTCGCTAGTAATGTCAGTTCGTCCTGCTACCCACGCTGGGTCCTGGTACTCTGGCAGATTATCGCAACTTGACCTGCAGTTGACCAGATACCTTTCGGAAGCCCCACTGTCAAAAAGCGGCGCTAGAGTTGTGGTTGGGCCTCATGCTGGCTACGCTTATTGTGGGTCAATTCTAGCTCAATCATACAAAGCTTGGGACACTAGCAGAACTAAAAATGTCTTCATCTTCAGCCCTTCGCACTATGTATATTTCAAAGGCGCAAGGGTATCAAAATATGCATACTATCAAACGCCCTACGGTAACATTCCGGTAAATACTCAATTGGCTAAAGATTTAACAACTCAACATCCTAAGGATATTAAATATATGGATAGTAGCACCGACGATCAAGAACACGGGTTGGAAATGCATATGCCATTGCTTCATAAGGTCACCAAGGATTTGCCTCAGGGGGTCCCCAACATTGTTCCGATTTTGATCAGCTCATCGGATGAAAGCTTTGAAAGAAGGATTGCTTCGATTATTGCAGAATACATTAGTAATGAAGAGAATTCATTTATTGTGAGCTCTGATTTTTGTCATTGGGGTGCGAGATTTGACTATACTATTTATACTGCTGATGAAACAGCATCAAAGTTGAAGGAACTTTCATTTGACAGTGATAATCAAGCAGCATTGGAGGTTCCTATCTACAAGAGCATTGAGTATCTTGACAAGAGGGCAATGCAGGTGGCCTCCACAGGCTCGTACAAGGATTGGAGAGAGTATATAAAGAGCACAGGTAATACTATCTGTGGGCAAAAGCCAATAGCTATCATGCTAGCTGCGTTGGAACTCTACCAGGAAGCAAATGGCAATGCCGAGCCGCTGAGTTTTAACTGGATTGGATACAAGCAAAGCAGCCATGCGAGAAGCGTTGATGACAGTAGTGTTAGCTACGCCAGCGGCTATGTTGTACTTTAATATTGGTTTCACCTCCAACTTATTTCATTGACTCTTTACTTCTTCTTATATCTTTCTGTTTCCTTATTTCCTGATTTTTGTTTCTTGGTGACTTAATTCAGATGATTTTCTTTGATTTGCTGTTGTAGACACTATAAAAAAAAAACAGTAGTAAAAGTTTCCACATAAATGGATCGCACGTGATTTTTTTTTGAAACGCGTCCCGTACGTCACTCAACTCTGTCAAACTTCCCAAACTGTATATATATACCAATCCTTGCTACGCTGTTATTGATCTCTTGAAATTATCAAATTCTTGCTACCTTTGCTCAATTTGACATAGCTATCGGATAATGTCTTTTCTTTACAAATGGGCATTTGCAAAAGTGAGTATTATGAGCTGCTTGTTTGACAATTTTTGCTTGTTCTTTCAATTAATTATCAAGTACCTAAAATATAATCACAGTTGCTAACTAAACACAGCTCATGCCATCGGCATTGACCGTTGGTAGAGAAGACCCTTATTTTGAAGAAGATGCAGAACTAGGTAACGGCAAAGGTGGCAATAAAAAGAACAAGCGTAGAAAGAAAGGTATTCCTGAAGGACTATCTCACCAGGATGCAAAAGTACTTCGCAAGTTTAGAAAAAGAGCATATCGACTAGACTTATGTTTCAACTGCTGTTGCGGCATCCCCGTGGGTTGGGCAGGCTTAATTGGGTTAATTCCAGGGGTAGGTGATGTTATTGCTGCATCATTCGCATTGATGCTCGTTAAAAGTGCTAGAAAAGTTGATGGTGGTGTGCCTCCAGAAATTTATTCCAAGATGATCGCTAATGTTGCTTTTGATTTTCTTATTGGGTTGATTCCTTTGGTAGGGGACTTGATTAATATTGCATACAAGTGCAATTCTCGAAATGCATTGATTTTGGAGCATTACTTGATAAAGAAGCATATATCACATACTCCAGAAGTCGACCTTACTAGTCCAGATCGATTTGATGACCCTGGAAAGCCGCAGCAAACGCAACAAAATACAGCTGGATTTCATCAAAACTATGAAACAATAAATCAAGGGCTGCAGTATCCTCCTCCAGCTGCACACCCTCACTCTGTTGAGAATCAAAGCAGATTAAATCAGAACCAGAACTTTGATAGGTTTCAGGAATCGCAGAAACCAATACCTCCGCCAAGATACCACTAGAAAACGAAAAGAACAGCATGAATTTCCGAAACTGAAAATATTAGCCATTAAATTCTAAAAAAAAAAGTTGTAATATATTTTCTTTGTCTTTTTTTTCTTATTTAATTTCTTCAATTTCGCCATTTTGGTTGTCTTATTATTTCTGCTTTTTGACCTAGTTACACATAATATACTATATAGCATTTTACACTAAATAATTTACTCTTTTTTTGACAGAATATTTATATTGTGGATCTTTCATCATCACATTGCAAACTTCTGTTGAAAGGCATCAACAGTTCCACTTATCAATGCGCTATTTTCATCTTCTTTTAGAATGTCAAGAGTGGTTCGTAATCGCTGTAGAGATTGCTGGTCAATGAAGAATTCAGTAGCGAGATGGGTTTTCAATCTATGCAATGCCATTATTCTGTCTCCGTCTTTTAACGTGACCTGCTCATTGTGGACTCTTGCACGTATAGTATCTAACAATTTTTCAATTTCTTCGGCAAACCTATCTCTAGCTTCTTGAGTCGTCATCTTGCGTAAGTGTTGACTATATTGATGCTTTCTTTGACGTGCTGATCATAATTTGTTGAAGCTGTTTCAGTTTTGCGCTTTTCTTTTCAATTCCATTCGCTCTCAAAATAAAGTTTTGCTGCAGCTGATGAGATGGGAGGCAACAGCTTTCAGAAGAAACAAAGCACGTAATTAGACCGAAAAATATTATCAAGAGAATAGAGTATATTGCTACACAGTGCCATATACATACTAAACATGAGCATCAAGAGACCTGCTAGTGATATTGCTAAACCTTCCAAGAAAACGAAGGTTGAAAATGACGACAGCGATATCGATTCAATAATTCCAAAAACTGAATGGCCGGCGCCGTTGCAAGAGTTGGAACTAATTCATTTCAGATTTAATAGTTTTTTCAGCTTCATTTCCACGAGAAACCATATACTTCCAACATATGACTTGATAAGACCCAATATTGAAAAGGCTATTAAGAGACAGTTAACAGAACTGGATATTGCTAAGTTAATGGCTCTTATTCCTCAAGATGTACTGTTTAAATATGTAGATGAAAATCAAATTTATCATGCCAAAGAGAAGCTTGTCAAGGTTAATGCTAATGGTGAGTTTTTGAGAAAAGATGTGGACATGTTCAAGTTGAAAGATATTGATGATAATAAAAAACAAGTTTTATTGCTTGAGTTTATTGACGGAAATCCGCTCAAATCTAGGTCTAACCAAAATTATAAGACACTAAATAATTATGACCATTCATTCAACCCAAATGCTGTAAAACGATTAATAGATAGGAGAAATAAAAAATTTGAAAAAGCGGTCTCTAATTATTTAAAAAAATGTGAATCTGATGCTATAGAAGATCCAGTGCAGCATTTGGAGAAAATATCTCTGCCTTACTTGCCAAAGAGAATTGTTCATATGGATCCAATTGAAGCAATGTTGAAGAATAAAAATAAATTAGGATTGAGTGGCGATAGACCGCTTATTGCTGATATAATTGAGGAGTTCAAAAATGATAAATTATATAAGAACCAGATAGTAGAAGATGGTCTATTCAAATTCGATTCTAAACTGGCTGTATACAAAAACTTGACATTTGAGCTACCACCAGAAATTCATAAAGCATTGAAAGAAAATAAACATGTTAAACAGTTTTATAGCCATCAGGCGGATGCTTTGAATGCTATTGAAGAGAATAACCATGTTATTATCACTACATCAACATCTTCTGGTAAGTCTTTGATTTATCAGTTACCGGCAATGAAGCTCCTCTATGATTTTATGATAGAAAATTATTACAGTCTTACCAAATCAGTACGACGTTCGGATGCTGATGATGGGATCAATGGTCATTCAGTTGATATTGATGTGTTGAATCACATTAATACCAAGAACATGCCTACAGCGATGTATATTTTTCCTACAAAAGCATTAGCTCAAGATCAAAAACGTTCTTTGAATGAATTGTTTAATGAAGTTGATTTGTTGAGAAATATAGTCGTGGAGACTTTTGATGGTGATACTGATGCCGAAACAAGAGTGTTTGTGAAAAAGAATGCTAAAGTCATTTTTACTAATCCAGACATGTTGCATGCAAATATATTGCCTAATTATCAACAATGGCGATCATTTTTACGTAACTTGAAATTTATCGTTATTGATGAATTGCATACTTATAAAGGATTGTTTGGATCCCATGTGGCACTAGTTATTAGAAGGTTAAAGAGAGTGTGCCATTATTTAGGCAATGACCAGATCCAGTTCATTTCATGTTCCGCTACGTTAAAGTCACCAGTGGATCATATGAAGTTGATTTTCGGTATCGATGAACATAATCCGTCCGAGCTTCCTATTGTTCACGTTGATGAAGATGGATCACCTTCTGGGGAGAAATATCTTGTTGTTTGGAATCCACCACTTTTGGACGCTCGAAGAAATGAGCGTGAATCGTTTTTAACCGAGACCGCCAAATTGTTAATCAATTTAATGATAAAAAATATAAAAACAATTTGTTTTTGCACAGTGCGGCGAGTGGTGGAATTGTTAATGAAAGAAGTTAGAAGTATTTTGAAGGATATGAACAAGACAGAAATTCAAAGTCAAATTATGAGTTATAGAGGTGGTTATTCTATTTCTGATAGAAGAAAAATTGAGAAAGAAATGTTTGAAGGGAATTTGAAAGCAATTATTGCCACTAATGCCTTGGAATTAGGTATTGATATTGGCGCTTTGGATGCAGTGTTAATATGTGGGTTCCCAATTTCCATTTCAAATTTTCATCAACAGTCTGGTAGAGCAGGGAGAAGAAACAAAGATTCTTTAACCTTATATGTTGGTGCTGGTGATCCAGTTAATCAGCATTATATGAATAATCCCAAATTGTTGATTGAGCGGAACTTTCAAGACCTAGTGCTCGATTTCAACAACACCATGATTTTGGAGTCTCATTTGCAATGTGCGGCATTTGAGATTCCGATGAATTTAGCTACTGATTGTCAATTTTTCCTGCCTTGTAGTGAACAGTTTATTACTGATACTGTGCAAAAAAGGCTTGTGGAGGATGAATATGGTTATCATGCACATCCGAAATATTTACCATGGCCATCCAAAAATGTTTCGTTGAGGGGCCTCGAGGAACAAATGTTTGCAGTGGTGGATGTAACGAATGATAGAAACATTATTCTTGAAGAAATTGAAGCATCGAGAACAAGTTTCACTTTATATGAAGAAGGTATATTCATTCATCAGGGGCTTCCTTACATTGTCAGAGAATTTAATGCAGATGAACATTTTGCCAAAATTGAACGAGTCAATGTTGATTGGGTAACTAGTCAAAGAGATTTTACTGATGTTGATCCATTAGAAATTGAGAAAATTCGGTCACAAAAAGTGCAAAGTGATGTTCCTATCTATTTTGGAAAAATTAGAACTGTTATTAAAGTATTTGGATTTTTCAAAGTTGACAAACGTGGTAAAATTCTTGATTCTATTGATGTGAAAAATCCACCAGTTATAATTGACTCAAAAGGATTTTGGATTGACATCCCACTATCAGCAATCAATATCATTCAAGCGAAATCACTCAATGTATCAGCAGGGGTTCATGGTGCTGAACATGCAATCATTAATGTTATGCCGCTAGTAGTTGTTAGTGGGGTTGATGAAATTCAAACTGAATGTAAAGCACCAGAGAAGGAATTTGCCAAGAGACAAACCACAAGGGTAAGGCCAGCAAGATTAATTTTCAATGATTCTAAAGGTGGACAGTTTGGTTCAGGGCTTTCTGTTAAAGCGTTTGAAAACATTGATGAAATTTTGGAGAAAGCTTACGAACGCATTAAGAATTGCAAATGTGATATTGGGTGCCCAGAATGTGTTGCTGGCACATATTGTAAAGAGCAATCTTTGGTGATATCTAAAACTGCTGCATTCATCATCTTGGGCACAATTTTAAATAAGAAATTGAACTTGGATAAGATTAGGGATGGACCAGAAGAAAGTTTGCCAAATATTGAAGTTGAGACCATCGAGCCGGTTAAATCTTTGGTAAAATTTTCTCCAGATGTGGAGATTATTGATGTTAAGGCTATTGAAAATGGCGAAGAGTTTACTTTTAAGGCGGAGGAGAATGATGGTATGCAATAAGCAGGCATCAAGGTTACAATGTGTAAGTTTGATGCCTGCTTATTGCATAC
>JXWR01002636.1_pt1 | contig 10704 bp, 3 predicted proteins | sample 315541 | NCBI WGS metagenome assembly JXWR01 (sample SAMN03273951, study PRJNA271842) | soil metagenome | isolation source: rice field ambient CO2 | place: India: CRRI Experimental farm Cuttack,Odisha-753006 | collected 2013-12-17
TTGACATCAACAATTAATTTTCAGAAAATTAATTGTTGATGTCAACCTAATTTGCCAATTTTTCCACTTGCAATGACACCTGCGACTGTCCTGCTTATTATTGCGCTGTCGGGAGTAATATAGCATATTTATGCATTATAGTGCATTATGAGATATATAAAGGGGGTGCTGGAGGTGACTTTTTGTGGCAAACACCCACGCAAGATTTGTTAGGGGGTGTCGGGTCATGCACAGCGTCACGCATAACTTCTTTTAGAGAAAGAAAAAAAACTTCGCTGCGGTTGTTCGACTTGGAAAGCTGGTTGTTGGTTGAGTGAGGATGAGCCAAAGGTAAACAGTAAAAAATAGATTGTGGTATATGGCGACAAGAGCAGACAGAAGAAAAGAAATTGGCAAAATAAGCTGCTATTTATAAGCTGAAAACATGCTTGGTTGAAGATTGTTGTAACAGGCGCTTTGTGGGTGACAATCAAAAAAAGCTTCAAACTGCAACAAAGCGTCACCCGAGGGCAGCACCCGGCTTTGGCCTTGTTTCTCCGATTCGGTTTGCCGCTTAGTCTTTTGCCGCCAATACAAACTGCAGCTACGTAGTACGGTGCACTGCGATAGTCAGCCAGAGAGTCAGCGATCATGCTGCTACGCTTTTTCTCTCTGGACTTGTCACTGCTGCAATCATCGCCAGACTTCGCTACCCCTCCTCCTCCTCTGGCCCCCTAGCGCAGCCTTTGTCAATATTAGCCGCCGACTTGTTCTCTTTTGCTTCTGCTTCTGTTTCTCATCTTCCTATTCCATCTTTATTGAACCGTTCCTCTTCAAGCACTCTAGATCAACCATCTCAATCACCCAGCACAGAGCTCATTATCGTTCACAGACCGATCCCATTATATTTACAGGTTCAGAAAAACAAACCGCTTTAGAAAAAAGTAAAACAGAAAAAAAGTAAAGCAAAAAGAAAAGAAAAAAAAATTTCTATCGCGCGCATTGCCCAATTAAGCTTTTGAGCTCCCACCGTCATCTGTTTTTCCTGCTCCTGTTCATCGCCTTGATATTTTACTATCAATATATTATATTAGCTTTATCTAGTTTCAGCGCTTAGTTCTTTTGTCCATCTTGTTGCACCGCAAAAACGCCTCCCAAGCATCTTACAGCAGATCTTTCATGTTATCTTAAATGGTAGATCTCGATCTTTATGGGAGTCACAGCACTCCAATATTTGATTTTTCACTAAGCTCGGTCAAAGGCGCCGGCGCTATTGACATAACCGAGTTCACGATCATTGGATCCACCCTTGTTAAATGCTCGAACCTCATCAACAATGGTAAACGGCTTGAAAATATGAGTTGGCGTATAATGGGTAAGAGTCTTGTTTCTGGCGAAGGCGAAAACCAAAGCAACAGTCAAAGTAAAAGTCAGCAGCAACTCAAGAATACCAATCGTAATGGTGATGTTGTCGTTAACAATAACAACGGTTATTCCAATCAAGACCAGTCATTGCAGAATGGAGATACACAGAAACAAAATCAAGAATTTACCAATATCAAAGGCTTGGTGCCCCAACATGTTTTCATCAACGCAATTAACAACAGTCGCATAAACGGACTTCCCAAAAAGAATAGTAATAAAATGAACAATAATAATAGTAACAATAATTCAAAAAAAGATATACCCAAGAAACCCCAAAAACAGCAGCCTACCATTACCAACCAAAAGAAATTAAAACCAAACGATTTCAACTGTATTGCCTCTATAGTGACAAAACCATCGTTGGCACAAACTCTCGCACAAAGCAAAAGTAATCTCAAACGAAACACTTCAACCGGGTCTGGTTTCTCCAATAATAGCAACATCAGTTTAAGCAGCAACAACACTACTTCTCTGTCCACTAGTTTTAGCAAGTCTAAATCTTTCCAGCGACCAAATCTTGTGAAGCGAAACTCTTCCAAGGGTAAACTAACGTCATTTTCGCTCAAGTCAAATAATTCAAACAACACAGCCGCCAACGCCAGTACGACGCACAGAAAGGGGCTAAATAACAAAGTTTTTAGTCAGTCCAACATAAATAGTAGTAATAGTTCTGGCTCATTGAATAATACTGGCAAAGGGTCACAGAATAAACTAAGGGCACAAGATGCTAGCAATACTAACAATAATGCCTCCTATATCAAAAATGATCCACAGGAAACCGCAGTAGCTTATACTTCCATCAACCACCACTTACTTCCAATTAATCAAAATCATACTAGCAAACGTTTATTTGATTCTGCGGCACAGCCCAAGGATCATTCAACTAATTGGGATGCCAACTTTCGCGGTATCAATTATTCAAACTTACTGTCAAAGACCAATAATGCAAACGCTTACAGCCCGGTGGTAACGCAGACAATTTTGCCAAATAGCCATGATGCCGAAACTAAGGCAAATAATCAAATCACAGTGAATTCAAACAACAGCAAAAACGATGTTACCAATAGTAGCAATGACAATAACACCAGTAGTCAACAGCTCAATAGCAGCGTCAGTCCATTGCGTCATTATCCTGGTAGCGTAGGCAGCTCAGGAAGCCAAAAACTCTTATCTCCCAAAGACCCATCGCCAATATTATTATCCAAAAGCGGAATAAAGGCAATTGGTACCACTTCTGAAATCAACGTTGAAAAAGAGATAAAACTCAATCATCAGAGATCACACTCTCACAGCAAATCTAATAGTAATAATAAAAGTCGCAGATTTAGTAGTAACAGCAACACTATTACAAATGTCAATGATCAAACCAGAGATACTAGAAATAAAAATAAAGAGGATGGAAAGAAAGCAAGCTTTTTTTTACGGCACGATGATGAAAGTGAAGACAGTAAAAGTCGCAAAAGTTCATTAAGCAGCAAGCTTTCTATGACTCCAGATCAAGAATCTAAGGCCCATATACCGAGCTTGTTTAATTCCAGGCTCAAGGACAAATCTTCATCTGGAAGTCTTGTCAGTGAGGATGATGACGATGATGATGACATAAGCGATGACGATGACGATGATGATGACGATTCTGACAATAGTGATTCAGATTTTGAAATTTACAGTGACGATGAACATCCAGTTGCCAAATTCAAAAGCAAAGATTCATTTACTGAAAAATTGGCTGAATTGAAAACAGAAATTGGACAGCAGGAAAGAGTTCATTTAGCAAAGTTAAAAAATAATGGTAGCAAAGATGGATCAAGCTCTAAAGGGTTTTTCCACAATAACGATGCCAATAGCAGTCTTGGTAGTAGCAATAAGAGTGGCTTAGGACCACGCAATAATACTAATACTAGCAGCAGAAGCAGGAAATCTGCCAAATTTCATGACAAGCATGGTAGTTCCTTGAAGAAATTGAACTCAAATCTTAGTCTTGTCATTCAGCAAGAAAACAATGACGATAACAAATCCATTGATTCAACCAGCAGGTTATTGAAGAAAAAATCGTCATTGTTTCCAGCACAAAAAAATTATGATCCAGTGATTTTTTCAGATGACTCTTTCTCGGATGATCTGTATTCTACTTCCGGAGATGATGACAGTGATGATGATGATGATAATGATGATGATAATAGCAGTTCATATGGAAAACCACAAAAAGGAACTAAAATTAACAAAAACGTGAAAAATCCAGGCTCTAATAATCGTGCTAATGATTTTACTGATGAGGATGATGATGAGGATGATGATGATGATAGAGATGATGATGATGATGATGATGATGATAATGATGCCTGGACAGATGACGATAATGAATCTAATTTCTCCAGCATTAGATTTTCCAAAAACGAAGATGCTACTAGATCTAAGCCTGCGGCCAAAAAATCTCTTCTTTCTGGCCTTTTTCTCAACGAAATGAACAAAACAAATAACAGCAGCGAGGAAAGCCAAAGAAGTAGCGGAAATAATAGCATTCACAGTAAATTATCAAACAATAGTATTACCACTACTAACTTGAACAGAAACAACAATCGTAATTGTCGCGCCAACAGCAGCGCTAGCAAAAAAAGTTTTGCCAGTCAAAATAGTAATGGTAATGGCGCGTGTCAAAATTCATCATCAACTACTGCTGCGAGTAGCAAAATCATATACAGCAGTACTGGCGGGTTGCAATTACGTATGGATTTACCAGCTGAAGGTGATGCTTACATTGCGCAGGCTAATAGTACTGCTATTGAGAATGGTGGTAATGGTACTCGCGGTGGTTTAACTTTTAAGAGTGCCAGTAGTGGTGATAATAATGAGAAGAAGAGTAAGGCTATTGGTGATGCTACTCGACCACTGACATATCGAAACAATTCGGAACTTTTGCTAAAATCGCAACCATCTAATACGTCGCTAAGCACCTTTGCTTCTATTCAACCTGTCATGGTGACAAATGTAAAAGGCACAAAGTCTTTGGACAATTACTCATCGAACAAAACTAACACTAATGGTGGTATCCTGTCGCCAAGTCATGGTAATGACAACGGTACAATTGCATCAACTGCTCCTGGTAAGGAAACATCTACATCAACTGCCACCACCGTAAAATCAAACAAATGGTCAAATGTCACTACTGATAACAATATCAGAAGAAACAAGCTTGAAAGGTCATCAACAGCTATTGATTTACGTGAATCGTTACGCAAAAACTCTAGATCATCATCTACTTCTTCATTCACCAATCTTTTGCAAATGCCATTTCATTTATTTGGTAGAAGTGGCAGCGGTGCCACAAATGCTCACCCTCATGGAGATGTTAAGCCTAATGTTGATGACCCTTATAGTACCAGAAACAGAGTGAAGCTTGATTTGTTACAAAAACGCAGCAGTAATGCCCCACCGACAGCCAAAAGTTTATTGAATACTGCGTATCCTTCGCATATGTTTCATCAACAAAGACCCCCTCTGGTGGCTACAGCTGCTAATCACAGACGTCAGCAACAGCGAACGTTTTATATTGGAAGTAATAATAGCACTAGTGATTATAAAAGTATGTTTAATGCGCAACAGCAGCAGCAGCAGTTGCGAAGAGGTGTTAGTGGTGGTGCTGGTAATGTGCGCGGAAATTCAGCTACAGTATCGAGTAATCAAAGTCATGGAGATAACGATACTAATGATGCTTTGGCTGCTGTTTCCAGTGTTTCTGGGCTTTCTGCCGTTGATGATAATTTGGATTCTGATGTTAAGCTATTAAATGAAAATGTTAAAGCAAATACAAACACCAGTGCAAATACTCTTGCAAGTAACCCAAAGTTACGTACTGATTTGGTGGTCAAAGAATCCGATATTAGATCAATTGTGTTTGGTAATTATGATAAAAATAGCAGTACAAGTGGCAGAAAAAAACAAGATGGGATTTCTATGAAAAATGAGAGTGGTATTGAAGAAGAAAAAGAAGAAAAAGAAGAGAAAGATAACGACGCATTTGATGATTTTGAGATGGATAGTTATCATAATCGTGGGTGGTGATTGTTGAATGTGGAGCCTGCCACTGCCTATCCTAATGGGTTGTACAAAATTTTTGAATTAATAATTCTTGTTTTTTGCTTTTGTCTTTTTGATTTACTCTCGTTTTGCATGCTTTTGAAAGCGGTTTTATTTTTTCTTTTCTTTTTTATTTTTTATTGCTGATTTCAATGTTTTCTGGCTTATTTTTTTTTTTTTTTAATATCTAGAAATTTCAGTAAACTGTTTTTTATTTTATTGTTTTTTCACTTTTATCTTAACAATAATAATTTGGGGGTTTCTTTTCTATTTTTTCTTTTCTTTTTTAGCGTCATAATCTTTCTATTTCCTTATTTTTGCTGATACTCTATACACTACAGATCAGGTTTTGATCTACTCAAATTTACTCTTATAATAACGCGATGCGATGCATTTCACGAAAGTCAATATTCCTTGCTTGAACAAAAAAAAACAAATCAAAAAATGCTTTAAAAATGTTATAACAAAAGTTATAGAAAATTAAGATAACGAATTAAAATAGTTGTAAAAAACCGATACATGGATGTAAGGTAATGAAGACTAAAATGCATATTGGCGCTGCTCATATTTGTGGCACGCTGGTCAATCAAAGTAAATTTATAATTGATCAACGGTGAGCAACAGACTTGTGTTTCTCACTATATACAGTATGCCTCGCAATAACTTACGATAGATGTTATGACTACATTTATTGAGCTTGGCTTCATGCAAGAGATAATTTTTCTCTAGGGAGTGTTCTATTAACACGGTGTTTCACCTCCACAATATAAACCATTTGTAGTGGTGTGTATGATATATATAATACTACAATTTGCAGGGGCTATCTCAAAAATTTTCTCTATTGTACTTCGATAAACCGTAACCATATGGTATTAAGCTCTAACAATAGGATTTTATCACCGACTACGAACCATAGTTTTGCACCGGATCTGGCAACATGTCGCCGGTGGTGCGTGTCATAGCACGGAAGAATCAATGACAACATATCTTTTGAGTTTTTCCGAAATACGAATAGCTTAGTCTTTGTCCTTTTTAACGATAATTCAACATCCATATAGAATATACGTAGAAGTCTGAGCCATCAAAATTTGGTTAAATGACAATTTATAATAAAAATCAATATCAAAATAGATACTAAAATAAATATCGAGACAGAAAAGATATTACAACGCTTTATGGTAACGAATCTAATGGTTGATTGATTGTCAGGCATCACACCGCAGATTTTAATGGTTTTACAGGTCCTGACACTCACTGTACTTTACTTGCAGTAAACGATCTTGCGCTTGCAGCAGCAGAAGTGAAGCATATTTTCAGCAACAATTATGTGGGCTTTTTTTTCTCTTTTCTTTTCTTTTTCCGTCCAATGTCGTATTGATCGATGGATCTATAAGCGGACTGCTGCTGGAGGCGGATATTTCTTCATGTAAACAGAAAGCGCACGGAAACTGTAACGCACTGAGGAGCAGAAAAAGCGTCGTTGCGCACATTGTAATGGCCAGCATGAATATTATTCTAGCAGTTGTTGATGAATCAGCTATTTCAAGAAAGCCTATGCTTCCTATTGCTTAATGTTTTCTAGAAAATTTTGTTTGAATTGATAATTGTGAAACATAGAAATCAGATGTGTGAAACAAACGAAAGAGTATTAATATTTTGAATCGCAAGTTAAAAAATATCTTCATACTACAACACTTAACCCTTGTAGTAATCTTTAACCCTGGTCTGCTCAATAACAAATTCAAGTGAAACGAAAGATTGGACCAAGCTTACATTTGTGTTGCATTTTGCTTTTGTCACGGAACAAATCTATCTGATGAAAATATTAACAGATCCAAAATTTTTAACCGCTATTGAAGCCTAAAACTTTCTTACGAATTTATTAATGTCACGGATTTTTCGAAGCGAAGTGATAACAGCTGCAGAAGACACCAGGTGCAATTATAATGCAGTGTGTAACGGTTTAACAGAATTTTTGAAACAAAACGTAAGAATTCTCACAGAAAATTAATTGAGTCTAGCTAAACAATCCATGACACATAAAAATTCAAAGGGACTAAAAGTATGAATATGCGGCCTTAAATCACCATTTTGTACGTATTGATGGTGCCCTTTGTCTCTGTCTTTAATAGTAAGTTGATTTTGAAAAAAATGTTTCAATCATATGGATTTACTAAAGGGAACTTAAGAGGTAATTCATGGAAGCACTGCAGCGGCAGCAGCATTAGAAAACGCAGACCTACACACATATTTTTCTAAAGAAAGGAAAATTATAAACGAACAAATTTAATGTTCAAATTTTAAAAGTCAACAACGCACGCACACAGTATACCGTATAATAATAACGTCAATAATACTAATAATATGATACATGACAGCAGCAGCAGCAGCAGCGGCAGCAGCAGCAGCAGCGGCAGCAGCAGCAGCAGCAGCACAAGAACCGGCAGCAAAGATAGTACGCTCTGCTTGCGGCAGGGGCACAGAAATTACACAATAGAGCCAAATATTTCATAGCACTAAACAGTATGCTGAAATTAAGTAACTACAATCGTTTTGTTGTTGTCTTACTTTTCTGTTTGTTCTCAATAGTATCACGTAGGTGTAATATATTCATTTCATACGTTTACGTGTTGGTGCACTGCGAGTTTGTCAACTGACTCACTGTCTCGCAAACAGACAAAAATGCTGACCTGCAGTTCAAGTACAGTTGTTGCTGCTTTTGCTGTTGTTTTTCATTTCCACATCAAAGGGTTGCAAGGTCCATGAACATGAGTCATTTTGAGCATTTAACAAAACAGACTGCAGGTTTTTTAGCAAAAAGATTGTTTTGAGCAGAACTTAGGATTTCAGATCAGGCAACCACAAAAATGAGCACCAATTTATTGTACCCTGTGAATAAAAAAAGAACTCGAGTGACGGTTGCTATTACAGTATTTTTTGCTGGCCCAACAAAAATAATTTAATAGTGTATTTTTGACAATTGTAGTGTTGTAGAAACCGGATGTTTGTTTCAAAATTATATGCTTATTTTATTTTGTACTTTTTGTCACGATAATTAGCACCTCCAATGATGATTTTGTAATATAAAATCAACAACAACTTTTTGTAGCAATATGTCCGGACAACTACAAGTAACTTCTAATTTTAAAGTTTCTTGACGATGCGCTAATAACAGGTGCTTGCAGTAACCTAAATTATTTTACTTTCAAGCTACGCATAGTCATGCTCCTGCAGTTGCAGCGAAGAATTGTAAATTTCTTGTTTTTCAAATTTCTCCTGCAGCCGGAGCTCGTTGCAATATTGCCCAGCGTCTGTCCTGTTGCAGGGCTTGCAGCGAGGCCTGTCTTTTGTCTTTTAAGATGCGCAAGAATAAGCGCAACACTGGCCGAGGAGGCACTGCTTTAAATTTCGTCCATTTTGTTTGATAATATAAATATCGTCAATCACCATTGCCAACAAGTCAAGGAAAAACAAACAAACACAAAGACAAAATAAGTAGTTCCCAATACAATTGGGCGGAAATTTTTGTATAATTTTGTCCCTCACTTATTTCATAATCCTCTGATCCATTCCCAACCCGATCTTGGTTCCGATTCCGGTTTCGGAAAGAATGCCTTCAACTAACTGCAATTAATTCTTTTTCTAATCCACTTAGGATTAAATTGTTAATTTTTCTTTTTTGCTTAAACGGAATCAGAGTAGCTTTACAAATGTAATTACTTCGAAATAATATTCTGCTAGCATTGTGCGATATATCAAAATTATTTGGCAGTATGGGCATCTCATAGATTAATATCTGCGCCCCTCTCCTATCCCGAGCCGTTCCTTGATACTCGCTCGCTCGCTCACTCGCTCATTTGCTCGTACGTCCGTAGTATGGACGATTGGCAATTATTTGTTGGCTGCCGTTGTCGTGAACAATACTCGAGGGCCGCTGCATCCAGGAAGATAAAACACAGGCCGCAGCTTGCATTCGGCGCTCTGCGCGTCATAGCGCATAGCCATATGCATACAAGCAAACGTTAAAAGTGAACAGTAGAGAACTTGTGAACAAAAATATGAGTTGACTACGTCCTTACCTGTTCTTGTGGTATATCATAAGATTCTAACAATTGACAAGGTTTTTTTATTGTAAGAATAGAAACAATCATTTATTTTATAAAAATCATATAAAATAAAGAGTTAAAACAAATATGGAAATTAATCCAGATTGAAGTTAATTTGTTTCTTTTTTTGTATTTGAATATCAACTTTATTGGTGCTTTCTATGTTCTCTTGGCTGCTTCCTCGAGGTAATTTTTCAATCTTTTTCTGCCTGTTTTATGTCTTCTATTTTTTTTCTCTTTTTTTTGTCCGAATTTTCATTCCCGAGGGATGCAATAAGGCTTGATCTCATTTGTTGGGACTAAAAATAAATCTACGCCGGCATTTGTATTTTTTTTCTTTTTTATTCTTTTTTCTTTTTACTTTTTTATTTTTATATTTTCTGTTAAAACCTTAGTTCACGACTACTCTTGTTGTACCTTCTCTTTTACAATTATTTATAAATTCCCAATTTTTTTTTCTTTTTATATTTGCACAGGAGCAAGTAATTCCACACCGTTCCCCAATTCTTTCGCAAAGCACTGAAAAATAACAGCCCATTAGTATCTATTATTGTTTTCTGTTACAAAATGCTTCTCAGGTCTCTCATTAGCTAACAAAATAAAGTGAAACCAGGTGATCTAGCATCTGTAACCCGTTGCGACGATGCAAAGCTATGCATTAAAACCTGCTGTTTTTATAAGTACAAACTTAAAAAGCTTGCAGCTAACAATACAAGTAGTTAGACGCACATATATAGCAGCATTGCACAAGTAGTCACCTCTAGGCACTATGATGCCGGATGTTACGCAACTTTTGCTGGAAGAATAAAATCCATGGAGTAGACCGCAGCTACCCGCTTCAATAGTGTAGTATCGAAAGATATTCTTAAGCGTCTTCTGCCTTCCTTTCGTTTGTTCTTCCACTTCCTTTGGCTCAATTCCCATAATATCTTCTAATCATCTACAGCGTTTCTTAGAATACTGCTATCCTGAAAGTGTTTGTTTTTCTTTTGCTCTTATTTCCTTTTTTTTCCCGTTTCAACTGCCACCATTTTATCCAAGGAAATATCAGTTGAAAGAAAAAAAAAGTAAAATAACAAAAAGGCAAAAAAAAAAAAAAAAAAAAGAAACAAGAGCCAAA
>JXWR01003948.1_pt1 | contig 10695 bp, 7 predicted proteins | sample 315541 | NCBI WGS metagenome assembly JXWR01 (sample SAMN03273951, study PRJNA271842) | soil metagenome | isolation source: rice field ambient CO2 | place: India: CRRI Experimental farm Cuttack,Odisha-753006 | collected 2013-12-17
GCCCCATAGCTTAATGAAACCAACTGCCGCTTGTTGGTCAAATGAATCCGCTGATGTATAGGTTGCCAAGTTCGTATCATATAGTGAGTTGGGTGACTTCCGCCCCTCAGTAATAACGTTACCCTTGAAGAGTTGTACCCGAACTACCCCATTGACGACTTGCTGAGTTTGCTTTAAGAAGGCAACCATCGCTTCCATCAATGGTGAGAACCAAAGACCGTTGTAGATCGTATCCGCAAGCTTTTGTTCAATGATTGGCTTGAAGTGAGCTAACTCACGCTCAAACGTCAAATCTTCCAAATCTTTATGTGCTTTGAGCAATACCGTTGCAGCTGGTGCTTCGTAAACTTCCCGTGACTTGATACCGACCAACCGGTTTTCAATATGGTCGATCCGACCAATTCCATGTTCACCAGCAATCTGATCCAACTTGATGATTAAATCAGCTAGGTTAAGTGATTCACCATCTAAAGCAACTGGCACCCCAGCTTCAAAAGTGATTTCCAAAGTCGTTGGCGTATCCGGCGTATCAGCTAAGGCCTTCGTCCGGTCAAACGCATCGGCAGGCGCGCCCTGCCATGGATCTTCTAGAATGCCACATTCATTGGCCCGGCCCCATAAGTTTTCGTCAATCGAGTAAGGACTGTCCAAATTGATTGGTACGGGAATATTGTGTTCCTTAGCGTAATCGATTTCTTCTTCCCGTGACCAGTGCCAATCACGTACAGGCGCTTCGATCTTGATATCCGGTGCAAGAGCATGGATAGCAACCTCAAACCGAACCTGATCATTACCCTTCCCAGTACAACCATGGGCAATTGCAACAGCGTGCTCTTGCTTGGCTAATGTGACTAACTTCTTAGCAATTAAAGGACGTGAAAGTGCTGAGACCAGCGGGTATTCACCTTCATACAAGGTATGACCTTGTAAAGCAATTAACGCATATTCTTCAGCAAATTCTTGCTTAGCATCAATCATATATGATGAAACAGCCCCTAATTTTAGGGCCTTTTCTTTGATTGCATCCATGTCCTTGCCTTCACCAACATCAATTCCGCAGGCCACAACATCATAGCCCTTATCCTTCAACCAACTAATTGCGACCGACGTATCTAAACCACCAGAATAAGCGAGAATAATTTTATCATTTTGTTTGACCATTGATTTGTACCTCCGAAATTTTTATCTTTGCTTTTATCAATGACAGTATCGTACCACCCAATTTAACTTTATTCAATAATATTTTAAATATATTCATTATTTGCTCAATATTCACTAAAATGTAGAATTTTTATGCAGATATTCACCGAAACCAGTATATTTTTTGTTATTTTTGAAACACTACCATAATCTAATCTTAGATTGTTTTCCCACGATTCAGGACCGCTAAGCTCGCACAATGTCAGTAAACAGCAAAAAGAGCCTAGCTTTTCATAACGAAAAGCTAGGCTCTTTTTAATTGGTGGCCGGCACCATCATTACTTTTTATATTTTGGTCTATTCAACGACTTTGCGTACAAATGGATCCGATGAAATTCCTTGCGATAAAATCAACTTGGCCCATTCCTTAGCTGAGAATAAAGAATGATCCTTGTAATTCCCACAGCTATCGATGGTCGTCCCTTGTACGTCTTCCCACTTAGCTGGGCCAGCAATGAATTCTAATGAGGACTTCAATGCCTTAGCAACTTCAACGGTGTCATGTTCACCCCAAGTAATCAAATGAAAACCAGTCCGACAACCAAATGGTGAGCAGTCAATCACGCCATCCATCCGATCACGTAATAATCCAGCCAACATATGTTCAATCGTGTGTAAGCCCGCCGTATCAATAGCGGTCTTGTTAGGTTGAACTAACCGCAAATCAAAATTAGTGATGGCATCACCCTTAGGCCCATTTTCCACCGTAATTTTACGAACGTAAGGTGCTAAAACCTTGGTATGATCTAATGTAAAACTTTCTACTTTAGCCATGTACAAACAACTCCTCTAAATTAAAATTACATTACAAACTCAAGTGTAGCACATTGCCCGTTATTTAGCAGGTGCAGTTGCTTCACGTGCTCGATCCCGTTCTAGAACGGGCTTCAAGTATTGGCCAGTATAACTTTCAACCACTTCAGCGACCTGTTCTGGTGTCCCAGTAGCAACGATTGTTCCGCCGCCGTCACCGCCTTCTGGGCCCAAGTCAATCAAATAATCCGCCGACTTCACAACATCCAAATTATGCTCGATGATTAACACGGTATTACCCGCATCCACCAACCGATCCAAGACACCAATCAAGCGCCGAATATCTTCACTGTGCAACCCAGTCGTTGGTTCGTCCAAGATGTAGAAATTCTTCCCCGACTGTTGTTTGTGCAATTCGGAAGCTAACTTCATCCGTTGAGCTTCTCCACCTGATAAAGTCGTGGCGGGTTGGCCTAACTTAACATAGCCCAAACCAACGTCGACCAAGGTCTGTAGTTTCCGTCGAATCTTTGGAATTGGTTCAAAGAACTTAACAGCTTCTGAAGCGGTCATTTGAAGAACATCGGCAATATTTTTGCCTTTGTATTCAACTTCCAACGTTTCAGAATTGTATTGCTTACCATGACACACTTCACAAGGTACAAAGACATCGGGCAAGAAATTCATTTCAATTTTTAGAATCCCGTCACCGTGACAAGCCTCACAACGACCACCCTTAGTATTAAAACTAAAGCGCCCCTTCTTGTAACCACGTAATTTAGCTTCATTCGTTTGTGCAAATAAATCACGAATATTGTCAAAGACACCAGTATATGTGGCCGGATTACTGCGTGGTGTTCGGCCGATTGGACTTTGGTCAATATTAACTAACCGTTCAATATTCTTAATACCACTGACACTCTTATACTTACCAGGCTTTTCAGAATTACGATTCAACTTCTGTGCCAATACGCGTTTCAAAACATCGTTAACCAAGGTCGACTTACCAGAACCGGAAACCCCCGTTACCACGACAAATTCGCCTAGTGGAAAATCAACGTCAATTTGCTTGAGGTTGTTTTCGGCCGCACCAGTGATACGAATCTTCTTACCATTACCCGGACGCCGAGTTTCAGGTAGTGGGATAAACCGTTTGCCCGATAGATATTGGCCGGTCAGTGACTTCCGCGAGCGAGCCACTTGCTTGGGCGTTCCGGCCGCCATGACCTCACCACCGTTTTCACCGGCACCCGGGCCGATATCCACGATATAGTCAGCGGCCCGCATCGTGTCTTCATCATGTTCGACCACGATCAACGTATTCCCCAGATCGCGCATCTTCTTAAGTGAACCAATCAAGCGGTCGTTATCCCGCTGATGCAATCCAATTGATGGTTCATCCAAGATATAGAGCACGCCGGACAAGTTCGACCCGATCTGCGTTGCTAACCGGATTCGCTGGGCTTCCCCACCAGACAGCGTCCGTGCAGAACGGCTGAGCGTTAAGTACGCCAGTCCCACATTTTGCAAGAATGATAACCGGTCGCGGATTTCCTTCAAGATTGGTTTAGCAATCACGAGACTTTGTTCTGATAAGCTTAACTCGTTAAAGAAATCGAGTTCCTTACCAATGGCTAAGTCAGAGACCATCCCGATGTGTTCGCCACCAACTTTGACAGACAGGGCCTTGCGATTTAAACGGAACCCATGACAAGTCTGACAAGTGAGTTCCGTCATATACTTTCGCATCACATCGCGGGTGAAATCACTATTCGTTTCATGGTAGCGGCGGTCAACATTGTTGATAACGCCCTCAAACACAGCGTCAACATCGCGAACACCACCAAAGTCGTTCTGGTAGTGGAAATGGAACGTCTTTCCGTTAGACCCATACAAAACCGTTTGTTGATCAGCTTTTGATAAGTCTTCATACGGCACATCCATCGGAATTTCTAACTGTTCACAAGCTTGCTTCAACATTTCAGGATAATACTGTGAACTGATTGGATTCCAAGGCGCTAACGCACCTTCAGCCAACGTCAGCGACTTATCAGGTACGACAAGGTCCTCATCGACTTCTAGCTTGATTCCGAGACCTTCACAGTCTGGACAAGCTCCCTGAGGCGCGTTAAACGAGAATAACCGTGGTTCAAGTTCTCCCACAGTAAACCCACAGATAGGACAAGCATAATGTTCTGAGAACATAATGGGTTCGCCACCGATCACATCCGCAATCGCATAGCCCCCACTTAATCGCAACGCCGCTTCAAAAGAATCAAATAACCGAGAACGGTCACCGGACTTCACAACGATCCGATCAATGACGATTTCAATCGTGTGTTGTTGATTCTTGTTCAGTTCAAAAGTTTCACTGATATCATGAATATCACCATCAACACGGACCCGCACGAAACCTTCACGCTTGATCTTTTCAAAGATCTTTTTGTGCTCGCCCTTTTTCTGGCGGACAATTGGTGATAAAATCTGCAACTTCGTTCGTTCCGGTAATTTCTGAATCCGATCAACCATCTGTTCAACAGTTTGACTCGCAATCGGTGTCCCATCGTTCGGGCAAATCGGTTCACCGACTCGGGCCCACAGTAACCGTAAATAATCATTGATTTCTGTAACGGTTCCGACCGTTGAGCGCGGGTTTTTGGATGTTGTTTTCTGATCGATCGAAATAGCCGGACTAAGCCCATCAATTGAATCAACGTCTGGTTTTTGCATCTGTCCTAAGAATTGACGCGCGTACGCTGACAAACTTTCCACGTAGCGACGTTGTCCTTCCGCGTACAAGGTATCGAACGCTAACGAACTCTTACCTGAGCCAGACAGCCCCGTAATCACGACTAATTTGTCGCGCGGGATGGTAACGTCGATATCTTTTAAATTATGGGCTCGCGCACCGTGAATGACAATCTTATCATTTGCCAAAAAAAGGCCTCCTCAATCTCAAGCCAGCAACCTGCTAGCTAATTTGTGCTTTCAATTCCATGACCGTATCACGCAGCGTTGCGGCTTGTTCAAAGTCGAGCTTCTTAGCGGCGGTCTTCATCTGTTCTTCCAACTTACTAATCATATCTAATTGTTGTTCACGGGTCATATCATCAAAGTCGGTTTCTAAGAAGTCATCCTTCTTGCCCGCGTCTTCAGTGGTCTTCGTCGAAGCAATTAGCTCTGGAATGGCCTTCTTAATCGTATGTGGCGTGATGTGATGATCTTCATTGTACTTCATCTGTACGGCACGACGACGTGCAGTCTCATCCATCGCGGCCTGCATCGAATCAGTCGTGGTGTCAGCATACATAATCACTGAACCGTGCTCATTACGAGCCGCCCGACCAATCGTTTGGATCAATGAACGCTCGTTACGAAGGAAACCTTCTTTATCCGCATCCAAAATCGCAACTAGTGAAACTTCGGGAACGTCAATTCCTTCCCGCAACAAGTTGATTCCGACCAACACATCGAACTTGCCCAGACGCAGGTCGCGAATGATCTGCGTTCGTTCCAACGTCTTAATATCACTGTGCAAATACCGTACCTTGATGCCTAAATCCTTAAAATAGTCGGTCAAATCTTCCGCCATCTTCTTAGTCAACGTGGTGATAAAGACCCGTTCGTTGACTTCAATGCGCTTATTGATTTCACCCACTAAGTCATCGATCTGACCCATAATCGGTCGAACCTCAATCGTAGGATCCAATAAACCAGTTGGTCGAATAATTTGCTGGACGACATGCTTGGTCCGATCCATTTCGTAAGGGCCCGGCGTTGCGGACATATAAACCACTTGATTAATATGCTGTTCAACTTCTTCAAGTTTCAATGGCCGGTTGTCCAACGCACTTGGCAAACGGAAGCCATAATCGACTAGCATTTGTTTACGTGCTCGGTCCCCATTATACATTCCCCGAACTTGGGGCATTGTCACGTGTGACTCATCGACCACGAGCAAAAAGTCCTTCGGGAAGAAGTCCAGTAACGTATACGGTGGTTCGCCAGGTTTACGGCCATCCATAAAACGTGAATAGTTCTCGATACCACTAGTGTAGCCCATTTCCTTGAGCATTTCGACATCATAGGTCGTCCGTTGCTTGAGTCGTTGCGCCTCTAACAATTTGCCATCGGCCGTCAATTCTTTCAGGCGGCCATCCAACTCATCTTCAATGCCCTTGATGGCGTGTTCCATAATCGCATCATTCGTCATAAAGTGGGTCGCTGGGAAAATCGCAACATGTTCACGATCAGCTACAATTTCACCGGTTAAGGCGTCAATCTCACGAATTCGATCAATCTCATCGCCAAAGAATTCAACGCGCAATGCGTGGTCATCCCGTGAAGCCGGAAAGATTTCTACGACATCACCATGGACCCGAAAACGCCCCCGCTGGAAATCAATATCGTTACGATCAAATTGAATATCAACAAGTTTACGCAACAGATCATTGCGGTCGATCTCCATGCCGACTCGCAGTGAGACTACGTGATCTTGGTACTCGTGAGGATCCCCTAAACCGAAAATACTGGAGACCGATGCCACGACGATCACATCGTTGCGTTCCAATAATGAGCTGGTCGCAGAGTGCCGTAACTTATCGATTTCATCGTTGATTGCCGAGTCCTTTTCGATATAGGTATCACTCGAAGGCACATACGCTTCCGGCTGATAATAATCGTAATAACTCACAAAATATTCAACGGCATTGTTCGGGAAAAACTTCTTAAACTCCCCGTATAATTGACCCGCTAACGTCTTGTTATGTGACAAGATTAACGTTGGCTTATTCACCTTTGCAATCACGTTCGAAATTGTAAAGGTCTTCCCGGTCCCGGTCGCCCCCAACAAGATCTGCTCTTTTTCTCCCGATTCAATGCCAGCGGTTAATTGCTGGATCGCTTGGGGTTGATCGCCCGTTGGTTGGTAATCTGAAACTAAGTCAAAATGATTATTATCTACCCGATCAATCAAACGTAGTCCTCCTTTTAAACGGTCACCCGTTCATATCATCTATTGATAACTAAATCTTACTGTCGCACCATAAAAAATAGGCAAGCCCGCGCTTCCCTATCACATTCAAATCGCATTTAATTTTAGCACATCGAACATACTTTCGCCATTAATCGGATTGCGGCCCGGCCGTTAAAATCTGGGTCGTCAGCGCCTGTAATTGATCCTGATGCGTGAACGGTTCCGCTAACATCTCTGGTAGCACTGCTTTTAAGAAATATTGAACACTAGTCATCTTTTTAAACGCGACAATTGTTTTTAAACTTTCTTGATAAATATCCCTAAAAACTGGTTCCGGATTACCCTTTTGAATTTCACCAAATGACTCATACAATAGGTCAATTTTATCGGCTACCGACAATATCTGGCCTTCTAGCGTTTCATCCTTGCCTTCTGATAGACGCCGTGAATAAGCTGCCTGAAACTCAGCTGGAATCTCATTTTGCACAAAATTTTGTGATAATTTATGCTCAACATCCGCCAGCATCGTCCGTAGCGTCGGCGTTGCGTACTTGACAGGCGTCTTAATATCCCCGATAAACCGCTCATTATAGTCGTGATTCAGCGCCTTCTCATAGAGGGCTCGCCAATCAACAATTTGTCCGGCATTTTCTTCCACATCACCTAAAAATTGGGCGACTTCAGCAACCTTAAATGAATGCGCCGCAACTGAATGATTCTGATACTTAAAAAAACCCGGGGCCCGTTGAATCGTTTCTAAATTACTTAAGCTCTGAAAATATTGATGCATTCCCATTGCAGCCCACCATCCTTCAATCTAATTTGGCCTAAGTGTAACAAAAGCGCCCCGGGGACGCAAACCCGGAGCGCTTTCGCTGATTAGCTTAACTGTTATGCAATGTTAAACTTGCTGATGTGAATGAACCTGGTTCGGTAATCGTAACATAAACGCCATTAAATAAGAAACAATCAAGAATCCGGCCACCACCAGATATGGATAGTGATAATTCATATCTAGTAACATCCCCGACATGATTGGGCCAACGATATTGCCAACACTCGTTAAGGACATGTTAAGCCCATTGATTAGCCCCTGGTTGGCCTCACTTGCTTTCGTTAATAGGGTCGTAATAGCGGGCCGCAAAAGATCGAATGCCGAAAAAATAACGAGCGTTGCAACCATGACAGCAACTTTCGAATGAGCCTGCGTAATCCAGATAGTGCAGAGCGCCGCAGCTGCAAAGCACACCCGAATGACCCGCCGTTCGCCCCAACGCTGGACAAAGGTATCAAATAGTGCCACCTGTAGGAAGAGCGAAATCAAACCATTTAAAGTCAAGACCAACGCAATGTTGCTCAGACTAAAGTGAAAGACTTCATTCACGTAAATACTATAAATGCTCTCAAACCCCTGTAAGCCAAAGGAAGACACTAAAATCATCGTAAATAATATAATAATCGGGACGGTCCAAAATGCCCGCGTCATCGGATGATTGGTCGTCGTTGTCGTGGCCGTAATTGCTTCGCGATCAGGATCAATCTGACAATCCGCAGGCAACAGAATGACGAGCACAATGGCACTGAGTAATCCCAATGCACCAGCAACCCAGAACGGCGTCTTATAACTAATACCAGCCAATACCCCACCGATACCGGGGCCTAAAATCAAGCCACCACTAAAGGCCGCCGATAACCAGCCAATTACTTTAGCTCGCTGTCGTTTGGTCGTAATATCGGATGCTAACGCCATCGCCGTCGGAACGACCATCGCTGCTGATAAGCCACCAACAATCCGGGAAATATTAAAGACCCACAGCTGGTTGGTTAGCGCAAATAGTACTTCCGAGACCATATATAAGACTAGCCCTACCGTTAATACGGGCTTGCGACCAACTTTGTCTGAAACCCGGCCAATAATGGGTGAGGCCACAAATTGTGCCAATGCGAATAGCGCATTCATTATTCCCATATCGGTAGCCGTTAAATGCAGTTCATTTTTAATAAACGGCATGACCGGAATAACTAAACTAATCCCTAAACAAACTAAAAACTCACTAAAAACTAAAATTAAAATTGCGCGTCGTGTTTGTCGATCCATGCGACCTCACCTCTTCAATCAATTGTTAAATTTGCACCGCTTTCCATCATATCAGGGACCCGGATTGAAAGCTAGCAGAAAGTTTGACACCATTTACAACCCTTTTAGTCGGTAAAATATCGGCCAATCAGATACAATAAGCATAACTAAATTCTAAGGAGGCCCTACTATGGATCAAGCTTTAACTGGTTTCACCAATATTCAACACTTAGACCCCGAAATCATCGTTGACCTGCGTTATGCCACCACCAATAACTTTACTCATCAAGTGATTTACGACTTTACCACGGCCATTGTTCGCACTGGCACGGCCCACAAACTCGCCAAGGCAAGCGCCCTGATTAAACAACAAGGTTATCGGCTCAAAGTCTGGGATGCTTATCGGCCCGTCAGCGCCCAGCGCCGTTTATTTGAAGTGTATCCTGATCCAGAATTTGTTGCCCAGCCTAACCCTAATTTCAGCCACCAAAAAGGCGTCACCTTAGATTTGACCCTGGCCCATCCTGATGGTAGTGAGTTAACAATGCCAACTGCCTTCGATGACTTCACGGCAGCTGCTCACCGTGACGCTCCTCGAACCGCACTTCAAGAAAAAAATTATCAGCTGCTGGACACCGCCATGACCGCCGCGGGCTTTGTCGGCTACGTTAACGAATGGTGGGACTACCGCGACACCGAAATGGACGCTTACCAACCCCTAGCCGCTGATCCCAACGACTATGCTTGACCAATCACTTTCAAATAATATAAAGGTGGCCGCCAAACAGTCAGGTTATGAAACCCACTGTTTGGCGGTCACCTTATTTGGCTCATTATTTTTATGGATTCACCAGCACTTATTATTAAAACATGCTAGTTAGTTGGATTGTTGCCCGTCAGCATATGCGCGTCCTCGTCTGACTTCCAGGAAACCACTCGAGTGGCAGATGAACGGCCGCTTAACCCAAGCTAATCTGTCGCTGAACCATCTACTCCGTTAGACTTGGAACAAACGTTAACGTAGCACATTCGTTTTGAATACCATCCCAGCAATTGGCGGCAATACCTGGAGAACGGTATCGGACGCACTCACCAAACAAGTTTACGCTAATCTGAACTTATTCCAGCGGGTCTAAGCTGGCTGTTCTTGATTTTAACAACCAGCACCTTCTGACCATAATTAGTGCAAAAACTTAATTATTCCGACGATAGCCATGTTCCTGATCTACTGCAGCCTGCGCCACTAAATTCAAGTAATTAAACGGTTCATCAAAGTTGGGTGAGAATAGCATATCCATGAAGGCTAATTCATCAATCGTATTACCATTATGAATCACTACGGACAACGTATTTGCTGATTGTGAAACTTCATGAGCACTCATTAGTTGACCACCCAAAACCTTCCGCGTTTGTTGATCATAAACCAACTCAATCATGACTTTCGCCGTGGTAGGCATAAAGTCCGGCCGATAATTGCCTTCATAAAAAGCTGCTTGGGCATCGAAGTTAGCTGCTTTGGCCGCCGTTAAGGTCAGACCTGCACAAGCCACGGTCTGATCAAAAATCAACATCCCAGTCGTCGCTTGCGTACCAATTGCACCTAAGCGTTTATCAAAGATATTAATTCCTGCCAGTGCACCTTGCCGAATTGCATGTGAGACTAATGGCATATAGGCGTGTTCCTTCGTAG
>JXWR01003675.1_pt1 | contig 10693 bp, 8 predicted proteins | sample 315541 | NCBI WGS metagenome assembly JXWR01 (sample SAMN03273951, study PRJNA271842) | soil metagenome | isolation source: rice field ambient CO2 | place: India: CRRI Experimental farm Cuttack,Odisha-753006 | collected 2013-12-17
TTTTTTGTTTAGTTTTTTAAAAAAGTTTTTTTTGGCTTATTCTCATAGTTCAAACCTTTTTCTAATTTTATAGTATTCTTGAGTAGTTCACATAACATGTAACATAATAAATGATGTAAATTTGAAAGTACTATAACTTTCCTCATGATCCTGAAATAATGCTAACTCTGGATGTTGACCAGCAGCAATATCATTTGACAAATAAAAATGAAAACAAAAAAATTTCAACAATATCGAACAAAAACAAAGAAAAGAAAAAGGAGGGAGATAACAAAACAATGACTTGCAAGCAAGTAGCCTCACGGCTGGAAAAATGAAGTAAAACAACTATTAATAAATAACAAGAAGAAAAATTAAAAGGAAAACCGAACAATACCATACATGTAAGCAAAAAAAGAAAGTAAATGAGTAATATAAAATCAATAAAACTTCAAGTCAAAAGCCAAACATGTCATGACAAAGCAAAAATAAAAATAAAAAATGAAGAGAAAAAAAATCAAAATTTGTGAGAGAAGCTGTCAATGATGAAAAGATGATGTTGAGCAAAAAAAATTATAAGTGGCTTCATCGAATCATATGAATGATTTTTCTTCACAGGAAAACATATATTGAATTGAAATTTGCAATTCAATATCATAAAAAAACACAAATGTTTCGTTTCAATTCATAAATCGGACTTCAAACTAAAAAAAAAAATGGAAATGTTTAATGTAATGTAAACACCTTGTTTGGCCTTAAAATTTTAACTTTTCTTCTGTTTAACTATAGCAGCTAGTATTGAGGTTGATGCTGTTGTGATTGCTGTGGTTGTGATGGCTGCTGATAGTACCCATTATTCTGTAGCTGAGGTGGTTGCTGCTGCAAAACTGGCTGCTGGTATCCGTAACCGGTGTTGTTAACATTATTATTGTACTGTCTAGCATTGTTGTTGTTATTGTTGTAGTTATTGTTGTTATTGTAGTTGCGTCTTTGATTGTGTACATTATTGGTGTTGGCATTTGGTAATTGTTCAAGGGCAAAAGGTCTAGGAACAGCTTCAGCGTCATCAGCAACGTATAATCTCTTATCAATGGTAGCTGGAATAGGCTGTATTTCTGTGCTCAACTCTTGTTCAATTTTGTATAAGTTAAATCTATCGTTCCAGTTTATCAAATTAATAGCCAAACCTAAATGGCCAAATCTACCAGATCTACCAATTCTATGCAAATATGTTTCTGCAGTTTTTGGGAAATCAAAGTTGATGACCACATTGACGGCTTGAATATCAATACCTCTGGTTAACAAATCAGAACACACCAAGTTTCTGACCTTTCCCTGTCTAAAGTCGTGGAAAACTTTATTTCTGGCACTCTGTGGCATTCTAGCATGAGAGTAGTAGCAAGAGTAACCAAGCTCAGTGATTTTCTTAGCCAATAATTCAACTCTGTTAGTAGAGTTGCAGAAGATAATGGACTGATTGATTTGCAATTTGGAAAATAATGTATTCAAACAATGCAACTTTTGCTTTTCTTCAACAAAGGCGTAGAATTGGGAGATACCTCTCAAGGTCAACTCATCCATCAAATTGATTTCGTATGGTTTTGTCAAATGCGTTTCCATAAATGATTTCACTGCCAATGGGAACGTAGCAGAAAAAAGCAAAGATTGTCTATCTTTAGGGAAATACATCAAAATTTGTTCTATGATAGTGACAAATTCTCTACTTAACATCTTATCAGCTTCATCCATGATAAATAATGGAGCCTCAGAAAGATCAGCCACTTTTCTTGAGGCCAAATCCAAAACTCTACCAGGGGTACCCACTAAAACATGTACTGGATCTTTCAATCTAACAATGTCATCTCTTAGAGAAGTACCACCAGTAGTCACCATCACTTGTATACCCAAATGTTTTCCTAATGTTTTGCAAACTTGGGATGTCTGTAAAGCTAATTCTCTAGTTGGAACAAGAATCAAAGCTTGAATTTTGTTTACCTTTGGTTTCACTTTCTGTAAAGTTGGAATGATAAAAGCTGCTGTTTTACCAGTACCGTTTTTGGCTCTAGCCAATATGTCTCTTCCAGCAAGAGCAACTGGAATAGCTTCTTCTTGAATTGGGGATGGCTTTTCGAAACCAGCTTCGAATATGCCCATTAATAATTCTCTTTTTAAATAAAAGTCTTCAAAAGTGTTACCTTTAGTGTTCAACACATCTTCGGTTTGTGGTCTTGAGTCTTTTTTAGGTAGACTCAACGAGTTTTTCCAGTCAGGTTCGGTGGACATTCTTGTAAATTATTATCAAAAGAAGAGAGTAAGAAAAGAAGCGATGCAAGCGGCTATTGGAAACACAAATAGGAAGTCTGAACAAAAACAATTATACAAATTTTGCTTAAAAAAAAATAAGTTGATAACGCTCGAGTTTAAATGAACAATCGCTTTAGTGAGTTTGAAAAATTGAATAGATTCAGATGAATACGCGCTGTCTTGTATATGTGTTTCTTAAGGATAACAGCGTGTAACTCGGAGGCAATTAAATTTGTTGTTGATAGATACAATCGCTGAATGGTAATAGATTCGAGAAGAAAAAAAAGGGGGAAAAGTGTAAGGATAAAAAAAAGGGGAGAACGATAATTTGATACAATGAAAAAGAATTCGTAATTGAGTTGGTAACTTGAATGATATTTGGTAGTGAAGTATAGGAATGTTTTGTACGTTTGAACAAAGAAGAGAGCGAAAGAGAAAAAGTAAAACAAAAACACAAGCGCTTTGCAGTTTCAACTCTCGTTTCGTTTCGCGGGCAATCAAAATTTTTCAAACAAATCTCGTCCAAAAACACCCTTACACCTTTCTATCATGTGACTGTTACGCCGTGTATATGGGGAATATATATCTTCGGGTTTATCCACTTCATGATACGCAGAGTTCAGACAAATGAGAAATAGCACTCTATCAGAACAGCTCTATACGGAAGTTGGAAAATGTCACCATTTTGCTGTAATGATATGTACGTTTGTCTGTTTATTTATTTTTGAATATATGCGCAATCGACAGACTACTGTGTATGGTTGATAGACTTTTCGAACTCTGGCTCACCAATTCAAGATATCAAGCTAAGAAAGAATTACAAAACCTTTAAAGGAATAAAAATTGAAGTGATTTGTTAGTATATAGTATAGTAAAGTATAGTACATGCTGTTTAATTCATGGATTTCTTTACAGCAGAATATGCAAAAAAGAAGAAGAAGAAAAAAAGAAAAAAAAACACCAATGTAGATTCTATTATTTGACAGCACAAATCTGACAGCACAAATCAAGTCAAGTCAATGACCTCCACAGGCTCCTTTACTCTTTCCTTGCCTTTTTTCTGATTTTTTAATGGAGAAGATTTTTCCCCATTTTCCTCAAGAAGGACCACCTCTTCATTTTCTGCTCCAACAAGACTATCCAAGTCAATTACTTCTGTTTGCCGGAATATTCTTGGCTTCTTCTTGACAGCGGTTTTGCTTGTGGAAGTGCTCGGCAGATCGCTTAGCCCACTAGCCAGAACATTACGTTTATTGCTTGATTGAATATTGGGTATTCCCGCATTTCTTGTACCTTTCGAGGCACTCTCTGCACTTGGACTATGCCGCACCAGGCTACTATTAGTTAAACTTACCTGCTTGCTCCTCAAACCAGATTTCACATCCTCCTGCTTTATAACTCGCCCTTCGCTTCTCTTCCCGTCATGGTCATTATAAATAATTTCTTTAATGACTTTTACTTCTAATTCTTCATCATCAGGAGCCATATCTTCTTTGGAACTCAAACCTTGTTCTTCAGCACACCATTTATTATCTTTTGCTCTTCTTTCTGCTGCTTCTCTAACTAACTCCTTCAAATCCTTTTTAGACCGTGGTGTATTTTTCCTCAACCCAGCAGAACGGCCACAATTACTGGTAGCACTATCATCACCATCATCATCCAAACCACCAAGTTTTCGTGCTTCGGAAACATAAGTCTTCTTAGCGGCCAATTTATTTACTCTAGCCTGATTCACATCAATAATCATACCGCCACCACCACCACTAGAAGCGCCAAGCCTCTCAACTTGGGAAAAGTATCCGGTAACTTCGTACGCCGACCGCATACTAATTTCATAGTATCGCTGCTTTAACTTTTCCAAAAAATCGTAAAAACTCTTATTATGAGGCCCAATACTATTATGCACAAGTTCATGTAACGCGGTGCCCAAAACTTCAGAAAACGGTAAAAATTGATGCTCATTGAATGGCGATCGTAGTCTGACTAGCACTTTTTGTCCATGGTTGACATTAAGTCCAAGAAGCCGTTTATCTTTAGGGAAAAATTCGCTCAAGAGACCAACTTTGAAAGAATGTTCACGCATGATGGGGGCCACTGAAACAGCTACACGATGTAGAAGGTCAAGAGCTTTTTCTTTGTTTGGCTTTTTTTGAAGTGAGGCTATTTTTGTTATAAGTGGGGTGGGTGAAGGCCGAGGCGGCGGGCCTGGTGGTTTGCCTTTGCCTTTGACTACCATTAAGCTGGGCGTCTGATTATGAGCAGTATGTCTTTTAGGATTGTTTTTACCTGGTTAATAACTGTAGGAGATTAAACGAAGAAGCAGTGGCATGTGCTAAGCACTCTGGCAGAGTTATTTTCAATAGCTGAAGAACCAAAAGATGGTGAGAAACTGTGCAGCATATATCCTTCTCAAATAAAGAGCTCATCTCTGACATGACAATCTTGTTTACTATTTTCCTGGACAGACAAAAAATCAAGAGACATTACTAAGAAAGACAAAAAAAGAAAGCGGAGATGCATCAGATCGCATGTACCCGCATTGGAGGTATAATTAGTTCGAAGAGTCGATGCCATCCATATATTTTATGCGTTTGAACACCCTTGAACGTCTTAATCATATATAATAAAATTCTCTATATTAAAACACCTTGTTATTAGCTGCAACGCTATAAACTTTTCAATTGTGAAGTGGCCAGTAACCCGGGAACAAGAAGTTCATTTTTTGCAAAAGTTTGTTAGGAACGCCAGCAGGATTAGTAGAAATTGCCTTCTTCGCAGCACCAGCCAAATCATTACCAACTTCACCAGCTTCGATAGCTTTCTCCAAAACAGCGATCAACTCAACAGCCACCTTGTTGGCATTAGCTCCATTAGCTTTTAAGTTACTGACCACAGTCTCAACAGTGACTGGTTCTTCATCAATTCTCCAAGCATCGTAATCAGTGGACATACACACCATCTGGTATGAAATCTCGGCTTCCTTAGCAAGTTTAGCTTCTGGAAGACAAGACATGTTAATGACTGAAGCGCCCCAAGATCTGTAAAGATGAGATTCGGCTCTAGTGGAGAAAGCTGGGCCTTCCATACAAATCAACAACGTATCTTTCTTTTCAGTTTCTGGAGCATGCACTTTTTGTGGAGAAATAGTATCCTTGATGGTGTTGTAGACCAATTTACCCACTTTTGGATCGAATGGCTCACCAAAGCCAACGTGGCCAACAAAACCAGATTCAAAGAAAGTGGAAGCTCTAATACCCTTTGTACGGTCAATAACCTGGTTCGGAATGACAAAGTCTCTTGGAGCAATATGTTGTTGCAATGAGCCGACACTAGAAAAGGCGATGACCACTTTTACCCCCAAAGATTTCAAAGCAGCAATGTTGGCTTGATTTGGCACATCAGTTGGGAGCAAATCATGGTGAAAGCCGTGTCTGGCCAAAAAGGCCACTGGGAAACCAGATTCAGTACGAGACACTGTAATTGGAGAAGATGGATGACCCCAAGGAGTAGAGATACTGAGTCTTGCCACAGGGGTAAGTTTATCCAAATGATAAAGACCGGTACCACCAATGATGGCGAGATGGATTGGTTCGTTGAAGGTGCGTGGTAGGTCCTGCACTGCAGTGGAAGTGACTCTATGAGCAGACATTTTCAATGCTTTTGGTAAGAATTTCACTTTGGTGGAAATGGCTAAGTGGTAAATTGGCGAGTGGCGTTTCTGAAAAAGAGACAAAGGTAATCAAATACAAAAGTAATGTTTTGGTGAAGAAAATGAAACAAGAACTTAGCACTAGATTTGAAGCTGTCCTTTACCATGGAGCTGCCGTGCTAAACGTGGACGCCCGAGTTTTTTGATTTTTCCGAGTGAGTGAGTGTCGTAATTTCCGCTGAGGTACCGTGGCAGTGGTAATTGTATACGCAGATCACATTGGGCATAAACGTTTTATACAGTATGGGAGCTCTACAGAGGTCGTTAGGAGATTAACGGTTAAAGTGTCTAAATATTGATGATGGAAGAGAACTGAACAGAAACATTGTGTCTATAACGAAATGAGTCTAGAAAATTTCAGATAGCGAAAGAGATGAAATGAAAATATAAGTCCAATATATATAACAAAAGGGAAATATGGGGAATAGTGATACAATCCAAGCAAAGGGCCACTCAAAGAGCCAAGTTCCTAATCCTATAGCTGCCTGCTTTGTCAACAAGGGCTTTTTCTAATGTAGAAAAGACTTTGACTTGCGTTGAGCCAGAGACAAGTGCCTCTACTGAAGATTGGACAGTATATTCGATAATATCACTGAGAGGAACAGCAGTAGTGAGTGTAGCATCTGATTTGTAAACTTGAATAGTTGTCAATTGAGATCCCGACAAATGATGCTGAGACTGAGAAGCACTTGTTGCAGAACTTGCTGAAGTAGTTGATGCTGCTGCTGTGTTTGATGAAGAAGAAGACGGAGTGCTAGATGTAACAATAGTATTGCTGGTTTTCGCAACAGCTTTGTTTTGAGTAAGGTGGTAAAAGCTTGACTTTAGGGTACTTGGAGCAAAAGTTGAATTGTACGAGGAGCTTGAGCTTGACAAGCCATGATTTTGGGAGCTGTATAGTTGGGAGCTACTGGAAGCCCACCAAGGATTTTGGTAAGAACCGGTGTAACTGGTATCAGCTGCGTACTGACCGTTATAGGCAGTATTCTGGGAAGTGTACGAGATGCTGTACGGATTATTTTGAGCATAGTAATTATTGTTGTTGTAATAATAATTATTATTATCATTGTTGTTGTTGTTGTTGTTGTTGTTGTTGTTGTTGTTGCTAGCAGGATAGTTTTGGGTTTTGGCATTTTGATTATTTGAGTTCTGGTAGTTGTTGCTGCCTTCAAAGCCGTTACTCACCGGCACAGCCAGGGAAAGCCCAACGTTGAGAGCAGAGAGGACAAGCAAGGCCTTCATAGCAGCAAATGGAGAAAAAGACATGATTCGATGGATGTGACGATAATATTAAATGATTTTAGATAGCTTTCAGTTTTCAATTAAGGAAAAGTAAGTCTCTTTCAAAAAGCTAACAGCCTTTTGTTTGAATATATACCCGCTGGATGTGGTGCGACCCGAGACTCATGTTGTGATCAGCGCAGGGAGAATCCACACTGGAGGAGAGCTCAAGAAGCACTCGAAACAGAAGCTTACGGAGCTACAACAGACTACACAAAATATTTTGCAATCTGAGAAAACATTCCGCAATATAGCAGACCTTACTCGTGGATACAGCGCCTAATGACTTAAAGTCAAAACTGTGACAGCATTGTATGCTATATCCAAACAGAAATGTCAACTAAATAGAATATCCATAGTGATCATGATACTGTCACACAAAATGTGCATTTAGCAATCTGGAGTGTCCCCTGTAGAAAAACGCGTAGTGCGTTTATTAGTTATAAAGTGCGCACTGTGGGCCAATCACGTCGCGCGTTGCCCCTTTTACTGCCAGTTTCCCGTTTCTTTTTGCTGCTTCCCTTCATTTACTGTACAGGAAATATTTCATGAATAAATGGATAAACACGCCAGGAAAATTCTCCTGTTTACTTCACCACTCTTTCCACTCTGTTTCGACAGTCAAGGGCTTTCTTGTTCTATAATCTCTGGTTCTTCTGTTCAGCAGCCATAGTCTCTCGTTTCCCACCTTCGCTGTCTACTGCTACATACACTCGCTTTTCTCTTTGTCGCTGCGTATTTGACTTACAGCTTACTGCTACTTACTAATTTTTTCACAAAGCCTCCTTCCTGCACAGCCATTATGATCTGCCCAAACGCTATTATTCTTGCTGTCACTGCCTTTGTCTCTTTAGCCAACGCGCTTATTCCTATCCAGACCAAGGGCTCAAGGTTCATTAAGCCTGCTACAAAGGCTTCTAATGATGGCGAAGTCTTCTTTATTAAGGGCGTCGACTACCAAATCGGTGGCTCTTCCAGTTACAGCGGTAACGCTGATGACGGTGACGTCTTGTCTGATGCCGATGTTTGTTACCGAGATGCTTATGTCTTGCAACAGGCTCAAGTCAACACCATCAGAATTTACACTGTCAACCCAGATGTCAATCACGACAAATGCATGTCTATCTTTAACGATGCTGGTATTTATGTCATTTTGGATGTTAACTCTGCCTTAAGCGGCGAGTCCTTGAACAGAGACGACCCTGCTTCTTCATACAATGCCAACTATTTGAAGAGAGTTTTTAAAGTTATTGATGCTTTCAAAGCTTACCCAAACTTGCTTGGTTTATTTGCCGGTAATGAAATTGTTAACTCAGAAAAATCTGCTAAAGGTGCTCCTCCATATATCAGAGCTCTTCAAAGAGACATGAAACAATACATTGCCAAACACGCTAACCGTACCATTCCCGTGGGCTATTCTGCTGCTGATGAAATTTCTTTGCGTAAAGTTACTTTTGATTATTTGCAATGTGACAATGGTGATGACTCTCACTCCGACTTTTTTGGTTTAAACTCTTATGAATGGTGTTCTGGTTCTACTTTCAAATCTTCTGGCTACTCTAACTTGAACTCTACTTTCAGCAACGCATCTATTCCATTGTTTTTCTCTGAATACGGTTGCAACACTGAAACTCCAAGAACTTTTGAAGAAATTTCTAAAGGTATTTATGGTGGTTTGGAATACACTTTCTCTGGTGGTTTGGTCTACGAATACGCTGAAGAAGAAAATCAGTACGGTTTGGTTGAAGTTGATGATGACTCCAATGAAGTTCAATATAAGGACGATTTTAATAACTTCAAGTCTCAATTGGAAAAAATCAACAGCACTACCATTATTAAGGAATCTGCTGTCGAAAACAGAACTTTGCCTAAATGTTCCTCAAAACTCATTCAATCTGATGATTCCTCCTTCAACTCTACTTTTGACCTTCCTTCTCAACCATCTGAAATCAGTGACATGATCAAGAATGGTGTTGATGGTGACAACGAAGGTAAAATCGTGGATGTTGATGCTAAGGCTTCTAGTTATACCATCAAGGATTCTGACGGTAGCGAAATCGATAACCCTATTGTCAGCTTTGACAGTGCTAATTTGGTTAACCAACAAGACGGCACCACTGCATCTGTCAAATCTGCTTCTGCTACTTCTGCTTCCATTTCCAGCAGTGCTGCTCTTAAGACTGCTTCTGCTTCTGCTTCTAGCAGCTCTAGTAAAGGGGATGCAGCAAACTACAATGCTGGTTTCTTCACCGGATTCGCAGGTTTGTTCTTTGCTATGTTGCTTTGAACTAATGAGCTAGTTTAATTTGATCCAATTTTGTTTTTTGCACGATTTTAGAAAATCATTTAGATATTGTTTTCGGTATTTTTCTCCTCTTTCATACGACAGTCTTTATTTCTTTTTACTTCTCGATTACTCCTATTTTTTGAACATTTTACACTTATTCTTCATTTTACATTTTGTGTGTTATAACACACCGCTTTATTGTGTTGGAGCGTTTTTACATTGAAAAAAAACTTTACATTATTTTTCTCAGAAAAAAAATTTTGATTTCCTTTAATTTTCAATCTTTTGTGCGCACGAGTACAAAATGTAGCAATTAAAATGTCACAAAACACTGGAGCGCGCACATTTTCTGGGGCTCATCTGCCCCCATCATGCCATGTAGATATTCGCCAACCTGGCAACAAGCTAGAACCACATTCAAAACTTCTTCCTGTGCTAGGAAGATATGCAAACTATCAATTAAGCAAATAGCTTCATTTCCAGAAAGCCTGGATACAAAAATTGATTTTACTGGTTCTTCACATTAACTGTGTAAACATGTACTGCTCTTTTCGGCTTGTTTCGTTTCGCTTCCGGTAACTAATCCTTACCTCATTCGTAGCAGAATAAGCTCTTTTTCTCTTTCGTGTCAAGCAGCAAACCACACAAAATAAACTCAGCCCTGGCATAACACATCAATATGCTAAAGCATGTTGAGTATTGTCGACAAAGTAAACGATATCAAGGATGTAAGCAATACCAATGTTACAGGCTTCTCAGACCCCAATTGCACGCGCCTCACAATAAATGTATTTTAAGGCGGTCTCCTATTAAATGAATGAATCCTTGTTGCTTCCCATTCTTACAGTACGCTATTTTATCTGCTCCAGTTGGTATTATACAACACAATGCCGGACAAAGATACCATCTTCGCGCTCTTTTTTTTTTTTTTGCTCTTTATCCTTACATCATTATGCGCAAATACTATAGGTGAATTGATCTTTGCTAGTATCTTTTTACTTTCTTCTATTTCAAAAGCTAATCTTGTTAAATCAAAAGAGGCCAATGTCTTTGCCCATCCATCGCTTTTCTTAGTCAAAGAAGGCAGGGTTTCCATCACTAGCTTATACCATTTATCAACATTATTCCAAGCT
>JXWR01003783.1_pt1 | contig 10681 bp, 5 predicted proteins | sample 315541 | NCBI WGS metagenome assembly JXWR01 (sample SAMN03273951, study PRJNA271842) | soil metagenome | isolation source: rice field ambient CO2 | place: India: CRRI Experimental farm Cuttack,Odisha-753006 | collected 2013-12-17
TGAGAAAGGATTGGAAGTCGATCAAGCAAAGCTCGTTATGGTTGAAAAGTTGCAACCACCGCAGTCAGTACGCCTTTCCGTACACCTTTTACCACCAACACGACCGGCACCCCTTGACAGTCAACATCTCCCTCGAAGCACTTGCCTGAAATATCCATATTTTTCAAGATGCTTAGATTGTCATCCAAGTTAAGACAACCAGCTTTGGTTGCTAGAGCCACGAGGCTTAAGTTAGCCTCCACTATATCCGTTTCATCAAAAACTTTTAGTCCATTTGCATTATCATCATCAACATCATCACCATTTTCCACAACTGCGTTTGCTTTGCAAGCACAAATTCTTTCGGGTAAAGATCTTGCCAAAAAACTCAAGCTTAATGCTGCTGCAGAGGTCACAAAGATTCAGCAAATAAACCCGGAATTCCAGCCAAATTTGGCAATTATTCAAGTTGGCGAAAGACCAGATTCTTCGACTTATGTGAGAATGAAATTGAAAGCCGCTAAAGAATCGAAAATCAACTCTTCTTTAATCAAGCTTCCTATTGACATCTCCGAGTCTGAGCTTTTATACAAGATAGATCAGTTGAATAATGACGCTAGCGTTCATGGTATATTGATCCAATTACCCTTACCTAAAAATTTTGATGAAACTAAAGTCACCAATGCCGTCATTACTGAAAAGGACGTTGATGGGTTTGGTAGAGACAACGTCGGTGAATTGTCCAAGAAGGGCGGTGAACCAAATTTTATTCCATGTACTCCTAATGGTATCATTGAACTTCTCAAGGCCACCGATTTGGAAATATCTGGTAAAAATGCAGTAGTGGTTGGAAGATCTGATATTGTTGGTACTCCTGTTGCTGCTTTATTGCAAAAATTGAACGCTACTGTTACGGTTTGTCATTCTAGAACCAAAGATTTGCCAAGTATCGTTAAAAAAGCTGATATTGTTATTGCTGCTTTAGGTAAAGCCAATTTCTTGAAAGGTGAATGGCTCAAAAAGGATTCTGTAGTAATTGACGTTGGCATCAATTACATACCAGATTCCACCAAAAAATCCGGTCAAAGACTTGTTGGAGATGTTGATTTCGAATCTGCTAAGGATGTGGCTAAAGTGTTGACTCCTGTACCAGGTGGTGTTGGTCCAATGACTGTCGCTATGTTGATTTCCAATGTATTGAAAGGTGCCAAGAATCAAGAAATGGCCAAATTTTCTCCTGTTCAAATTGACAAATTAAATCTTGCTTTGCAGAAACCAGTGCCTTCAGATATTGATATTTCTAGAAGCCAGCATCCAAGACCAATCATTGATGTTGCCAAATCCTTAGGAGTGAAAAACTCTGAGTTTGAACAGTTTGGTCACTATAAGGGCAAAGTTTCTCTTGACGCATACAAGAGACTTGCATCTGAACGTAATGATGGTGCCTATGTTCTTGTGGCTGGTATCACACCAACTCCATTAGGAGAAGGTAAATCTACCACTACTATTGGCCTTGTACAAGCCCTTGGTGCTCATTTGAATAAACCTACAATTGCCAACGTTAGACAGCCATCAATGGGTCCTACTTTTGGTGTGAAGGGTGGGGCTGCTGGTGGTGGTTATTCCCAAGTGATTCCAATGGATGAATTCAATATGCACTTAACTGGTGATATTCATGCTATTGGAGCAGCAAACAATTTGTTGGCCGCTGCCATTGATACAAGAATTTTTCATGAAACTACTCAAAAAAATGACAAGACTTTTTACAAAAGATTGGTGCCTGTTAAAGGCGGTAAACGTCAATTCACTAAGTCTATGTTGAAAAGATTACAAAACTTAGGTATCAACAAGACCAACCCTGATGAATTGACAGATGAGGAAATTAGCAAATTTGCTAGATTGAACATCAATCCTGAGAAAGTTTCCATCAAGAGAGTTGTTGATGTGAATGATAGATTTTTAAGAGAAGTTACTGTCGGTCAAGCACCAACTGAGAAAAACTTCAATAGAAAAACCGGATTTGATATCACTGTTGCTTCTGAACTTATGGCTATCCTTGCTCTTTCTTCTGATTTGAATGATTTAAGAAGAAGAGTTGGCAAGATTATTGTCGCATTGGATAACAATGACAAACCAATCACCGTTGAAGATATTGGTTGTGGTGGTGCTATCACTGCAATGCTCAAAGATGCTATCAAACCAACATTGATGCAAACTTTGGAAGGCCAACCAGTGTTAGTTCATGCTGGTCCATTTGCTAATATTTCCATTGGAGCGTCTTCCGTCATTGCTGACAAGATTGCATTGAAATTGTTGGGTACTCCAAAATACTTGGATGTAGTCAAACAAGAATTGAGCTTGTTGTCAGGTAAAACTCAAGATCAACAGGTTTTGTTTGACAAGTACATTCCGAAGAAAGGTTATGTGGTTACTGAAGCCGGATTTGATTTTACCATGGGTGGTGAAAGATTTTTCAACATCAAGTGCAGAGCTTCTGGCTTGAGGCCTGATGTTGTTGTCATTGTTGCCACTACTAGAGCTTTGAAGTTGCATGGCGGAGGTCCAGATGTGAAACCAGGTCAAACGTTGCCATTAGAATACCAAACCAAGAATTTGGAATTAGTGCAAGCTGGTTGCGCTAACTTGGCTAAGCAGATTGTAAATGCTAAAAGCTTTGGAAGCCCAGTAGTGGTTGCCATCAACCAATTCAACACTGATGATGTTGCTGAAATTGAATTGATTAAGCAAAAGGCTATTGAAGCTGGAGCTGCTGCTGCTGTTGAGTCCAATCATTGGGAAGAAGGTGGCAAAGGTGCCATCAAGTTGGCTGAGTCTATTGTGGATATTGTGGAATCTGAAGACAAAAAATACAAGAACGCTGAAAAACCTGATATTAACTTTTTGTATGATGCTCAAAATCCATCCATTGCTGAGAAATTGGAAGCTATTTCTAAAAAGATGTACGGAGCTGATGGCATTGAATTGTCCGAACTTGCCAAAGAGCAAATTAAGGGATTTGAAAGGGAAAAGCTTAACGAATTGCCAATCTGTATTGCTAAGACTCAGTACTCTTTGTCTCATGATCCGGCTTTAAAAGGGGTTCCAAGTGGTTTCAAGATTCCAATCAGAGAAATTAAGGTTAGTAGTGGTGCTGGATATTTATACGCCTTGGCCGGTAAGATTATGACGATTCCGGGGTTGCCTACACACTCTGGGTTCATGAACGTTGAGGTGAACGAGGAGACTGGAGACATTGAGGGTTTGTTTTAGAATTCCTTCTGTCTTATTTTAAACATAAATATAAACATAAGTATATATCTTAAAATATATATATACTTATTACTTGCTAGACATTTACCGTATATTTTTTAAGTTGCATTTAATAATTTGTATCATGTTGACTTCTTGTTTCCGTAATTATCTGCATCTATATGCGTCTTTTTTGCATATTACCCAATCAGGAAATTTATAAACTTTTATCTCAAAAAACAGCATAATTATTTCACGTGACTGTTTATGATCGAACGATTTTGTTTGTTTTTTCTTTTCTTTCTTAGTGCATTTTTTAACTTCTTTCTTTTCTTCCCAAGAGACTTACCCACGCAACAGAGACAAAATCATCGTTTATTTTGCTGCTATAATACCACTACCTACCACGCCAGTGACGGCTGCTCAGAGCCACCCACCCCTCCAGACCCCTTGGTTTTCTTTTATATGCTCCAGTGAAATAATATTCACTGCTTAAATACATCATTACCTTCACGGATTATCGATTATCTATAATAAAAGTCTCGGGATTAGAATACCGATATTCATATACACTCACTTTTCTCCACCCCGCGCTTGTCCGTTTGCAAATACTCTCAACATTTTTACATTCTTACATTTTTATAATAAAGAAGCATCTAGTTTATCATTAATAGGGCATATATACAAGACGATATCATTGACTAAATCAAAATGACAGACTTGTCTTCTACTTCAACATCTCTAAGGCCACCATCTTTAGAAACCCTTTTGAGACCGAATTCAGATCCGCATAGCCGCAACAGCGGTTTTACTTCTTTTGGCCACGACAGTCAAAGCAAAAACCATGGCTACTCAAAGTTAGACATTTCTAACACCAATAGTCTGTCTAATCTAAATTATGATGATTATGTGCAAGAAAGTCCTGTCAAAATGACTTATGGCGACGACGACGGTCTTGAGAACAGTGACGACAATATTGGGTTTACAAACGAAAAAGAAGATGAATATGCCGAATATAATGACCCAGTTCTATCCTTAATTGCAAGTGACGAGATCACTGCACTGTCTTTGCAATTGGTACTCCGAAGCCTTCCGCTCTCTGACAAACCTTTAATAAAGTATATAAACAAAGCTTTTACAGTACTGATTGAATTGAGTAATTTGCTACATAAAATTTCCGCTGGCTGGGAATTCATGGCATTGGAAAAAACAATTCAGTTGACTATAAAACAAAACTACAAAAGATTCAAAAAATCCCATAAAAACAAAAATGATCAACAAGAGGATAAAACGCGGTCTTTTGATACCAATATTGCCAAAACCGTGGTCAAAAAAGATTTAGAGTATCATCAAGTACTCTACGAACTAAACATATCAATAATAGATATAAACAAGCTAGTAACGTCTTTCACTCCTATGCAATATGTGAGTGATGCAGGAGTGGTGCTTACGAATCTTTCGTTGAAAATAATTGAACTCAAGAACCAGCTAAGTGAACGAATTAATGTCAGTTATTCAAAGGCAAAATTGATCATTATGGGCTCTGACCTCGAAGGACTTTTAGATGATTTTAAAACCGGTGCCTACGGAAGCTCTGCAGATGGCAAAGAAAGTGACTCCAACAGTATTATCGGAGCTAATCATCCAATAATATCAAACGATTTAGCCGCAACTATCGAAGGTTACAAAGAGTTTGTAGTGACAATATTGAATCAGCTCGATGAGGCACAACAAAGTCAAGAATCAGAAGAAATCAATGAATGTTTAGCAGTTATTGGTGACTTAGAAAAAATGTTTGATGCATTGATGAAAGAAGTTTACGACCCAGACTTGAAACCAAGTAACTCTGCTACTACGAATAATGCCACTTCTGCCAATGCAGCCGCAGCCGCAGCAGCTGCTTCGGCTGTTGATGCTGCTGATTATGCTGTTGATGATGATGTCGATGCTGCTGCTGATACCACCATTGAGGATGAAGAAGAAGAGGATGAGAGTATAGCTAATATTTCCGTTGAGCATGGTCAAACCCCACACAAAGCTTATACTCCACGTACGCGGTCCAACACCAGTTCAGCGCACACTGACTATTCCTCGCCAACCAATAGTGCTAACTTTGATAATGACACGTTATATGAATCTGACGAAGAATTTAACCAACAACTCCATCAACATTCTAGACACGCTTCTAGACCACCATCGCATTCACAAATACCCCACCATTTTGAAAATAGACCAAAGTATGGTAAAGCTCATAGACCACAAGCATCATTATCGTCATCTGCTACTCTTGGAATGAGTAGATCTACTTCAAGAGATAATTTTTACAGTACCGGCGGGCGTTCTACTTTGCAAGATGAAATGCCATATCTCTTACATGCTTTTGAAAATGCCAAAGAGGTTGAACTTGAATTACGCCAAAGTGTTAAACATTCTACTTCGCAAAACAAACTCAAAAAATCTCACTCGTATCAAAAGACTCCATTAGTATCCTCAAACTCTTTGTCAAGAATAAGTTCCAGAAATGAAGCGGCAAGCCCTAGAAGGGAAAGATATATTGATGAAGAAGATGAAGCGAACCTCGCTGACGAAACTAATGATGGCAAATTTAATAACTATGGCAATTATGGAACAGCTAGTTTTTACGATAGCAGACACATACGTGGCGGCAATGATGGATCGTCAGCCGCTATTGATGGTGGCAGTAATAATTCTCTGAATTCCGCTAAAGCTAACAATTCCTTATATACTGGATCTATGTTCATTAAGCAACCTTCTTTTTTCAAACATCCAACTGCACACCCTATTAATACATCAAATCCACTCATTATTAAAGATCTATCATCAACTACATCACAAAGCCAAAATAACGAATTGAAAGCAATCACACTTGGCAGTAGTGGTACGTCAGACACCCCATCTACATCTCCATCATCTTCAATATTTGGATCATTCAGTTTATTCAACAGAAAATCACATACTCCCGGGGAGTCGATGTCAGCCTCGATACCTTCATTACCTAGCAATGAGAAGAATCTAGCAACGACAGATAAAAGCAGTTTTTTCTCTGGGTCTAGCTCTATGATTTTGAAACCAAATATTAATGGAATAAAAAAGCCATATTATGGTCCATCAAAGCCTGTTCCTGAAACGGTTGACATTGACGATGTTGATTAATTGATTGATTTAGCCATCCAAAATATTGTTTACTGTCTTTATTTTGTCTTCCATAAAAAATTTTTCGCTTTGTATCTATCATAGTTGATGTCAAATCGTCATTTTTGTTACTATTGTGAATTATCAAACTGTATTTCTGCAATCTTGTTTTATTTTATCTTCTTTTTTCTTTTTTTATCCTTTTTTTTTTTTGTTTGTTTTCATTCACATTGTTTGGTCCATAACTTGATTATGTTCCATCGCATTTTCACTTTCTACTTGTTTTTACTCTACTGTCTCTCCTTTTCCTTTCATCTAATTTCGCTTATTCTATAACTGTTACTACCCTTTTATTTCGACTCATTTCTTTTCACGCTGATACGCTAAACTCATTCATGATGATACCATTTTTTTAAGTCTTTTGGGAAAAGAGGAGGCTTTCTAATAGCATTTTTACTACCATTTTTTATTGTTTTTTCTTCTTTTTCTGTGTTCGAATACTTACTACCCGGTTCTCTGTATACTTTTTTTGTTTCTCTACTTGTTCTTATCATTCGTTTTATTATTTATTTTGACCTTAGCTTTCCTTTAACTTCGTCTATTGTTTTTTTTTCTGATTTTTTCTTTCTTCCCTCTGATACGCTACAGTAAACTAGTCACACGAAATTTGATGCATCACACTATTGTTCACGAGTGGTACAAACCATCGGAATATGGGCTAATATTAGCAATACTTGTAAACATAACAATAGTAATTGGTCAGCGCCCAATACAAACCGTAAGAATGGTTCGTGTAAGAGATTATGTAAGCATGTACCCCGACATTTAGCCGCATGTGCATGCGGGAATAGTGAAGGATTTTTAACATGCTTCGCCGCACGCGATGATATCATAGGGCCCGGCCAAAGGAAAAAGCAGTGACTGATTATTGTATGCATTGTTATTTAAGTATTGGCACTAGAGAAGTTTTTTCTCTAGAGATGATACAATAGTTACCCCAAACAGTTAATGAACAATAGATGAGAAAAATAAGTCCAGTTTCAGAAACTTGGCTAGTTGGCGAAATCAGCAATTACTCGACTTATACGGTTCTGTACCTGCCATGGCTAGTGGTGGTATGTGTACCGGAGTAAGTATCGTCATCCCGGAGCTGAACGTTTCCTTAAGTACCGCTCCATGGAGTATGTCCAGCCCCCATACTCCGAGACAAGCACATCTGGTAGTAGTACCCTTAGAACCAGAACTAATGATACTGGATTACCGTTTTGGTCAAGGCGGTGGTTATGGACGAGAAGCTAAAAAATTTTTCCTCCAGCAAAGAGAGCACAAATGGCACAGCTAGCGTGTCTGTGATGTAATCGACTACCTTGGCGCTTCCCAAATGGTCCACTTGGAGTAGACTCCGCGGTCCAAGACAGACCAAAGCTGGCGCTTAAACAACTGTGACCATTCCGTAATGCTTGGCACGAAACCGAGTCCAATATTAGAGCAGCTTAGGGACGCTATGGATGCTTTAGATTGCCTTAGGGACGAAAATATATTTTAAAAGGGTAGATTCTCCTTCTTTTCTCCAGGTTTTTTTTTTTAAACTTAAGTTTTGCTTCCTTTCTTTTAATTATAGCATTAATTATATATACTTAACCATATTCACTTTCACCTTCATATCTTTTTTAGTACTCATATTTTTATTATTGTATTCAAACAAATATACCAAACCAAGTAATAATTCAAGAATATGGGTGTTTCTGCTACCGGTTGGGTCGACTCCCTAGTGAATAGAACGTCCACTGCAGGCTTAAGAGGCAGACCGCTTAGAGTGTTTGTCACTATTGTTGGTGCAGTTGGATTTTCTCTTTTCGGTTACGATCAAGGTGTTATGGGTTCTCTTATTACTGGTCATCAATTCAACGATGAATTCCCTGGTACTAAATCGCAAGGTGATGATGATAGACACGCTACTGTTATTCAAGGCGCGGTTGTTTCTTGTTATGAAATTGGTTGTTTTTTTGGTGCGTTGTTTGCTTTGTTTAGAGGGGAAAAATTGGGAAGAAAACCAGTGATTATCATTGGGGCTATTATCATTACTATTGGTACTGTTATTTCTACTGCTGCCTTCAGACAAAATTGGGGTTTGGGTCAGTTCGTAGTTGGTAGAGTTATTACCGGTATTGGCAATGGTATGAATACCGCTACTATTCCAGTTTGGCAATCCGAAATGTCTAGACCAGAAAACAGAGGTAGATTGGTTTACATTGAAGGTAGTACTGTTGCCTTTGGTACTTTTATTGCTTATTGGTTGGATTTTGGTATTGCTTACGATGAAAGTTCTGTCGCTTGGAGATTCCCAATTGCTTTCCAAGCTTTCTTTTCTCTTATTCTTTTATTTGGTATTATTGTTTTGCCAGAATCTCCAAGATGGTTAGTGGCTGCTGGTAGACCAGAGGAGGCAAAGCTTATTTTGGGTCACATTGAAGATTTGGATTCAAACCATGATTTTGTTCTCTCTGAGTTGTCTGTTATTAGCGAAGGTGTTGAAAGATATGATAATGCTGGTCAAGTTGGTTTTAAAGAAATGATGGATAGTGGTAAAACAGCTAATTTCCAAAGAATGATTATTGGTGCATCTACTCAATTTTTCCAACAATTTACTGGTTGTAATGCCGCCATTTACTATTCTACTGTGCTTTTCAATGGCTCTATTGGTTTGGATTACAAGTTGTCTCAAATTTTGGGTGGGGTTTTCTCTACAGTTTATTTCCTTGCTTCTATTCCTGCCTTTTTCATCGTTGATAAAGTGGGTAGAAGATGGATGTTTTTGGTCGGTGCTGGTGGTCAAGGTGTTGCTTTCCTTATCACTATGGCATGTTTGGCTGCAGGAGGATCAGAAAATGCTAAAGGTGCCGCTTTTGGTTTGTTCTTGTTTATTACCTTCTTTGGTTGTACCATTTTGCAATTGCCATGGGTTTATCCACCAGAAATTAACTCTATGAGAACTAGAACTGTTGGTACTGCTGTTTCTACTTGTACTAACTGGATTTCTAATTTCGCTGTCGTGATGTTCACTCCAATTTTCGTTCAGGATGCCGGTTGGGGTGCTTATTTGTTCTTTTCCCTTATGAACTTCATTTTTGTTCCAATTATTTTCTTCTTCTACCCAGAGACCACTGGTAGAACTTTGGAAGAAATTGACATCATTTTCGCCAAGGCCCATTTGGACAAGGCCTTCCCATTCAGAGTTGCTTCTCATTTGCCTAAATTGTCATTGCAACAAATTAAGGAATACACTGAAGATTTGGGTATCTATGATGATGAAAAGCAAACTGATTTGCAAATTGAAGATGTTCAGTCTAGCTCTAACAAGAATTCTTCAATTAATGAAAAGGCTAACGTTCAAGAAGAGCAAGTTGCCGCTGCTGCCGCTACTAATGACCAAGGCAACAAGGGTATCTTTACTCCAGAAAACGCCGCTGCTGACAATACCACCACCACCAACAAGAACACTCAAGCTTGAGTTTTTTTGTGGCGGGTTATGGTTGTTTCAATTGCATAATTGTTGTTTTTTTAAATTCTTTGTTTAGTTTTTTGTTTATTTTTTGTTTTTCAATTAAAGGTAACTATCCCAGATCTATGTCTGCTAAACTCTGCTTGTCTAGGCTGGTTGTTTGATTGACATGGGAACTGTGAAAAAAAAGTTTATTTACAAACAGAGCACCAATATATATATTTCTTTGTTCGTTTTATTTATTCCCATCTGTCTTCTTACTTGCCATCTTTAATCTATAATCGTTAATATTAATATTTCTTTTACTGTTCATTCTTTTTCAAAGGGTAATGTATAGAATACACTCATGCTTAATCCAAACAATGCATTATTTATTTAATTTAGGTATTTATTCAAAGATTTCGTCCTTGATTTTTTTTTTTTAGTCAGTTTTTTTACTTTTGTTCTGTCAATCATATATTGTTTCAACTTAATTTGTTTAAGATGTGTACTGTTATAATAAAAGAAAACAAATAAACACACATATATGAACATTTCCTACTAAAAGTGTAGTTTCTTTATCTGTGAGTAGGCATTTGGCCCGTCTGCTTTTGAAAATATTTATAGTCACAGGTAACAGATTTGCAAAATATTACGCTACTACACATGTAGTTGAGCCACGTATAACTCTTAGCAGTTGACATGGAGCTACAGTAGAAAAAAAACGATAAATTTGCAGGCTTTCTTAAATTCTGAACAAAAGGCTTCAAGCTGTCCGGAATAGCGTCGAAGGAAGATTCATGTATTTGCTTAATTGCA
>JXWR01008105.1_pt1 | contig 10681 bp, 4 predicted proteins | sample 315541 | NCBI WGS metagenome assembly JXWR01 (sample SAMN03273951, study PRJNA271842) | soil metagenome | isolation source: rice field ambient CO2 | place: India: CRRI Experimental farm Cuttack,Odisha-753006 | collected 2013-12-17
GCCGCAGCATGCATATTCATGCCGGAGTGACTGTCATCTATGCGCTCCGCAGAAATTTGATTATCACTCAAGCTGCTGTCACTGTTAATGGAAGTATTAGGTATACTCTCACTGGAACAAAAAGTTTCGGTACTGAAAGAGTCATTGCCAACTTCAATCTCAGAGCTTGTAATTCTGTCTAACTCTGACTCCTCCGCTTCTGATAGTCTCAAGAGTTTTTTTATCAGTGCTAAATCAACACTGTAGTATGCAGGCCTTTCGCTATTATTGTTGGAAACTGAGCTCTGCTGCTGCTGCTGCTGCTGCTGCTTCTGAAAATCTTGGATGTTTGTTGAGATACATTGTTGCAATAAATTTTCAATGTTAACAAAAATATCTGGATGAAGCCTTTTCCAATTATTATTGAACAGTGAAAGTAAACTAACGGTTAATTCATTGTGACGTATGCTTTCAGCATATGAGTCGTTAAGTAACAAATGATCTAGTAGTTTTGCGGATATCTCAACAAATCTGAAATCAGAATTAACAGCTTGGTGAACAAAGCGAAGCAAATTAGTGAAATTGTAGTTAATTCCATATGTGTCGTTATTCTGATCATCTTGGCAAAGTAAATTTTGTGCAAGCTCTGAGGTGATTTTATTGTAAAGATAGTTGTATGATTTTAATGGAGCAAAAAGGCTCAAATTACTAGAAGTTTGGCCGCATTTGCTGCTGAGTAACAAAACAGAAAAGCAAGATATTAAGGAAAGTTCTAAGGCTTCTGATGCAGCAACATAGTTTTTTGTTGCTTGATGGGTAAAAGCATTAATATTGCTCTCATTCAAATGGGAAACGAGGTGATGTGTGACGTTTAACGAAAAGAATAAACAGTCGTAGATTTTGCTAAATGTTTTGAATTTTGTGTTATTTCCATGGGCACCAGGCTGAGAATCCGGAAATAAGAAATTCAGTTTGGATACTGCAGGAATGAGGTTTATCCTTCTAATTTTTTCAAACCAGCTTGGAAGTTTCTGAACAGGGTCAAGAAACCTAAGAAGGTTTTCGGCAAGCACGAAATTCAAGTATAGAAATGTGCCGATTAATGATAGTTTGGAGCCCAATTTAACAAATATGGAATGTAATTTAATGTACTTCTCATCAAAGGTATCTATGGCATAGCTAGCAAGAGAAAAAGTGGTGGCATTTGTTTCCAAGCTTTGGCTAACGGATGACAATGAAATATAAAGAAAGTTAATTAAGTTAATCAAATATTCACTCTTATTGTGTTTGGCTTGCGCAGTAATATTCAAACACTCCTTCAAATTAAGCTCATTTGTGTGATCAAGAACTTCAAAAATTATTTGAAACTGAAGCTTGTTGTTGTTTTTTAGCTCCAATAACTTGTTTCCAGTGTCATATTGTTGCAAAAATTGGGATATTCTTTCGTTGAATGCAGGCTTAATAGAAAGCAACCTATTTTTTTCCATGTAAAATTCTGCAACACGGGCCCCAAGATAGTTGGCTACTTGATAAAGAGTCAGCAGTTCTGAGCTCCACGTTTTGGAAAGGTCAAATAATCCATAGTAGCTTGAGGTTGGGAAGCTGTTATAGTGGCGTAAGCAAAAAGAGCAAAACATTTCCTCATTGATACTATTTGCATCATGATAAGCCATCAAATCAACAAGACATGATTGAAGCTCGGAACCGTTCACTTCCCGATCAGTTGCGGCTGCTTTTCTAGTGTATTGACTGCTTAAGAAACTAAATTTCTCAAAGAAATACTTAAGTTTTGGAAATCCGGCAATGCATTGGCTCAAATCGTATGGAAATAGTGTCTCAATAAAATTCTCAACACGCGATTGTGATGGAAATCCTGTTTTTGATTCTAAAATAAGCGCGCTACTGAAAGTTTCAAATATAGTGACTACCCCTGGATAGTTGTCATAATTTCCAGTAGATGGCTTCAATAGCACACTATTCCACATATCCAAGAACAGATTATGCTTTTGGTCTTCATTAGATTCAAATAAATTGCAAAAGTTGTCAAACAAAGGTTGAGAAGACAAATGTATAGAAACCATGATAGCGAGTAGATTGATTAATGTTCCGTCTTTTACTTGGTCTCCCTTGGAACTTCCGCTTATAATAAGTACCAACGTCTCAATAATATTCGTCTCTCTCAATGCGTTTTCAAATGATAAGCAGTTTATTTTGAATGAAAAACACATTAGCGTTACAACTTTGTAGAATTCTTGCACACAAGCTTCCAAGTCTTGCTTTTGCAAATCAGAGACCTTATTTTGAAGAAAGTCACTTATAATTTTTTGAGACTTCAACACTGAACAAACTAACAAAAACTTTGCCAAATGTATATTCACTCTTTTTTCCAAAGCCCCTTGGCTGGCTTCTTTGTTCCCCCGGATAATCAGTGACAAAGCGCTGCTGTCGATTTGAGCTAAAACATCATAGCTAGTAGTCTTGAAGGTAACCGGTGACAGTTTTGAAACATTATCAAGCCTTTTAAGTGTCGTTTGAACGTCAATTAATAATCCAATGGGGATTTCTACTCCTTCTTCAACAAGTAACTTTAGGTAACTTTGCAATGATGATATATCAATGTCAGCGCTTAAATTGTTGTTAGTTGAAGATTGTGAAATTGGAAATGATTCGGTCGTCGGAGATGATATCATTTTTGATGGCAACACAAGAAAATGTTTCGCAACTTTCTTGTTCCTTCTTTCAATAAAACATAAGATATAGTGGCTCTCTTATCCAAATTGAAGAGATAAATCTGGATATGGTGAAGGTGGCTTCTTTGGGGAATGAAAACAAGGACGCTAGTTCTTTGATGGCCAAACAAGGTGACCGCTGCCAATGTATGCGGGTACATTAATTAAAATTGATTTCATGTTGACACCATGCATGAAACACATAACACCAGAGGGTGGTAACAATCTACTGCCAATAAACAAAGTTGAAAAAAATGCTTTTATTTTCTTATGAATTTTACTTTTATTTACACTATGTTAAGGTTACTAAAAAAAGTTTATGTTTACCTCAGTTGGCAATCTCAGTCAATATTTTTTGAACTCTAATAATTCTTTCAGATAAATTTTTGACGTTCTTCTCTTGTATCAAAATCTCTTTCGAGAATTCAATGCTAATATTGGTGGATTCACCATCAGGTGAGCCAACTGAATTCTTGATAAAATAGCTCAATTTTCTTATGATTTTATTGAATAATGATTTTTTGAAGTCTTCAATGTTATATGAATTCAAATGTTTAATGTGTAGATTCTTTCTCAAATCTGGTGACTGTAAAGCTTTGGAAGCATAAGCATCAACATATTGATAAATCAAAGAGACATAGTCACTGTCCAAGTCTTTTAACGTAAAAAGTTGAGGACTTTCACCTGGTGCAGCCACCTTAAATCTAAAAAACTGTTTGTCAAGGATGGCAAACAATGACTTCTGAAATATTTCAGGGGACGTAAGTTGGATTTTTTCAAACCTCAACTCAAAAGAGTTTGATACCAAAGCAACGTCATGCCCCTCGTTATAATGGTATCTAAGCTCATATATGCCTGGCTCCCAATATAACAAGTCACCATTGAATTCCAAAATTCCTTCTTCAAAAGAGCCGTCTGCTTTCTTTGTAGTTTCATGACCGAAAAAACGGTTGTCATAAGCTTCTGGATTAATTGCAATCCAATGATTATGAGAGCTTACCAAAGTCGTAAGTTTTGAGTTGAACGTGTTTACCACCTTATATAATCCAACCCAATCTAAGTTGTTATGCCCTTTTGGTATTCTATACTTAAACTTTATTGGAGTGCCAATTGGAATAGACAAATTGCCCCTATCAAAATCTAGCTTAGCGTTTAATAATTCAATTTGGTAGCCTTGATTTTTTTTGGATAAAGTAATAAATGGATTTGGAGAACGGAAGCTTATTTGTTCATCGTCAGAAATAACGGATTCTTCAAATTGATGGTCCAATCTGGGTAATTTCAAACTTGCTGTGGGACCAGAATTTTCTGTTTTGCTGTTTATGCTCAAACTTCTCAACTTTTCAGGAATAATTTTTTTGAACGTTTTGCTGAACCCACTATCATGGTTAACTTGATTTTCACCATACAACTTGACCATATGGGGGGTTTCTGTGAATGAAATAAATAAAACTTTGCATAAAGACCAAATAACAGCTAAAATAAACATATAGTTGGACTCAAAACAAATAATTGAAAGACCCCAAACCCCACAAATACCCAAAATCTTTTCAGGATTGTTCAAGTATTTGTAAATACCCGTTCTGGTTAATTGCTTATTATTCAAATTTGGGAGCCAGAAGTCACCGTAAAACCAAGCATAAATTCCAATAGAATTCAAAATTGACTTCTCGCAAATGATATTCAAAAACAAAAGAAAAGTGCCCACAAACGCCTTAAAAAAGAACAAATTGTCTTTTTGAAAAACTGTGCATAAACTGCTCAACCCGAAGCTTGTCAAGTCATGAGTAGCAACAAACTCTTTCAATGTTAGAGATAGCAAAAGATTAATGTTGATTAACAACAGGAAATTGTAATAAACACACCAATTATTAAATGCGTCAACAAAGTCCAAGTCATACTTCAAGTAAGTCTTCGTTATTAACTTATACTTTGATTGTAAGTTTAATATAAGAGAGTAAGATCCAGTTGTTCCAACTCTAATCACCAAATTTAAGATGAATAATGCAAAGTTATATTTAGTGTTGGTGGCTGAAATTCCAAAATTCAAAAAACCGAAAACAATCACATTCAATAGCAAGACCAAATAGTCAGTAGCTCTTAAAAAGTTAAAGTTGTTGAAAAAAAGCATTGGCTTAAATTTGATATTATAAGTATTTGCCTCTAGCAAATCAGAAGCTTGGGAATTTGTCGGGTTATAAATTTTGTTGATATGAGGATCTTCAACATAATGCAAGAATAAAAATTGAGTAAAGTGTGCGACACAGCTGATAATCAAAACCAAGTACGAGTTGGATAGGAGAGCAAAACCATAGTAACCAATATAACCAATGGAATACATTGGGTGAGGAAACAACTCAAAAATACCATCAAAAATTAATTCTTCATTGTTAATTTTCAAATAGAAGAAATCACCCCAGTACCAAGCAAAATCTTTGATAACGTTGTGAGCGTCAAGTTTGACAATCAAGTTAATTAAAATAAACAAGACTCCCAATATCCATCGGGAGTAAAATAAAATTGGTTGTTCATCATTCAATTTATATGCTGCATTCTGGATAAAACAAGCCACAAAAAGAATAAAATAGTTAAAGAAATCCTGCATAAGAATCAAATCAACAAAGTTTCTAAATAGCAACCAGGCATTGAAATCCACTGGATAGCTTTTTATATCAAACAGTTCTCCATATTTAATTTTGAAGTTGAGCAGGAGAAAATTTTGAATAGCACTGGCATCCTTGTCGTTACCGTAGTTGAACAAGCGGTGATTTTGACAAAAATTGGTAATGGTATTGTAGTTTGATTGCTTGTATAACAAGACCCCAATACCGAGGTTATAAGAAATTCTCCAGAAGAAGTAGGAACCCACAAAAACTGGAATAATCAAATGGTTTAACTCTTTGTGAACATTAAGATAATAGTAAATAAAACAGTTGATAGCTAGTGAAATGATAATCAAGTAATCAAAGAAGGACTTTTTAACCAAAGGGTTAAGCAACGATTGAACCATGTCATAAGTCTTCAAATCATCCTTGAACACCTCGCCGGAGTATGCTTTACCATAATTGACATTTTCTTTCTCCTGTAACCTTTTGTTAAGGCCAGCCTTTTTCTTTGTTGTCATTTTCTTTTTTCTATATTTTCTTCCTTGTGTTGAATAAGAAGAAATTAGTAATTTAAGCAAGCGTGTTGAAGGAAGCGTGCAGAGAGGCGATGGCAGCCGAGACTAGAAGAGTAACATAAATAGGAGACGAGAGGAACTGAAGGCGTATTTAAATTGTGAAAAAAGGACACAATTCAACAAATGGCCAACGCAATTGCAGTATTGGATTAGGAAATTCAAGAACAGTATATGTGGTAAACTGCGGTCTTTTTTCACATTACTAAAGCTCGCCGAGTCTTGTGATGGTTTAAATGTTGAGCCATGCTATACCGTTTCTACGGATCTTGCGCACCCCTTATTTTTGCATGTGAATTGCCAGTATACCCATTCGGAAAAATTAGCTTGTGATTTTTCTCGCTTCGCGACGATTGCCAACAGAATTGAAATTTCAATTAGAGTTTGTTTTAATTGAGGCCAGCTGAAGATCTGACTCAGGAGAACAGTTTTAAGCTGCTTTCTAAAGTTGAAACCTGCTCTAATCATGACTTCTGTAAGCGATATGTTCTGGCTCCGTTTTCCAGACCTGTCACATTCCACAGTTGACAGTCCGCTCCGGCGACTATTTTGTGCCATCAGTTACACGGAAACGTCGACGGATCCGTCTGTAGGTAATTTCACATAATTTATAGGGCCCCGTAGTACACCGACATCTAAGATTTTCCTCAATTTGTTACATCTTCAACCATTCTGTAGAAGTTGGAATGTCAGAACATAATTCGGCATCTCTTGAGTGATTATATTGAATACGTCGAATGTTTTGTTCCGTCCAGCGTACAGCTAATGTATGGCTGTAGCCAAATGCATATCGGTGCATGAAAATCAGCAATACAACCACGAAAGAATAGCCTCGTTGGTGATTTTATGAAGAGAGCAAATGGAGGCAGATCTCAGATGTCCTCTCTCAATCATACTGTCGTTAAAGCCAAAAATTATGTCTTGAAAATCCCTTTTTGAGATGTGTTTCCGCAAGATGGATCTTACTGCTTTAATACTATTACGTCTGAGAGCACTCCTTCATATCATGTATACTGATTTAGCCAATTAAAAAAAATTAACAAATTACCTTTATTTATTGCCTCTGTTTAATGGAATAGTTAATTAAAAAAAAAAAAAGAAAAAAGAAAGAAAGATTGTGTGTGCAGGTCTTTTATTAAGGTCCAAGGGTAAAGCCGAAAAATCATTATATTGTCAAAACAAGACCAATAGACTATTTTTCAAGACGTGACTTTGAATGGCAGGATTTAAATAAGTCAAATGATTTGACAAACCGGCAGATGAAAGTTGGCTACACAAAATACCGAAAAAAAAAAAAGAAAAAAAAATTAAAAAAAGAAAAACAACAGCTGGATATCTCTCAAAGGGCCAAACAAGCAAAAGAGAAAGCTGGCTTTCCGTTAGCTGGGCAGCTCAGAAAGTAAGAGTATTTAGTTCAACCAAGGTTCTTTAACGTAAGAGCCAAGCAAGCTAACAGACATTATTTCATTGCAAAAGTGCTATATTACATATTTCTATTTGTATACTGGCACCATTTAAGCTTCACCTTGCTCCACAAAGTTAGGGTCTGGTTTCAAAGCGTACATCTTCACCGGAAACAATTCTTTAGGCAAACCTTTTTGAATTTCTTGGGCAATCAACTTCAATCCACTCTTTTTGAATACCGCCTTGAATTTTGCATCGGTTCTGGTAACAGAGCTATCCACGTCATCAAAGATATCTTCGTTAGTCAAGTTAACACATATGTTTTCCTTAACGACAATTATCCCATTAGCACTAAGACTCTTTTTGAGCAACTTCAAGAACACCACCAATTTTTCATCAGGCAAGTACCCCAAGCACCACTGACACCATACAATCCAATATTTTTTGGCTGCATCGTATTGGAAATCCTGCATGCCAATGTTGAAAATATCACCCACCTTACCAGCTTCACGGAGCTCCTTGAGCTCCTCATGCATTTGCTCCACAAAGAATTTGTTATACTCAAGCAAGTCAATCTTTTCACAATATTTGGAAAGCAATTTTTTAGATATTCTACCAATACCTGCCCCGACTTCAAAACCATACTTGGTTTCATCTTTTGCTGGTCTAATGCGCGAAGAAAGCTTGCGAAGGAAGGTCATTGAACCAATAATATCACGCTCAGGCACCACCGTGCCTTCACCATAACCTCCAAGCACCCCATCAACCGTTGGCGGTACACTTTCCCAATATTGAAGAGCATCGCTGTAGTTTATTAAGGCGTCTGGGGTTTGTTGTGATTGCTGCTGCTCTTCGGACATGTTATATATTATAAAGAGCGTGGTGGAATGTATTTTCAGCAAATGATGTGTTTTGATGAATAAATAAGTGTTTATAGGAACTCTGTGTGTGTGTGTGTGTGTGTAAAGCACCACAAGTGATTGGCGACTTATGTGGTTAGGTATGATTCGTATGTCTATCTTTGATATAAAAGCTCACTAGTATGAATTTTTTCTTTATAATTTTTTTTTTTTACTTTTTTTTTTTTTTCATTTTTCTTAATGCTCCGCACACCGGGGGCATCTCCTGTGAGAGTACGCTTTATTGATTGAAAATTTTACAGTTGAGAAACTTGCGGGCGGTGGTATGAGCTACAAAGTTCTTCAGCATGATCTTCAATTGAGAGCCACGAAAGTGATTCGTATTCAAATTATCGTGGCTAAATATATGAAAGCGCTAAGCTTAGCCAGTGCTGGATGTATGTTACTTATTACTGCAAAGTGCGCATAGCACATATATTGGTGTGTTTGAAGCCCATCATGCATGTTTGCAGCCGCATGCTGAAGCGAAAATTGATCTGGTAAGATAAAATGCCCCCCTTCACTATAATACATGCATATTATTCTGCAAATTACTGGTTTATGAATAACTGCTAAGTTCAGTAATACAACAATAACCATCTTTGGCTATCAGTATTCGCCATTGTTACTTGAAACAACTTTTTATGTCATCTCCTTTGAAAAAAAGTGAAAATAATATAGACGTAAATTTTATGATAAACTACAGCATTAATCTATACTCAGTAAAACTCCAATCATGAGGAAAAAAAAAAGCCAAAAAAAGTAAAAGCAACTAGCTTACCTCTTACCTCATCAAGGTAATGGCTCCGATGAGCTTCCCAACTTGTTCAAATGCAAATATGCGTCAGTACCGTACCCCTCCATACTAATCAACTTTAAGTCACCACCAAAATACTTTGCATACAACCGACTCAATGAAATCCCATACCCAAGCCCAGCCATTGGTGCAATGAATTCATGGTTGTTGATAACGTCATTATCTAGATCTGGGACGTCTTTTGCTGTTGTGTATAAGTAGGTCCAAATCAAAGGCATGGCGCTTCGAGGAATACCGCCACCTTCATCTGAAATTTTGATGGTAATGTCTTCGTTACCCTCGGCAACAATGACTTTGATAGGCTTGAACTTGACATTATAAATGTCAAACTCTGTACCCTCAGCTGCTGCTTTTGCCTTAGCTTGAGCAATGGAGAACTCCACCGTGGCACGGAGTGAATTCTTGAGGATTTCGAAAAGCATATGGATGAGATGTGATGGCACGTACATGAATTCAATCTTGTCATTGCAGTAAAGCTCCACGTTAGGCGCTTCGTAAAGACCATAATACTGCTCACAAATAAATCTGGCATTATCAATAGCATCTTGTGAAAGTTCGCCAACGTTGGTATTTTTGCAAATAATGCCGACAAAATCATTCCGCACTGGCTCTTTATTCAAAGCAATATGTTGGCCAATTAGCATACGGATACCAATTCGAGACAAATAGAAACGGTCTAAAAACGCTTGAATTGAAGAATCAATGACATCGGCGCGGTTTTCCAGTGCTTTCCATTCAAGCACCCCTTTTGCAATAGTGGCTACTGTTGGATCGTGCCGTTTTTTGATTTTGGTTAAAGTGTCAGTGACCAAGTTGTTATAAGCGTAAACTTCGGCAGGCCAGACAATGTCGTTGGGGACGTGAACATAGTATTTTTTGTTTGAATAGGAAGTGTTGTATAGGTGGTTGGCAGTGGGGTTGTCAGTTCTAATGGGACCATTAATGACGCTATTGCCGGGAATCGTAGATCCATGGTGATGTTTTATAATTATACCATCATCGCTAAACACTGATTGATTGTAGTCTAGTCGCTGGTGATTATTGTTATTACTATTATTTTTGGCGTTAGTTCCCCCATTGGGAAGCAATTTAGCATACAAGATTTTCTTCAACTCTGGATCAATTTGCGGCTTGGGCAATCCAGTGAGCTCTTCAAAGGACTGAGCGTACCAGTTTTTTACAAGTAATATTGAGGGAGACTTGTTTAAATTCAAAGGTAAGTTGTCCAATTCTTTGACTCTATGAGCAAGCCTTATGGGTAGTTCTTCAACAATAAATTGCGAAGCTCTGAAAAGTGAGCCAGGCGACGGATTTTGGCCAAAATTGACCATCTGCCGCAACGAGACCCCCGAGGGCTGGAACTGAGCATAGCGGTATATTTCGTCAAGCAAAGGTTTTGTGAGTTTCCATGTCATTTTGTGATGTAATTAGTATATATATTGCATGTTATAATGAAGAACGTTTTTTTTTTTTTCTTCTTTTCTTTCTGGTTTGTTGTTGTTGATTCCGCCATGATTTTTTTTTTTTGAGGTGCAATATTGCATTGTGTAATCGATTTCATAGCCGGTCAGTGTTTTTCTGGAGTAACGGAGCAGTCCAGATCAGGCAACCAAAATCCGGGGAGCGGGAGGGTCTATTTTTGCAATTTTGTTCGCCGATAGATTATTTCTGTAAA
>JXWR01000791.1_pt1 | contig 10661 bp, 6 predicted proteins | sample 315541 | NCBI WGS metagenome assembly JXWR01 (sample SAMN03273951, study PRJNA271842) | soil metagenome | isolation source: rice field ambient CO2 | place: India: CRRI Experimental farm Cuttack,Odisha-753006 | collected 2013-12-17
GGCGGTAAAATTGATGTGTTTGTTGCCAATGCCGGGGTCACTTGGACCGCTGGTGATTTGATTGATGTCGAAGATAGCGAGGCCTTTAGAAAAGTTATTGATGTCAATATCAATGGTGTTTATTATACTGCTAAGACCATCGGTAAAATTTTCAAGAAACAAGGCTTTGGATCATATATCATGACTGCTTCCATGAGCGCTCATGCCGTCAATATTCCTCAATCTCAAGCAGTCTACAACCTTTCTAAAGCTGGGGTGATACAGCTTGCCAAATCTTTAGCAATTGAATGGTCTGGGTTTGCTAGAGTCAACACCGTTAGCCCTGGTTATATTAATACTGAAATCACCAAATTTGCTAGCCAAGAAATGAAGGAAAGATGGTGGAGTTACACCCCATTAGGTAGAGAAGGGGAAACTCAAGAATTGGTGGGAGCTTATTTGTACTTGGCAAGTAACGCTAGTAGCTTCACTACCGGTACTGATATCGTTGTTGATGGTGGATACAGTATTGTATAGACGAAGCATTAGTTTTTTTTTTTAATTTTTTCTAATTTTTTCCTGAGATATGCTGTTTTATAGCAACTTATGTTGTAGAGTGTGTATAATAATACTAGACGAAGCTTAATACATAATTTACTCCAGTTGGATACTATCTCAAAATACTGCAAGAATATTAGAATCCGTATGTTTTGCAAATTCTAATTTGGCAGGTGTACGGATCAGGCTTCTTACAGATGCGGGGGAAGGCTTTTTAATATGGATCATCTATCAGAAACTCTAATACGCAGTTCTAGAATGAGTTTGCAAATACTTCATAGCGCTGAGACTTGCCAAGTTTGAAAGGATTTATAGTTCACACTGCTCTACTACAAAAACCAAGTCTCTTAATATCACGGCACTTCGCAACAAAGTATCAAAGTTATCTACAGCTCTAACGCAAACCAACATCCTCTTTGGTATCCGAAGAGCAGAGTTCACACACAGTGACGATCTTTCTCTACGTAGTTAGATAGATAAATCCTAATTGACCGACTTAAGGTTAATATATAGATCCTAAATTATGCTCAATGACCCACTTTAATGGGACCATGACTGAGGACAAAGGCTGCTTAACCGCCATCGCCAGGTTTCCAAAAAAAGCGAATCACTTAGCATTATTGTGTTGAGAATGTTAAAGAATTCCAAAGAACTAGTAGGTGTCAATAGTTGAAAGTATCAGCTTTTACACCAATTAAACTACTGGTAGTACCTGTTACTTTTTTAGCTATATAGGCGATTCATATCTGCAAAAGAGATAGTATAAATCCAGGACAAAAAACAAACAAGAAAACCAAGAAAACGGCTAAAATAGAATATTCTATTGATTTTGAGATCAATTTTAAGACAAACCATGGACGGTTCAGCGGCCGATGATCTAAAATCATTAAAGATTCTCGTCAAAGAGCTCTCTACTAAACTAGCTGACAGCCGCGATGAAGAAAATAAGATTGATGAATTAATAGCTGCGGTTGCTGCTGATGCTGGAATAAACTATGAAGATTTTAAAAGACATCAGTTGGCTAAGAGTAAAGAGTATTTTGCCAAGTGGGATAGAGAAGTCTTTAATGGGGGTATCAAAAAGGCAAGCAATAATAGCAACAATAACAACAATAACAACAATAATAACGATAGCGGCAATAGCAAATTCAATAGTTTCAACACTTATAATAGAAATAATAACGGTAATGGAATGGTAATGCTGCCGTCAGCAACATCTTTGACTTCGGCGTCACCTTCAACATCAGCTGGTTTATCTGCCCCAGTGGCAGCGCTTTCGGCAGAAATATCCAAATTATCAGCAATGACAGATCGCACAATAACAGCAGAAAATGGCAACAACAATAACAATAACAACAACAATAACAAAAGCCCAAGTACAAGCGCTATTGGCATGGCGAGCATACCACCTTCTAGTGCCAATAGCAGTAATGGTCTCAATAGCCCCACGCCTACGCACGAAGAAGACAATGACCTTGATGATTTAGATAAAGAAATCATAAAATATCAAACTGAAAACATCAAACTAGAACAGCAAATTCAAAGAAATGAATTCTTAATTACAAAATACTTACCACTTCTTGACCGCGAAGAAGAGATTTTGAAAGGATTGCATGATTTCCTAAAAGAGAAAGATTTTGCTAGAGAAAAGGGCGAAAAGATCTTGTTTCAGAGGTTTGAATTGCAGAAAAGTATAAGTGATGAGAGGATTAACGATTTAAAGCAGCGGCACAATGCGACCGAAAAGATATTTGTTCAATTACATAGCATGTGGAGTATGATTTATCATATTGTTAATAAGGATCTTGCAAAGGCCGAGAGTATCAAAATGGAAGTAGAGATGGTAGAGGATGATGTGAGGTTGTTGTTGAATAATTTTAATGGATATTTGAATTTGGCTGATGGCAATGATAGAGAAGAAGAAGAAGAAGCTGACATATATGGCGAGAAAACTAGTTTGGAAGAAAATGTTGACAAAGGTAGCTTAGAAAAAAATACTAATGAGAATGAGTTAGAGTTTGAGGAAACTGCTAAGGTGAATGATAATGAAAATGGAGATGAGAATGAAGGTGAGACTGATATTGAAGAGAAAACAGCAATCATCAAGGCCGAGGACGATAACACAAAAAAGGAAAAATTAGAAAATAAACCTCCAAAAGACAGTCAAACTGTCTCAAATACCTCAACAACCTCGATTTCAAGTGATGGTAATGTTTATGACGACGTTGATACGCAAAAAACCACATCTGCAGAAACTACACCAACTAAAACCACCACAATATCAGCCTCAGAGTTACCATCAACCTCGTCACCAACATCAATAAAAACTGTTCCTACAAAAACTATTCAAACTACTAAAAGCCAGAAAACTAGTGGCAACAGTAACGATAACAGTAAAGAGCAACCACACATTGTTACTCGAGATGAAAAAACTAATGATGAAGATTATGATGAAGATGATGACAAGAATGATGATAAAAAACCTCCACAAACTTCAAATGCCAGCGCTAGTCTTGTTGATCCTGATCCTGCTACGCCACCTAGGACACCACCAATGGCAATTAAATAGTCGATAGTAGCTAGATATGATATGATATAATATTATATATGCAGTCTTTTCTGCTTTGTTCGATGCTTGTTTCAGTTTCGCACACATTATGTAACATATTCATGTGAGAAAGAACTTTTAATAAAGTACAGTAACTAAAGAAGTTGTTGATACTAACGTAAAAATTAATGTGATGTAGATGATTAGCTCGATGGCTAAAAGGGGCTAAAATTAGGAAGATCAAAGAAAACAGAATAAATGGAATCAATCATACGAAAAATGTCTCAAGAGTAAAACACAAAAACAAGGAGAAGAAAAAACAATAACAGGCCAGGACAAAAAAAAGGAAAAAAAAATAAAGAAGCATCAAAAAACAAATCAAAGTTCAACACAATTTAAAGAATAAAGAAAAACACCAATATGCAAAATGATATAACACTAGCCATTATAATCGAATCTCTTCTTCTTCTAGTTCCAATTTTTTTGATGAGTACATTAATTCCCGGCATATGCGCTACAGTACCCATGAATTTCTTATTAGCATTACTTAGCACACTAGTCTGGCTAGTTAACTCGTCTCTTGTACGATACGCTTGTTCAAGTAACATATCAGCTACTGAATTGGCTTGATTAGCTTTATTTCTCTCATCATTTAAGTAATCCAATTCGTCTCCAATCCCTTGACCTTGGCCGTTATTTTTCCCATTTTTAGTTTTTGATACGTTTCGCTGTCTATGTTCTTCAATATCTGATCTCACTGAACTTAACAAGTTATGTCTGTTTCGCTCACTATTGATCTGTTGTTTGATTTTGTTGAAATCTCGCTTGTGATCAACTAGCACTTCTTTATGTCTTGCTAATTGTTGAATTTTAATTATGGAAAAACTTGAACCCTGCTCATCGGCAATAATGTCAAGCTTGTTGATGAAATTTTCTCGTTTGAGTACAAGTTGCTGGATTTCGGATTCAAGAGCAATCTCTTGAGGTGAGGCTACTGAAGAGACGTTTTGGGCATAGCTGGAGTAGTTGGTGAGGCTGGATACCGTCTGGTTTTCCAATGATAGGGTTTGTGATCTTATTGATGCAAATGACATGGACGCGGCGAGTTTTTCTTTGCTTTTTATGGTGTAGTATTGTATCGTATTGTTTTTATGAAATTATTAAAATTGGTTAAGTTTTAAAGGAGACGCAAATCAACTAGCAAAGATGAAGAATTGGTTTGACAAAGATAACAAAAGTTAATGAACAAGTAAATTCGTCTGCGTGTGCTTGATATAATTCCGTGGAAGAGTTTCTCAAAACAGGATGTGGAAAAAAGAATACAATAGATTTAACAATGGTTGAAGAAGATTGAGATTGCCTTGCCTCTTGGGATGCCTCGCTGAAAGCAGGGAGTAGGAAAATAATAATATGACAGTGTTGTTATTTGTGGTTCCTTTATATTAATCGAACTTGATCTACAGTTTTAAAGCTACAGCCTAAACATCAAAAATACAAAAAAAAGAGAAGAAGCCATATCTCAGCATTAAAGCACCCAAGGTTATGTGCCCTCAAATTAATGTCAGTACCACAAAGGCGGGTCTTATGAGAAAGTTTCAAAGACCCTAACTTATACAACTTAAGTCACTTTCAAAAAAAACAACTAAGAAAACTAAGAAAAATGATGACAATAAAAGTTGCAGTTAGATGGGATTAGGACTTTTAGTAGTTTTTGTTTGTGATTAATATCGATAGTCTTCTCTAAAGAGCCAAGCTGGGGCTTAATAAAATAGTCTACCTAAAAATCACCAGTCAAAAGCTTCGGCGCAGTGCAAAGTTGGCCAAGTAAGTGGACTATGATGCTATATTATTGTGTACAAACAGAAGTAATGATGAACGGTTGTAAAGATGCTGTTATTTTTCCTGGATATAATAATATGTGTTAGTTTTAATTTTAGAGTACAGTGACGTGAAAGGATAACATAATATAAAAGCAGAAAAAATAAGAAAAAAACAAAAAAGAAAAGAATCAAGATAATCTAAAAAAACACAGCAAGAAACAGGAATTAATTAATTAACGGTATGATTTTTGAAAATACACTATGAAAACAATTTGCTTTTGATAAGTTTTAAAAAAGAGCGTGACACTGCTAATAGAGTAACACTGTTCCTTTTATAAGCGAAACCAAGAAGCGACTCCGCTGTGTGACTTCATTAGTAACTTATTATTCATTAAGATAATTATGAGTCAGCAGTCATCAAAACATCTTCCCTCCCTTCTTCACTACTATCGTTCTGCTCTTCTTTATCCTTCATCGGATCTCCAGCTTTACTATCTCTGTCATCATCAGCAATAGCTTCATTAATAGCAGCGGTTGAGGCTTTACTTTCTTTAGCACTAGCCCCTACTTGCACAGTCTGTTGTTGCTCATCTTTTGGATCTCTCCCATGGGTTGCATTCTTCAGAATTTTAGTTTTATCCTTCTCTTCTTTAGCCACTGATACCGGTACTTCTTCTTCTCCCTGCTCCCCTTTATTATTTTTCTGTTTAGCTAAGGTTTCGGCTCTCTTTTTATCTTCTTGTTTCTTTTTACGACGTTGTCTCTTAGCATCCAATTCATGCCATTCTCCAATATTTTTCAAAAACGTTAATGGTTCAGGCTGTGGTTCTTCACCAAAATAGGGCTCCCTTAGGGCATCTTTTGCCGATATCCGTTTTGCGGGATTCATTGTCAAGAGTTTCTCTGCTAAGCTGAAACAATTCTCCGTTGGCAAAACATTAGCATAAAGTTGTTTAAATTTACTTGGCTTCTTAACTTTGGGTCTTAATAATTCAAACCACGGTAAATTGTCCAAGTCGGGCCAATTGGCAATATTTGGCGTTCCCATGATTTCAAAAATCAGTTCTAGTTGATTAATCTCTTCCGTGCCTTGAAATATCGCTCTTCTATTGAAGATCTCAATAAGTAGACAACCAATGCCCCAAATGTCCACTTCTCTTCCATAATCAGTAGCACCCATTAATAATTCTGGCGGTCTATACCATAACGTGATGACTCTATTGGTATAATCTGGTGATTCATTTGGTTTAACATCTTTCATGCGCCTAGCTAGACCAAAATCAGCAATTTTGATATTCCCATCACTATCAATCAAGATATTGGATCCCTTGATGTCTCTATGAATGACTCTCTTGGAATGTAAATATTCAATCCCTTCAATCAACTGCCTTAGCAAATATTTGCAATGAGATGAAGTTAACTGTACATCTGGATGGTTCAAAATTCCCGTCAAATCATTATCTATATAGTCAAATACCATATAAATTGATTTTCTTTCAATCATCATCTCTAAAAGTCCAATAACATTGGGATGATTGAATGACTGCAATAATCTAATTTCTCTCATTGCTGTAATAGGAAACCCTTCTCTTTCTCCTTCCAACCTAAGTCTCTTCAAAGCAACGTATTCTCCAGTAATTTTATTTTTTGCCTTGTAAACTTTACCATATGTGCCTTCGCCCACCTGTGATACTCGCTCAAATATGGCCGATTCTCTAGTGGTCTCGTAGTAAGTGACGTTAATTTGTGCTGGTCGCTGATATACTGGTGATGCTGGTGATGACGAATCTTTGGGTCTGTCTAAGTCTTTGAATTTCTTGGCGACGCTACCATTGTATGCTTTACTATAACTTGGAATATACCTATCTTTTCTAGGTGGAGGATGTGGATATTTTGCTGGCTTTTTAATGATTCTGTCATAATCATCATATTTTTTCGGGTGTTTGTCAATACGGGCGGCGGCAACTTTGGCTCTGGGACCCTTTGGTATATTTCTCAAATTTATTGATTTTTTAGGCTTTTCATTGTCGTTGTCATGGGTCATGTCATCGTCATTATGGTTTGTGTTTGTACTTGTTTGGGTGTCATTATTATTGGTTGTGTCATCATTAGGTTTGAATTTCTTTGTTTCATGTTTTGAGTCACTAGTGGCAGGCCCTTCTCTGCTTCTTTCCCTTTCTCTTTCTCTGCTTCTTTCACGATCTCGTTGAAGCGACGGTATATAATTATCACCCCTTCGAGGATAATCTTTATTGATATAACTGGATGAAAAGTGCCTTGGTGGCCCACTGCCGTATCTTCGACTAGCACCACCGCTACTCGGAGCACCGCCACTTAAAGCGCCACCACCACCGCCTCCACTCCTATAATCATCATCCCAATATCCTCCATGATGAAATCTGGATTTCTTGGAAGACCTTATATATGAAGATGCTGTTGATGATGAGGATGAGGGGCCTGCACTGTATCTGTTGTCGCTTCTCCTCTTGTCATCTGGATATCTTGAATGAGACGGTGAGATGGCTTCGGAGACTGGTCTCTTGTTTGATTCTTTTTCTAAAGGTTTGCAAGCAGTTAGTATTTTAAGAATCAGTGGAGGAATAAAAAATAGAAAAAAAGAGAAATGGGAGGCATTATAAAAAAAGGTAATAATTATATTATCGAAGGGTCGAAAGGTTGAGTGCCATTAGAAGTATTGCTATTATTATTATTATTATTATTATTATACATACTCGAATCATCCAGTGGCATTATTGGTGTTTTTTTATGAAATTTATTATATTGTATAAATTAATTCAACTTAATAACATCAACTTGGAATTGTGAATTTAAAAGTGCAACAATAATGATTTTTAATCTGGATTATTATGGAATGAAGAGACGAGATAGATGTATCCTGTCCCTTAGATGTGATTAATATTTGATAATTAATAATTAATATTGGTTAGATGGGTCTTCAAAGACTATACTATAATATACAGAATGTCTCCAATCGAGACTATTGACTTTGGTGATTCAATTAATATGAGATCTAAATAATTATGACGATGCCGATGATGTTATTAAAAGTAATACTTTCAATCTTCAACTTCCAATCTCGTTTAGTGGTTTCACTCAATAATAATTTCGAATAAAGCGCTCAGCTCAGCCCAGCTCAGCTCAAGTTGAAATCTTTTGGAACTGATTAAATCGGATTGTGATGATGGCAATATATCTATACTGTAGCAGAAGCCAAGACGGAAACTAAATGGGGAAAAAGGGCAAAGCACAAAAGAGAGAAAGAAAGGCAAAGGCCAAAGAGTTTTTATCAGAAAGTACAAAGCAAAAGCTGAACCAAACTGTAGTTTCGCTAACACTTTACCGCTTGAAAAAATAAAAAATAAAAATCCAAACAGTGAGTGAAGAGAGAAAGGATCGGAAATTAGAAAAAATTTGGAAAAATAGAATAATAGAACAGGCGGAAAAGCGCGAAGCTTCGTGTATTACCCGAACCATCTTCAATAATATGACTCCTGAATATGACAACATGACAAAACATGGCAAGACCAGACAAGACAAAGGAAAGAGAAGAGTAAGGAAATGATCTAGTTAATGTTTACTATTGAGCGCATTACCTTTTAAATACTTTAGCATAATGTAGCAAGAAAGAGCGAAAGGAGAGAATGTAAGACTTTAGCTTTACGTAGTAGAAGAAAAGAAGTATAATATAGGGTTATAGGATATGATGAAATAGAATAGCTGTTGTAGCGGCTACGTGCCAATGACCTGGAAAAGAGCAGTCATGACACAAACAAGAGAATTATGATTAAAAAACAAAAACTCGCAGACAATAAGGTGAAGTTAAAAAACAACCAAGGAAGAAGAAGATGTAACTATTAAAAAAGCATGAATTTTGATAGAAGAAACAAAACTATTAGACAAAAATTAAATCAGCAGCTCAGACAAAAGATAAGGAAAAACAAAAAAACAACAAAAAAGAAAAAAGAAAAAGAAATAAAGACGTATTATAGAGCAGTCATAAATTAATAACTTGATGAAATAGATGGGTAATTAAATAGGTTAGGAGGGACACAAACAACGACTAAACAAAAGTTAGAAAAACAGAGAACAGAACACTAAGAAGAGAAAAAAAAATAGACATGCAAGTAAATAAAGTTAACATCCAGAGGCAATTAAATTAAACGTGGGAAAATTGACGAAAGATATAAATAAACAAGAAATGAAGTTATTAGTATAATTTAGTCTTCTGAGGAAAAAATATAAAATGTAAAGTATAAAATATGAGTAATAATTAAGAATAATTTCTAGGATTACTACTTTTTGTTTTGAAGGATGAGGCGACACCAATATTAAATTGCTGACAAATGCATAATAGCCAGTATGCTGAAATGAGCATCTATTTATCTTTTTTGGAATTATTTTTGGCAGCTATGGCCTTTTCTTTTCTATCTTTCAAAAACTGTCTGTATTTTTCGATAGTCATTCTCTTTTGATGTTCTTGGTATTTTTCCATATCTTCGTAAACAGTGCCATTCAATTTATCCCAAAATATAAAAAATGGTTGAGAGAAATTTGTCTTTATACCAAATGCTTGATGATGGATATCATGATAAATTGAATTGTTTGGAAACAATACTTGGAATGGATCCCAAGGAAAAGCATAACCGCAGTGATCGTCCACCGTTTTCATTGTCGAAAAAGTATAGAGCACAATTGATTCTCTTTGGGTCAAACCAGTCAAAAGCATAGCAAGACCAGTACCACATGTATCTAGCAAAAAGCCTTCCAATGGAGCATTATACAAAGCGCCAAAGGCATATGGAACGTATAATCTGTGATGTCTAGAATGGTAATGCTTGTACATGTACTTGTTCATATGCATTAAACGATGCAACCAATATTGCCATGAATCAATAATTAAAAAAGCAACAGCAATTTTGGCAAACGAAGTACCGTACCAATAAGCATAATAAATCACTGAGCATGGTAAAAATGGTAATTTTTGTTTCCATTGCCACATTGTGAAATTTTCAAAACCAGTCATTGGGGTTTCATCCAAACAGTAAAATCCGAAGCCAACAAGAGATTGAATAACATGTTGCAAAGCGACATCTTTCAAAACATCATCAAATGTAGCTTTATTCTTTTTGAGTTCTTCTTCTGATGGATGAAGTCTGTATTTTTCACTCAATTCGTAATGGTCAATGACTAGGAAAAAAGTGGACATTAACCAGTAGATGACCACTGGGGCAATAAGGGCAGCAATGCCATCAGGAAGACCTTCCATTAAACTTGGACGTTCTTTTAATAATACCGCAGGAGGCTTCTCAGTATTGAAGGTGACATTTTGAGGTGCCAACAAGTCTAACATTGCGAATGGTACTTGATATTATATGCCCTTGGAGTGTGTATTCTGAGAAGAAACAGCAGAGCTGATTGAGTATCGTGGAATGTGTGTGTGGGTGTGCAAATGCAAATATAGGTAAATGTGTCTGCGGAAGAAGAAGGCCAGATGAATAGATAAAACAAGAGAGAGAGAGAGAGAGATAGAGAGAGATAGAGAGAGGAAGAAGGACTAAGGATGGAGCAAGATTATATATACAGCCTGGGAGGGTCTATTTATTTGTCTACCGGCCGGAAAATGAATTTCTTTTTATATCTGTTGTTATGTCCTATAATAAGATATAAAGGGATTACCATGGGATATAAATAGGTGTTTTAGTTGAATTAGAAGTTGATTCAAAAGCGATCCTTCC
>JXWR01004067.1_pt1 | contig 10654 bp, 3 predicted proteins | sample 315541 | NCBI WGS metagenome assembly JXWR01 (sample SAMN03273951, study PRJNA271842) | soil metagenome | isolation source: rice field ambient CO2 | place: India: CRRI Experimental farm Cuttack,Odisha-753006 | collected 2013-12-17
ACTGGACTCCGTGGCAGACACTTCCTCTTGCCCCTCACCGCCATCCTCAGACAAATTCTCCACATCGCTTTCAAATGTAGAAGCATCTAATTCTTTAACACCTATTTCTGAACTCACAGTATTTATAGGGTGTGGAATGGAATCAGAGACATGCGAGATACTGGACTCCGTGGCAGACACTTCCTCTTGCCCCTCACCGCCATCCTCAGACAAATTCTCCACATCGCTTTCAAATTCTTCAGTTTCTAATTCAGTATTATGAGTATACTCTTCGTCCGTAGGCATATAGCTAATTCCCATAGACTGGCTAAATGGTAGCATTGGATAGTGGGGAAATTTGTTGTTTGAATTGAAGCTTGCATATGAACTTGGATTATAGAATTTAGAGAATCCGGAGTTGTTGATAACGTAAAGCTGATAGTTCAATGAATCGTCGTGCCATACTAAAGAGAATTTGAAAAGTTGTCTTTTAATATCAGGCGCTTTGTTATGAAGTTCTGGGGGTAGTGGAATAGACTCAAGCCCCTGCTGTTTGCCCCCAATAATATTGGAGCATCCCGTAGCAGTGGAAGCAGTGTTTGCAACTGAAGATGACAAAGATTTTAATGATGTAGAGGATAATGTTCCGCTTCTCTTTTTGGAGCTGTTGAAATTTTTTACTGACTTTACTGACGTCTTGTGTTTGAGGTGAACAGACGGCTCCTCTTCAATCGATGTCTGTTCTTCGGTGGAGTTCCCAGACAAATAAGATGCAAAAGACGAAAGTGACTTTTCTGATGTTTCAGTGCTGGACGTCTTTGTGGAAGCAACTGAAGTCAAAGATTGTATTGACTTGAAACCATTTACAAATGACATTCGTTTGCTTGTGTTAGAAGAGCCTAAATTGTTTGTTGAGCAAAACGATGTCAAGCTACTGTTACTATTGATCAACTCATTCAATTTTCCTCCATTGGTACTCAAGCGGTTGATATCAACCAACGATTTCGAATTCACATTACCAATTTCAAAGGTTGGCCTTGATTTAACCGACTTGGATTTTTTAAGCAAGGCTAATGATGTTTCACTTTTTTCCTTTTTTTTTAGGAAATCGCTTCTCATTCCATAAACTGATCCAGATCTCAAAAGAGAGGTATTAGGCTCACTCAATGGTAACCCATTACAATAAAAATTCTCCAATGGCTCTCTTGCACTCACTTCATTTTGTGAGATATCTGCAAGACTTGAGCTTCCAGCAATCTTTTTGGCTGGTGATTCCGCTAATACTTTTTTTTTAGGTGATTCACCCTCTATCATGCTGCTTTTAGAGGGAGAAGCATCTAGCAAAGTAGCCTCAGCGTCATTTGCGTTTCCTTCATTAATATTAGTGCTGCTTTTTGACTTTTTGAACAACTTGAATGCAAAGCCTAGCAAATTCTTTCCTCCATTAGTTGAGTTATTAGCAACATCATTATTTTTACCAACTGCAGCAGCATTTTTGTTTTTGACTTCTGATTTTGCCTTTGAATTTCCATTGGTTTTACCATTCACTTCTTCCTGTTCGTTACTTCCAGTATTTCCTGTGCTATTATTAAGAACAGTATTGCTAGTGGTAAGAAAATTGACTTCATCGTCGTTCTCATCACACATTGAGGAGAAAGCGGTGCTACTGTAGACAGCATCATCAAAAATTTCAAAAGGATTTATCTTTCTAACTTGCAATTGATGAGATGCTGATCCGTTCAAATTTGGTACCAATCCATTCATCATCAAATATTCTGAATTTATCGACCCGGCCTTTGAGCCATTGTTCTTCATATTATTATTTTTGTCATCTGTTGGTGAGCTTGAACCTGAGCTAGATGCTGAGCCAGATCCAGAATCATCGTTAATGAAGCTGTTGTAGGTGTTGTTGATATGACTGACATTTGGGTCAATAAACAAGTTTTCATTTGTATTTTTAAAGTTGATGGAAGTTATTGAAAATTTTCTATTAACTATTGGGGAAGACCCATTCATATCAGGCATTAAATAGTAACCCATTGAGCTGAATTGAGAGATTTTAATGACTTTTTCATATGAAAAATTTAGGCGGTCTGTTATAATCTTTCTGATCTTCTCTCTATTTATATAAGAGTCGCTGTGAATTTTACTTTCAGCAGTCATTGTCGTCGGAGGCGTCAAAGCATCAATCGTTGTCACATCTTTAGCATTCTTAAAAGCACTAAAATATAAAGCATTTTGAGAGTTCAAAGATGTGGATGAATAAGGTTGGCGACGAGTCGCAAAGCTAGAACTATAATCCATATTGGAATAATTAAGATCAGAGCTTAATATAGACATAAAATCTAACTTGACTGATAATAGTCTCCAAACAATTAATCGAAGATAATATGATCTCACCAATGGTTGCCAATGACAAAAAAACTTTGACCAATTCTTATGAGAAACAAGCCAAGATGTAAAGTTATACTTGATAGAGTAGTTGGGATTTTTAAGCCAGTGGCAATGGTTTTTGATACTTTCATTAAAGAAATTATTTGGATCATGGGAAGAATTAAAACCATGCATCGGGCTAGTAGATGTTCTATTAATATAATTGTTTTCATCCGGTATGAAGTCCCACACGTTGAACAAAAAAGCCAATGCTTTCAACTGGCAATTGATATTTTCCGTTGAAAGCATATTTTGAACAGCATTAAGCCAAAATTTCCAATTGATGGCTTTACAAAAATTAACGCATCTCATGGTGCTATTTTTAGTGCTATCAAACCAGTCAGCATCTGTGCTTTCCAACCGGAAAAGCTGGTCATCATATGCGTTGTAACAAGAGCATACTTGAGTAACAAACTCTTGAACTAAATCTAGTACATATCCAGCTTTTAAATAATCATAAGCAGAAACGCTTCTTGCAAACGTAATCAACAAATTATCAAAACTGGTGATCACTAACTTCGAGATTATGCGCTCGTTAATTGATCTCGGATTATACAAGAAGTCTCTCAATGTTAAAAAAACTTTAGCAATGGCGTGTAAAGGAGTAGTCTTTCTGGCGTCAGTGGTTGATGACAACGAGGTTAATGACGATAAACTAAAGAAATTTAAAGTCATATTATTATTGCCATTAAATGGATTTGCAGCAGCTGAGGTGCTAAATCTTTGACTCCAGTGATTGCCACTGTTAGATTTCCCCCCAGAAGCACCATTACCACAACTTTTCTTATTACTGGAGGTACTTGAATTTATAGTACAGACAATAATATCATAAAGATGTCCCCAAATAATATTAAACCCTGGAGCGGCAATCAATGCGTTGATATCATTGAGTTTAGGGTCATTAAGAAAGTTTTCGGCTCTTATATTTGCATCTAACATTTTCCCCTCTGCGTTACCATTGACAAGAGCATCACTGGTAAGTGTCAAATAGTGTCTAAGAAAAGATACAAAGACATCGCTGTTAAAATGACTCCATTTCTTGACCCATGCGCCCTGTGGATCATTGATTCCTTTAACAGGGGCACGAGGGGGTTCGATAGCATTAAAGTTGAACTTTCTATGTGGTGCAGTTACCAGTGGCTTTGATTTTTTCATTATAGAAGGATTTTGAATAGAATTAATTCTAGGCTTGTTAGGAAGAGTATGCGGTGGCAATAGCGTATGCTTTTTGCTATCCATTGATGTTCTGTTTTTCATCATTTGTAGTCCATCATTATCTCCAAGAACTTGTTTCGTGGTAGTGGTTCCTGCCCTAGCACCAAATAGATCAGCATTTGCATCGCGGCCTTTAGCTATAAATTCATCAAGAGAATTGTTAAAGTCAAGCTTTACAACATTTGGTTTATCCCTACTATCAAGCTTAAAAGACTTGCTGTTTATATGGTCAAGCTTCATTCCATATGTTAACTTATCTATGTTGACAAGGTATTGAACGTTGGCGGGATATCTATTCTTTATACCTTTATATTCATCACTTAAAAGCTTAATCTTGTTATAATTCTCCTCATCACTGAAGAATAAATTATAATTGGTCAAGATCGTAGAGATTCTAACATTGAGTAGAAATAACAAAGCATTTGAGACCCCTTTTAGCTGAAAAAAACTTAACGCAAATATTTTGCCAATGAATGCTGATAAAGACAAGGAAGCGCTGTTTTTACTATTCAATTGATTGATTGAATAATCCAAAGTTTTTGTTAACAAGATGACCAACATATTCGAGTCTTGTTGGTTTTTATTGTGTTCGCTTGCATTAGCATCATTACTTTCCAGCATATCGTTATTAGGATTTTCATTAATAAATTTCCATTCATATCTCGTGATGATTCTTGATATACACTCATAATATACTGATTTTTGAGACGCAGCGACAGGCTTTTTGGCATCTATTAATGCATTTAATATGGCCTGCCACCATTTCACCAAGACTTTTATTCCCGTTATTGCTGGTTTGTAGCAGTGGGGCTTTGGAACTTTGTAGTATACTTCATCGGTCTGCAACCTCAAGAAATAGAGAAACAGTAGCCTGAGGTGGTTGGTCCTTTGTAGACCGGTTTTATTGTTGAACTTTGATAATTCCGACGAAAGTCTCTTGTAGTCACCTATGGTTTTCTTGAAATATTTAGAGTACTGGGCGGAGGAGGGCCCGTTGTTATTATTAGAAGTAGTATTTGCGGCAGGTGCATTAGAGTTTGACATAGAAGAGTGCAAATTGGTTGAGCTTGCCGATGTAGGATTTGTAGTTTGATAAGTCAAGAAAGAAGACAACAGAGAAGTAGATGTGGAATAATTTGATTGTATGGGTAAATTAAGCTTTTTCTGCTGTCCAGGAGGAGTAGAACTGTTGTTGTTATTATTTGTGGTTGGAGAAGGGGAGTTCAAGCTTGCAGAAGAAGGCTCCAACAAAGACTGATATGATAAAGTGGGCGACTTGGTGACTAACAGGGAATCCTCATGATGACTTGTTTTGAGTACGTCCATAATTTATCTGTAAAGCCAACCAATTAGCTTAGTTATACTCTCGACAAGAAAGCAATGGCGATGTAACAGAAGAAGTTTTGAAGAAAGCAGGAGGAATGGAGCATAAAAATAGAAGTACAGCAAAAAAGGAAAAAAGCTCAAAAGAAAAAAATAAAAATAAACAAGATCTCAAAAATAGAACAGCAAGTTGACAATATTCGATAGAGAATTGGTACAAAACAAACGAGTGGATTGATTTTTCCTTTAATTTTTCTGTTCTTTTTCAGGGAGAATGGGTAGTAGATGTGAAGATTAGCGAAAGATGAGAATGCTTTTGCTGATAAGTCTGGCGGTTGAGAGAAACAACGGGAAAAATATACTAGAAAAATTAGCTGGGCTTGGTGAGAGCGCGAAGTAGTATGCGACGTTTGCACTTGAAACTGAGATCCAATACTTTTTGCTTTGAGTATGCCTTAACTAACAAAATAGCAATTACTGGACGACCACAAGATGAGAGGAGGACTTATATCTGGGGCTTGTGGCTGCTGAAAAAACGAACGACAGCAGAATAGTGTGAGAGGATGGGATCCATGGAAAACAAGAGGAAACTAGGCTGCTAAATGCAAAACCAAAGGAAATTATTATCATTATTATGTTAGAGTAGCGAGCAAAACCGTGTGAAACTGGGGCTAAAACAATAGTCTCGGCGGATCTGCATCATAATGCTTTACGGGACGTTGTTCTGCGTCAAAAAACAAAAATAACGGAAAAAGTCACAAAAACCAAAAATCCCGATTTTAAGTTAAAGTGGGTCAGGAAAATAGCCAAAAACAAAACCCAAAAAAGTCCCGCAACCTCTCCGCATCCCCAATAGCGGTCCGTCGTGACGGAAGCGGTAATCGTCCACATATGTCGCATGAGGTCACGTGCACCGTCCAGGGCGGCTTTGTCTATACTACACTACAGTAAAATGTACAGTGCAATACAATGGAAATCTAAAGGTAAAATCTATTGTAATTAACGTACAATGCGCTGGCTGGCAACACGCCCTGTGTAAGCAAGATATATGAGTATTTTGAATAGGACATTTGCTATGTATGGTATTAGAATTGGTATGGTACGTATATGTATCTCAAATCGAGAAAAAAAAGTAAAAGTCAACAAAAAATAACGAAACAAAAGAATAAAAAACAAAGCTTTCAAAAGAAGCATTCTATTTCCGCTCGTAAAAAATCATGTAAACTGCCGCAGAGTCGTTCAACACTGTAGTGTCTGATACTTCGGAAACATCGCTATCGCTCATCCTCCAGTATGGTCTCTTGACCACACTGCTAAGCTTTGCCTCAACTGCTGGCTGTCTTTTCACGCTGGAGCTTCTGCTCAAACTAAAACTTGCTCCTCTGCTTCTGGTTCCAGCAACGCCGTTGTTCATACCTCCGTCATTAAGTAAATCATTTATATTAAAGGCACTGGCACTATGACCATTGCCGTGAATGTTACCATTGCCGTGAATGTTACCATTGCTTTCAAACTCATGTCCCAAGACTGGTGATCCTGGTGAGCTACCACTCAACGAATTAAGTGAATTATGCGATCCGTTGCGCAATGGACTCAAAGAGTTATGGTTGCCATTCCGAAGGGAAGCCAATGAAGTATTAGAATTATTTCTTGAAAATCTCTTCAAGCTCTTCTTGATAGACAAAGAAAGGGTTCTCGATCTTCCTCTTCCAACCCCGTTGCCGTTGCCGTTACCGTTGCCGTTGCTAACTTCGTTCTCTAAAATTGTATCATCTACATCATAGTTGTCAGAGTTAACATTTGCCATAGGGACAGGACTCGTAGTTCCATGGAGATTGTCACTTGAAGCTCCATTCAAATCGCTAAGTCCGCTATCAACATCATTCTCGTTGCTCTTTCTGCTGCTTTCAGTACTTGATGAATCCTTGGTTGCTTCACTGCTCACGTTTTGACTTTCAGGTGCGGCGTTTTCAGCGGTCCATTCGTTACCATGGATATCAACAGCAACAACATCATTATTGACTAAACTGGCTTCGTTGTTCTTGTCCTTGCTGTAATGCTCAAAGAAAACCCTTTCGTTGTCTTCTATGAATTTAGCCTGTAATTCTTTATAATCATCGATCTTCTCAGCATTACTAGTTTCGTCAATAGCTAAAGTATTAAGGTTAATTATTGGATTCTTATGTATGATTTGATGATGCTTTTTGTAGTAGTTTGGCTTCTTTTTATAACACTCATAATGCCCATAGTAGTGACTTCCTGTGTGCTTGATGACAGACTTCAATTTATAGTCAACAACATCCTTGACTCTACGATGTCTTGGTCCACGTTTAAATCCGTTGAGAGAAGGAAGTGGAGCTTCTCCAACACCAATGTTCAAGTTTTTGACCGTATCAATCAATTCATCAACTTTTTCTTTGCTCTGGTCTTCGAACTTCTTCTCGTCAATGATGGATTCCGTTATCGAGTTTTCATCATCAGTGTCGCTGTCAGAATCGCTGTCGGTAGAAGAGCCATCCCCGTCAGCATTATCTTCATCTTCAGAACTGTCCTCATCCTCTTCATCTTCGCCATCTTCGCCATCTTCTAACTCATCGTCAGAATCCTCACCTTCTATTTTTGTCACGTTCTCTTGCATTTTATACTCGTTAAATATCTTCTTGTTGATTGCGAGCTCCAACTTCTTTTGAAAGTTCACTCTGCAGGTATTCTTTGTAGAAAGATTGTTTTCAAAGATAGATCTCGATAAATGGATAGCCATAATCGAAGGTAACTTAATCAAATAATGATTCTTTATAATAGTCGACTTCAATGTCTCGGTTTTGAAACCCTCGTATTCATAGTTTGCGATAAAATTTTCCAAGTCTTTATCTTCAATTTCGTCATTAATTTTGCAAAAGTTTTCCATGTTCTTTAACTGGTCAATAAATTCGTCATTGTCCGAAGGCTCAATTTTTTCATTACCAGATAATGCTGCTTTGGCTTCTTTCTGCTTCTCAATTCTCAATATGGATTTAATTTTACAGTTCATACAACTGTAATCATTGATGGTTTCAGACTGGTTCTTCAAAAACAAATCCAATAAGCTGACTTCGCTTTCTTGTGGCACTGGTAATGACAATATGGAGAAAGCATATTTGCTCAACGTAGATTTTTGTAAGCAAGAAAGACAAGTAAACTGTGATATTCCGTAACCGTAAAATGGGAAACTTGGAATTACAAGTTTATCTAAAAAGTTGTCGATCTTCTCCTTTAATTTTTCAGCTGCCAATTGGTCTAAATCCTTTTCAATCACTTTTTGGTGAAGAAACAATTTTTCTTTGTAAATACTAACAACTTTAATCAAGCTCAAGTACTCGTTTTCCAAAGTTTGCAATATTATTTGCAACAATTCATGAGCATCGTGCTGATTAGATGACATCTTGGAATTGAAGATTTTTTCCATAACTTTCAAAAACGGTCTTACAGAAATAACATTAGAATACACCACTGGTGAGTTCAACTTGAACATGTATATAGCCAACTCATGATGCAAAGGTATCAAATTCTCAATGTTTTTAACCCTATCCTCACTATCCTCCCCAAAAGAGAAGTCATTATAGAAACAAACAAACTCTTTATGAAATTTGTTGAAGACATTCAAGTATATGATCAAGGAAGAACAAGACGAAAGAGCCTGTAACGTTGAGTTCGCAAAACAGTCATTTCTTGGGTTTCTCAACGCAGTTGAGTACTTATCAATTCTTTTTGTCATAAACATGTTTTTCTTTCTTTCACGGGATTGTTCTTCGGATTCAAAAGCCTCGGTGATAGATGGTAAGATAATATATATCCCTGTAATGAGAGAAACAAGCGAGATTAATATAGTTTTTTTGTTGTAGTTTTGAGTGCTTGCAAAAAATGTGTTAACAAACGAATGGGGAACCTTAGCAGTGCCACCAATGTTTAAATAGCGATCTTGGTTATTAGTAATGGCCGGTAGGTACTTGAAGAGTGTTTCAAAGAGCATCCAAACGTTACCTTCCCAAAATCAAAAAAGTGGATGGCAATAAATGACCAAGATAAACTTCAAGTTTTAATGCTATTGTCCACCAGGAAATAGTTAATTGGCTCACAAAGGAATGTATTGTTTTACTATCGGAGTTTCTCTAGATATGAAGGGAGGGAAAATTACACATCAACAAGAAAAAAGAAAAAAGAAAAAAAGGACCAAGTTAGAGAAATTGGGCTGAGTACTTGCAAGCTTGCAATTGCACTATCTCTGGCCACAGGTAAATTGGACGAGGATCCTTCGAAGGGCGGATTTTTTTGCCCATTAAACCTCCGGGACCCAGGAATTAAGATCTTCTGTTACGTCATGGTGCGTTTCTGCCTGTATACGCCGGTCGCAGCATGTATGGCGAGTCTAATCCCAAACGAAAGAAAAAGAAAAAAGAAATAGTAATGGTCAGCTGAGTTTGATGTCACGTGCATACTTTTTAGTTGAAAAATTAAAAGTCGATTGAGATGACACTAAAGATCAAGAGATAGAGAAAAAACTGAGGGAGGGTGAGACGATGAGCTCGTTGCATTAACAGGTATTGTATAAAAACTAGGTGGCACATCACAATCAGAAGAAAATGGACGACACGGAACTTCAAGCTATTAGAAGAGCACGTCTAGCCGAGCTCCAAAAGAATTCAGGACAGAGTCCCGCTGTCGGTAGCTCGCCGCAAAAGTACGTATTTTTGATCTGGATGCATGCGCTCGTGTGCTCGCATTCGCTAAACATGATAATGTTTATCAATTTGGCTAAATGAGGCACTAACAGAAGTTTTTAAAGCAGCAATGACTCTTTACAATCATCACTATTGTCACAGTTACTTGAACCTCAAGCCAAAGAAAGATTGTCTAGAGTTAATATGGTAAGACCTGACAGAGCCAAAGCAGTGGAAAATTATATTGCCAAACTTGCACAAACAGGTCAACTCAGAAGAAAAATGACAGAGCCAGAAATTGTTGAGATTTTGAACGGTATAGCAAGAGATCAAGAACAGCAAAACCAAACCAAGATTGTGTTTGACAGAAAAAACGGCGGTGGTGGTCTTGACAGTGATGATGACGATGATTTTTTTGACTAGATTAAATTATCTTCTTTAAAGCAGGCATATCTAGCTCAGCGTAATAAGCAGCTTCGCGGAAATTCAGATCGCTACTTTTTAGCGTTTAGTTTTAAAATTGCCAGCATCATATTTCCACAAAGCGCTGCGATGATATTTTACAGCTTAATGATATATTTAAACTTAGGATGAATAAAAGTTTGTATCCTATATCTATGATGCCTATTATTGATTCGTATCGTCAATTTCTGTCGCAAAAGTCGTTGCTTTGGTTTCATTTAAAAGTCGTTTACTTCTTTAAACTTTTGACTTTAAATGATTTTATTATAATGAAAACTGTGCATAAGGCTTCGTATTTTTGAAAAGAATAACATAATAACATAATGCGCCCTTCAAAAACTGTAAAACTACATGTGCTTCACCAATTTGCCTACTGAAAAAGCACATCTAATATATCTTTCTGTGGAATTGCTTGGTGAAGCCAGGTTTTGCCCAAGAAGCTTATGTCTGCCGGTGGTAATTGCTAAGTTGATTGGGATTAATTGGCCTGATTAATTGGCTTGAGTATTTGTATAGTCTTCATTATCTGTGGTCATCGTTACTTC
>JXWR01000613.1_pt1 | contig 10629 bp, 6 predicted proteins | sample 315541 | NCBI WGS metagenome assembly JXWR01 (sample SAMN03273951, study PRJNA271842) | soil metagenome | isolation source: rice field ambient CO2 | place: India: CRRI Experimental farm Cuttack,Odisha-753006 | collected 2013-12-17
CAAACATCGAATTAAATGATAGTAAATCTCAAGTTGTTGAAGATAAAAAATAAATATTAAAAGTGCTTAAGCAGAATTGAGTAGAGTAGAGTAAAATAATTCAAAACCTATAAAACAGCACCCATAGCTATCCATATAAACACAACACAAACACAAACAGCAAAATGGCCGTTGCAGCTTCCCAGTTTAGACAAAAGTCAAAGCAAAAGATGGCTCCTGAAAAGGAGCGTTTTATCCAGACCTGCGCCGACATTTCCCTTGAATTAGTCTCCTCATTGCAAACTTCCAAGGACATTAACTTGAATGGCTTAATTACTAGGTACTCCAAAAAGTACAAACTCAAGTCCCAACCTAGACTCACAGACATTATTTCTTCTATCCCTGACCAATACAAAAAATACTTGATCCCTAAGCTCAAAGCTAAACCTGTCAGAACTGCCTCGGGGATTGCGGTGGTGGCCGTTATGTGCAAGCCTCATAGGTGCCCTCATATTGCTTATACCGGCAACATTTGCGTTTACTGTCCCGGTGGACCAGATAGTGATTTTGAATATTCTACTCAGTCATATACCGGTTACGAACCAACGTCGATGAGAGCCATTAGAGCAAGATACGACCCATACGAACAAGCTAGAGGTAGAGTGGAACAATTACGCCAACTTGGTCATTCTATTGATAAAGTTGAATACATCATCATGGGAGGCACTTTTATGTCCTTGCCAATTGACTATCGCGAGAATTTCATTGCTAATTTGCATAATGCATTGACCGGGTTTACAGGTTTGAATTTGGATGAAGCAATCAAATTTTCTCAACAATCATTGACTAAATGTGTTGGAATAACCATTGAAACTAGACCTGATTACTGTACCGAGACCCATTTGTCTGATATGTTGAAATATGGATGTACTAGATTAGAAATTGGGGTTCAATCCGTTTATGAAGATGTTGCCAGAGATACCAATAGAGGTCACACCGTGAAAGCAGTATGTCATACCTTTGCAGTTTCCAAAGATGCCGGTTACAAAATTGTTAGTCATATGATGCCAGATTTGCCAAACGTTGGCATGGAGAGAGATTTGGAACAATTTAAAGAATATTTTGAAAACCCAGAATTTAGAACTGACGGGTTGAAAATTTACCCAACGTTGGTCATAAGAGGCACTGGGCTTTATGAATTATGGAAATGCGGCAAATACAAGTCCTACAATGCCAATGCTTTGATTGATTTGGTGGCTAGAATATTAGCATTAGTGCCTCCATGGACAAGAATTTACAGAGTTCAAAGAGATATTCCAATGCCATTGGTTAGCTCTGGTGTCGATAATGGTAACTTGAGAGAGCTCGCATTAACAAGAATGAAAGATTTTGGTGTCACTTGTAGAGATGTTAGAACTAGAGAAGTTGGGATTCAAGAAGTGCATCACAAGGTGCAACCAGATCAAGTGGAATTAATCAGACGTGATTATTACGCTAACGGAGGCTGGGAAACTTTCCTTTCATATGAAGATCCAAAACAAGACATTTTGATTGGATTATTAAGGTTGAGAAAAGCTTCAAAAAAATACACATTTAGAAAAGAATTTACATCACAGCCAACTTCTATTATTAGAGAATTGCATGTTTATGGATCAGTGGTGCCTGTTCATTCAAGAGATCCTAAAAAATTTCAACATCAAGGATTTGGTACTTTACTTATGGAAGAAGCTGAAAGAATTGCTAGAGAAGAGCATGGTTCGGAGAAAATTAGTGTCATTTCCGGGGTTGGTGTTAGAAACTATTACGGCAAGTTGGGTTATGAATTGGACGGTCCATACATGTCTAAGAAGATTGTTCAAGATTGTGGTGCTGATGAAGATGAAGATGAAGATGAAGAAGACATTGTGGATGGGTTTTTCAATTAAGATACCTAGCCCATTGTTGCTATAGTTGAGGAACTAGGATGTTTCAACTGTGTACTATATATAAATGTTTTTTGCTCTTTGACGTGCTTTGAAACAAATATCTTTTTTTTTTTACATTTTGCTTTTTTTTTGCTTTGCTTCATTTTCCATATTCGTTCTGGAAGTATATATGTGCATGTAGGATTAATTGATCTGCTTTCTTTTTTTAAAATAAAGGAAAAAAAAATACTGTAAATTGCAATGTCAGAATGAGATTACTTGGCAGGAAAAAAAGAAAGAAAAAAAAGAAAAAGCTGTGCTTGTAAGCATAAAAATATAAGAAACAAGATAATGATGAGTATCAGTTGAAAAACAATTGACGAAAGAAATGATGAAAAAAAACAAAAAAACAAAAAAAACAAGAATATGAAGATAAATAAGATGAGAAATTAAAAGGGGAACGAACAAAGTGTCATACCAGCAATAGTTGAATAAACCGAAATAAATTCAGGTCTAGTGTAAAAATATAAGCTTTGGATATGCATACATAAAGTATATATCAAAGCAAAGAGTTTAGTGATAAAATTAATAGACAATGATACGAACAAAAGATGATAATTTAAACAAAAAGTAGTGTTCGAAAAATAACCAAACAAAAAAATAAGTAAAAAAAATTTGACAAAAATGATATAATAAATTGAATAAAATAAATAAAATAGAATAAAACCGGAAACGGCAAACAAACAAAATATGACAAAAAGTGAAGTACTTATTTAAAGCACAAACGAACCAAGTGGAAAAATAGCTGAATGAAACCGAAGCAGACGAGCAATTTTAAGGTATGTTAGATTATAAGCAAATCAATCAAAATTAATAAAACTATCCATGCATGTACAAGTACACGGCATAAAAAAGAAAAGGTGAAATTTATCCTGAACCTGTAATAGCCAAAATAACACTTCTTATCAGCTATCATTCAAAGATCCCATAGAATCTCTAATTTTTTTCTTTAACCTTTCCTCCTTTTGACTTCTTCTTCTAGTTAATTCAGCTGGAGATGGAGGTACAGCTTCATTTTCCAAATCTGCTTTTCTAGCATCTTCAAATGAATGCAATGAGCTCTTTAACCCATCTGGGCCACTTAATAATGTACCCTTTGGTAATGATCCACCAGTTAAAGATTTCAATTGTTGAACATTTTCGGATTCTTCACGTAACACTTGATACATTCTAGAAACTCTGCCAATCGCCAAAATCTTCTTACGCAAAGCTTGTTTCTTTGCCTCGATTGAATCTGGATCAAGGGCAGCAGCACCAGCGGCAGCAGCACCAGCAGTAGTGATGGCTGATGGGTCTGCTGGGATTTTAGGTGACACGTCATCAAGAGTCTTTGCTGGTTCGACAGCCAACGGTGTTTCTTCATCCAATTCTTCTTCTGAACAAATATTTAAAATAGATACTAACATATCAGTAACTTTTTCCCCAACAAACGGCAATGACCATGTAAAGACATCCATGAAATTAGGCAACCAATATGGATGAGGCGCGCTGTTAAACTGTCTAATATTCATAACGTTATTTTCATATTTTAACACTGCTGCCTTATTGCCATAATTATCAAGATAATTAGGAGCACTAAACATTGTCAAAAGGGAAATAAATCCAACAGTAGGAGTTCTTTTGTACATTCTGTAACCGCTATCTTGAGCTTCGTGTGCTCTTATTATGGATAATAATCCAGTTCTTTGAAGAAAAGCACAAGATGCTTTATAAGTGAATGCATATGAACAACCTCTGACTGAATTTGGTACGAATAGCTTATCATTTGTATCGTCATCATAATTTTCTATTGGATCAGCCCATAACAAGTCACACATAAGACCTCTAGTTGGCGGCTCCCTAAATCTGTTAATTCTTTTCAAATCATCCAAAGTCTTCAACTCGGGACTTAATCCGCCATGAACGCAGAAAAATTGCTTATTCATAATAGCAGCTAAAGGTAAAGCATTAAAAGAATCCAAAGATGTTTCATAAACCGCAGTACTATATTTATGCAAACACTCCATCTTAAATGTAAAATAATCAGTCAAATGTTTACATTCATGATTTCCCCTAAGCATCCAAAAAGTTCTGTTATAATTCAATTTCAAACTGTACAAGTAAAGCAAGCACTCAATGGAAAAATTACCTCTGTCCACATAATCGCCTAAGAATAAATATGCAGTATTAGCGGGATTACCGCCTACTTCGAACAATCTCATTAAATCATAATATTGGCCATGCACATCTCCACAAACAGTCACCGGAGCAGGAACTTCCAACAAGTTTGGCTCTTTGCGAAGAAGTTGAGTAGCATCTCTAAGAATCTTGAGTACTTGATGCTCTTGCAATCTTCCTTCACGAATAAAATGTTCCTTTAAAAACTCATGATTTGGCAAACCGTTAGGATAGAATACTTCTTCATCAGATGGTTTTCTAGTGGCCGGTGGAGGTACAGATTTAACAATTCTTTCTTTAGTTGATACATTTTGGTCTTCAAGGACGTATATCGAGAAATCTTTGCCTTTTGAAGCGTGAGTCTTTTTGTTTTTCAATACTCTCAAAGCATTATCAATCTTCTCACTGTTATCTTTGGCAATATCGGACATACTGGATGTTGATAGGGACTTTATTCAAGAAATGACTTTTATAAATAGAAGAGGATGCACTACTTCTTTTTTTTTTTTTTTTTAAAAAAAAAATATCTTTTATTATCAATATCGTCCAGATTGTGGAGAAATGCAATGCTGCCTGTCACAAGGGTATCAAGACAGAATGTCAGTGCCGGTGATGGTGGTAGAAGCAGTAGCAGTAGTAGTTGTAATTGACTCAAGAATTGTCGGTCAACCAAGTAAGACTCAACAAAAAGTGACAAAAAACTAAACTGGGATCGATGGACTATCGGAGTTGGCTAAAAATAAAACGTATTAAAGCTATAGTTAGTTGCTCAACTTCAATACTATGTTGCTCAAACTTGCAAGTAAGACTAATTCAGTTCACGAAAAGGACAAAAGTCTAGCTATCTAGCTATAGCTGTTGAAAAAGTCAATTGAATATTGTAGTATAAGTATTTGTAGCAGTGCTAATAAATAATTAATCTCAATGTTTCTTTAACAATAATACTACTCTCTCATTGCAGTTGCAATTATTTCCTTTGCTGTCTTCTTTCTTTCTTATTTTCTTTTTCTCCGTTTGCCACGAATTCTCATTCCGCATTCCGTCCTTTTTTACCCTCGTATATTCCTCTAAAGCTCGACTTACCGTTACGGAAAGTCATCCGAACGCCACCGGAACTGATATACAAATTTTTTTCAAAATATTTCATACTCGAATCAGCAATGCGATGATGCTGATGAAGCTGATCTCTGCTAGATCATATTTGACATAATTAGAACAATAACAAGATAACCAGCATACAAAAAATTCATAAACACAAGCACGCAATGTCAATCGACTACACAGAATTTGTCGAAGCAGCAAAAGACCAACCATCCCTTCAATTCCCCAATGAAAAGCAACAAGCTAACTTTGAGCTCGGTGTAACCATGGCAATTCATTCCTGGGACGATTTAAAAACCGCCGTTGATAATCAATGGGGTGGTCCCGACAGTGCGGAAAAGCGAGACTGGTTGAGTGGTGTCGTTGTCGACCTTTTTACTCAAGGTAAAGCTGTCGATATTGCCCTTATTGAAGAGACTTTGCTTTATGCAATGGTGGATGAATTTGACGTGGAAATTGAAGATGAGTCGGCGTTAATAGTAGGCAAAAAAGTCATGGATTATTACAAACAGTGTAGAGATAATGAATTTGGTGAGATAAGGGCAGCTTATGAAAAATGGCAGCAGAAACAGAAAGAATCGGCTGCGGCTGGCGTTAATAAAGTGGTCATTAATGCTGATCCAAATAATCCAGATATTAGTGATGATGATGAAGAAGAAGATGATGATGATGATGAGCGTGAAAGAGTGCCTAATTTGGTGGAAACTGCTGAAGACGCTGAGATGCAGGATGTGGAGGAAAAGCCTACTGAGCCGGTTGTTGATGACGACGGGTTTGAATTGGTTCAAAAGAAGGGCAAGAAGAATAGACGTTGAGTGATTATTAATTCTTTGTGTTTGGTATAAACATTCATGTGCATTATTTTTTTTCCTTGTGTTTTTTGTCTTCTATCTTTTATCTACTATTAGTTTGTTCCTTTTAAATTTTATGGTTTATATATTTTCAATTGTTCTTTTTCTTGTTTTTTGTTTTTCCTTGACTTACAAAGGCTATAATAGAAATCATCCAAAACGATATTTATTATTCTATACTAGCGTTATCTTTATAAAAAACAAAACGTTGTTATGGATGTTTATTGTTCGTATTCATGCGAACTAAATATTGTACTTCTGATATCACTTATCTGAATAGATGGCCTACCAGTACTAATAGAATTTCGAGCACTTTGGTTAGTAGCAGTCATATTATCACGATGTTCCTCACCAGTAATAGCACCATTTTCATTATCATTTTCGGCTTCAGCTCCAGTTAAAAACAGGAGTTGTTTCATGAAATTGTTAGCCACTGCATCTACTGCACCTTTAGGTTTCAGTAAAGTAGGGCCAGCTCCAGCAGTGGCTTTTACCTTAAATAATTTGATAGCCGTGCCAGTGTAAAAACTCATACTGATAATTGTACGCTTCAGATATTCTTGTTCATTGATTTCATGGTTTTCTGAGGATATAGGTTCTTGAACATTACTATTATTATCATTATTATTATTGCTCAATCCCCATCCATTAGATATTTTAGAAAAAAAGCCGGTGGACGAGGTACTAGTCGTCCCTGATGATCTCCTACCAGTACTTGGCACATCTGGTCTGGATCTATTTTTTTTTGTCGAATCAACCGCATCAATAGTCTTTGCTTCATTACCATTTAAGAAATTAAGTCCAAATGAAGTCAACGTATCAGTCAAAGTATTTGATATGTTTTTATCTACAAACTTCATTCGAATTATTATTTCAATATTGAAAACTTTACCCCATAATATACTTTCGTACCATCCTAAAGAGACTTTTGACCAAACAAATCTCAATGGCTGCAACTTGATACATCTGTGATGATATACCTGATCAATTTCATTAATTTTTTTACTCAAATCTGGAATTCCAGTGATTTTGTCTAATACTTCCAACATTTGATTTGACTTGTATGTCTCAAAATCTGGTATTTCTGCAATAATTAATTCAATACTTTTGAGAATAATATTTATTGCTACTAGTCCACTCCAAGTTTTGGATAATGGTGCGTTGATTGGAAGTTTGCCCTTGGCCTTTTCTGACATTCCCGCCGGAGGTGCTGGGCGAAGTGCTTGATTCAACTCACGATCTTCTTTCGATAAATCTCGATGTCTACCTGCATTTAGTACTTGTCGATTGCCATGAGTATTATCTTGTCCAATTTTATTTCTATTATTGTTAGGGTTTTCATGATCATCGAGGTTTTGTTTCCGTTTTTCTATTTCGTTCCCTTTTTTATCGTTTTCCTCATTCTCGTCTTTAGTATCTTTATCATCAATCACAAACGCCTTGTCTTCAGAATTTCTTCTACTTCGAATTTGATTTTGACTTTGATCCATGTTTTTCAAATTTTGTAACATCTGTTGTTGCTCATCTTCATTCGATAAACCTATTATTGTTTCAAAAACATTATGATATATTCTGGAGTTCTTCACCACAATATACAACAAGTTTCTAGATTGAGTGGTATTAAAGATAACAGCGTTACAAATGGATCGCACTAATAGACTTAACAAGTCTGGGTTCATTGAATTTTCCATCAATACATTAGGTGAGCTCAATTTGATAATTAATTGAGTTATTGCTCCGCAACAACTATATGATAAACCTCCGCCAGGGTTTATAAGTTTCGCATTTATCGCAAGATCTGCTTCAGCTGGCTTTGTTTGTTCACTAACCGGTTTAGCAATTGGTATCAAGTTGTATAGCCATTCAAAATAGGAAGGAGTCAATATATCAAACGAAAATGTAGAGTTAAAAATCAACATTTGACAAGTTTGATAAACAAATAAGTCTCTATAAGTTACTGGGTTTGATGATTTGGTGAAATGGGATGGTAATTGACTAAAAAATTTTGCCTTTATGGGTACAAGTAGATTATTTGTCACTAATTGGTTTGCTGTAAGGTAAAGAATGAAATAACTAATCAATCTCTTGGTATTTTTGAACTCTTCAAGTTGAGAATAGGTCACCACATAATAAAGTAAAATGGTAATTAGCTCATTTGAATAATATTCCCCTGTTACTTTGTTTTTGGCTAATACTACTCCTCTAGAAAAGTTTTTATTGCATTGAAACAATTCCCATAATATCATGACAATTTCTGTTATCCACAAGGGTATATCAATTGTTTCTGGTGATTTGTTTTTGATCATTGACATTCTTGATGTCTCATGCTGTTTCAATTCGAGCATTGGGATTTTGAGATACTTCACAAAATTTATTATCAAGTACATGATTTCAGTTGATTTGTGTAACTTGGACAAGTAAAGACGGATAAGATTATTTGGAGGGAATCTAGTCGCATTATTTGTCAGGGGCCCCAATATATTCAATTCTTTTAAAAAATTTATATCATCAGTGGGTATTGGATAGCTTAGGGTTAAAGCAAGAAGCTGGACACAGTAAGTTAGTAACAAGCATCTTAGTTCTTTTAGCACCGGTTTTGTTTGCATTATGGAAACCATATTTGAAGAGTTACTCAAACACTCATTAGTAATGCAACCTCTACAAGTCACATTCACCAATACACAAAGAAATGAAAGAAGTTTCATTTGTGGAAGAGAAGTGACTAGCACTGTCAAGAATCTCGACCCTTTGTCAATAATGGTTTGAGGAGTATTGTATAATGATTTTGAGCATAAAGTCACTAAAAGCCTCATCACCTCTAATCTATTAGCATCAATGAGTGGATTTGATTGCTGAAATTTACCATTCAACCCAATTCCAGGCTCCCATATTGAATATTCAATGCCCCTGACGTTTTTTCCGCTACTTTTTGGATCATTATTATCATTAATAGGGACGGTAAAACCTTTGACGAATAACAAACTTGCACATGCATGGACTAGTTTAGCTCCCAAAGGTAAATCAAATCCGCTTTCGTCAACATTAGATTTTTGCGTATTTGCAGTTGACACTTTATCCGGATTATGGATATTGACTTTTAGACTAGCAGCACTAGAATCAATATTTGAAATGGAACTAGCAGGAGTGAATGAACCTACCGTTGCATCGTTTGTGTTTGATGAGTATGCGCCATTACTATTATTATTACCCCCACTGGTGCTTTTTTTCCAAAAAATTGCATTTTCCTGAGCTTTGGAGTCTGCATCTTCAAACAAAAAGGGAAGGGTTCTAGTCAATAACCTGCAACAATTAAGTACTTCTTGTTTTGACGCAGAAGGGCAAGGAAATTTGGGATGATTTGCAAGATGGACAAGTCGAAGTGATACTATTCTAATCAAGAGGTAAAAATTAACTGGATTTTTGAGTTTGATAGCCTTTATATCATTATAAGTCACCAAATTGAAGATATCATCAGCATATTGAGGTTCCTTCCAGAACATATCCCAATATTTATCATTTTGAGATATGATGTTGGGATCAGCCAACTTGAATATCTTTCTTTTGAATCTCAACTTAGAATCTGTGCTGCCCATATTAGCATATTGTACAATGCGAGAGGGAATGGAATGTCCTTTATGAGATCTAAGATTGATGTAGACTTTATTAGTTCCGCACAGTCAAAAATTCACCGGTATATACCGCAGAAACACTCAGCTTTGAAAACAGCGTTTTGCGAAGACAAATTACAGGCGATGATGATGACGTACACTTGATGGCTCACTGGCGGCTATAAAAACTGTTTTGCGCACGGACGTATTTTCTGAATCCCTAAATTTTGTTTTCGTGATTTCCCGATTCTTTTGATTTCGATTTCCTGTTTGTGCATCATGTGTAGCTGCATGATTTAGATCAAATTATTTCGAGCATTTGAGCCATGATTCTGGTTCTCAACTGAGATTTTACAAGGCGTCCACATAAGAGACGCTACAGTGACAAAGATAGTAAAAGCAAAAATGTAAAAAAGTAAAAAAGTGTAAGGATACTATCGAAAATATGTGATTCTACAGCCAAAAACTGGGGCAGTATCAAAGAATAAAACCGGTGACAAGCGAAAGTGAAGAAGATAGCGATAATTAAAATGAGTGAGGTTAGGAACAACCGGAAAGAGAAAGAAGAACACAGCGCAACACGAAAAGAAAGAAAGAAAAAAGGTATAGGTATAGAATAAAGTATAAGAGAATAAAATAGAATAAAATAGAAGAGAAAAGAATAAGTAAATAAAAGAGAATAAAATAAGCATAGAATCAAGAATAGAAAGAATGAAAAGAACAGAAAAAGAAAATGGAAAGAGAAAAAATCACGCTATAGAGAAAAATTTTAGAAAAGAAAAAGTGAGAATGAAAGCTAATGCACCAACAAACAAAAATCAAGAAACAAGAAACCACCATTAGAGCCCACATTCTCAAACCAAACACCTCAAATCAACAACAACAACAACAACAACAACAACAACAACAACAACAACAACAACAACAACAACAACAAGAAGAAAAAGAAGAAGAAGAAGATGATGATGA
>JXWR01007801.1_pt1 | contig 10629 bp, 4 predicted proteins | sample 315541 | NCBI WGS metagenome assembly JXWR01 (sample SAMN03273951, study PRJNA271842) | soil metagenome | isolation source: rice field ambient CO2 | place: India: CRRI Experimental farm Cuttack,Odisha-753006 | collected 2013-12-17
GAGAGAAAATAAACGAAGGCTACGTCTGCGTAATTGACGATGGGAAACTGGCATTTTTATATAAGCATATGTAAAGTGCGAAGTATATCAGTACGGAATGCCATTTGTGAGCCTTTGGAATTCATCATAACCTTTAGTGAATATACTTTCATAACTTTTACGGATTAGCGCCTTCATATATAGTGCAGCTTCGTGATCGGTTTTTTGAGGTTGAAATCTTGCTCTTAGATTCCTAATTGTCTTGTGACCCTTAAAGCAGGGGAGACCGCTTCCTAACATAGGATTTACACACTCAATTATGGCCTCCACGTGCGGACGGGCGGCTAGATATGCCTTGATACAAAGTTCTTCAAAGTCCAGATACGCTGGGGTCTGGGGCGAACCTCCCATCACTTTAACCATTTCTTTCGTCAGCTTGAATGGTACTGCTTCAAACTTGATACCACCTGGGACAATATCAAAAATAAACCCAAAATCGATATGTAGACAATGTCCTTGATCATCGTACATAATGTTACCATTATGTCTATCCTTGAATTGCAACAAATACGAAATTACGCTATATCCCGCTAAGGATTTAACAAAGTTGTTTCGTGCGTTTTGAAATTCGATAGTAGATTCATTACCAAATTTACTAGTGAAATATTCATATAATCCATTAACAGCTTCACGTCCTAACATATCACGGGATACCGAATTGGGTAGCACATCGATGACACCACAACCCGGTGCCGTCGCAGTAACTCTGTAGGGAAAAACGTAGACATCCAAGCCAATACTAGACCAAATGGTTCTAAATAGCGAGATCAATTGTAACGCTAGAACATCTTGCCTACAGTCATCACCGACTTTGAAGATAGCAGCTTGCCATTTTTCAACTTCCTTGTTTTTACCTGTCAAAGGATCTTTTACGTCTTTCTTTATTTTAAAGGTCGCCATAAAAGGCGCCTTTGCGTGAGATTGAAGTGGCTTACCACTCTTCCGATCAATATCAATAACTACACCGTCAGGATTAGAAGGTAAATAAACATCAGGTTTCACCTCAATTTTGCTCATTTCTTCATCGATCTTATGTTTCTTTTCAGCCTTACTTTTTTTTATGTATGGTTTCAACTTACCAGATATGCCAGTTACTTCGTCGAAGAATTCAAATTCACGTTCGTAAAAATCGCGATGAGATTGGCTGAAACTTGAAACCATACGCTCCCTAATACGATCTAGAGTTGGTTTGATTTCATCTTCTTGTATACCTTCATCATCCTTGTAGCAGTTTGCAAGCATATTCCAGATTATTTGATGAGAAAATAACACACTAATTTTCGCAGTATCCAAAATCAATCTTTCGACATATCCGGTTTTATCGTATCTCAAACATTGTACGATTTGAGGAACATAGAAGAATGCCAAGTTCACATCTTGTGATTCCAACGAATATATGCTGAATTGTAAGATAAAAGAATTACCTTGCCATTCGGGAAGGAAAAGGTTGATAGATTTTAACGGGCTCACTGGCGCCCAGTATAAGGTTGCGTGTAGGTCTTTCTTACTGCCCAGGTGGCTTCCTTTTATGAACAGGTCAAGAGCACTTGGGGACCCCACACACATTAAAGCATGTTTTGCAACTAAGCCCACTAAAACATCCTCAGCTTTCTTGCTATAACATCGTTGTAAGAGATTTATTGCTAATGTTGGATCTTTAGCAAAGGTAGCTTCAACGATATCGCTTGTAAGCTCGTTGCTGTCGGCTCCTTCAATCTTCTCAGTCGGAGTAAGCCAGGTTTGAATCTGCTGGATTTCGCTTGCCAAGAAATAGTTCAGGATCTTGTAATCTTTCCCGCAATGACGTGACATTAGCGAGCTTAATTTGTTGAGCTGAAGGAAAAGGTCCCTAGTAACAGATAAATCTGCTTTGATTTTCAGCTCATTTGAGCCGAATGGCCACGCTACTGGTCTTTTAAACCAACTTAGGGCACCGTTTGTGATTTCTTGCGACAAACGGCCCATATACTTGGATCCCTGCTTATAACTTGCGTTTAGTACGAGAGTCGCGAATAACAATAATTCGTGGCGAATCATTCTAGCGAACGGGTGTAGTGAAGCCTTATACAGATTCTTGATACCATAAAGCGCACATTTCGTGAAAATTTTCAATAAAAAGTCACTTTGAAATAGTGTGCCCTCGAAATGGGAAGCAAAAAATTTAATAACATGAAGATGTGGTTGCATAGCTTGGGATGCATTTTTTGCATCTCTGTTGATACCTGCTTTGTCGTAAGGGGAATATTCCATTTTTTGGTATTCTTCGCCCTTTAAGTCATGATCGCGAGAATAGAGACCAATATTGTCATCAATGGAGCGCATCCAGCAATAGCATACTTCAACTAAAAGCAAATGTGCAACTTCGGGCTTCTCAGTTATGATTGTTAACCATACGTTTGTAGCAATCTTTAAAGATGCAGAGGTGAAGACTTCGAACGGGATGTGCACAATATCATATATCAATGACGCTGGTGCACCATTGCCAAGAATTAACAACGCGGTAGCCATATCAAGAAAATCAGTTACGTCTTTAGTTATAATCTTATTTCCTAAGGTCAAATTTTTTCTTATGTTTTGAGTGGAAATACCTATTTGCCTTTTGATATCCTCTGGTGATGATGTAATAGCGGTATCGAAAAGATATTTTGACCTCCAAGAATGTAAAGATATAAATCCAGAAATCGTGTTAGGTTTCTCTGGACCATAATAAGTAAGCCTTGATAATTCCTTATCTGCAGGTAAAATCAAACCAGCCATATCCATGGCAAATGAGACACCAAATTCAACAGAATTTAGCCTGCTGTACTCACCGAGATCTGATATGTATGATTGCAACAAAATCTTAGTATCCTGGTTGCTCCTATTCAATAGAATTCTTACCCATTCTTTAGCTGACTTGTGCAATCTTGATAGTGTCGTAGCGCGCCAGGACGATGAGCTTGGAACCAATATTGTTGTCTTAGAATGTTTTAATTTAAATTCATACCGTGGTTCAAATTTATGCGCCTCTGAGTCCAAGATACTATCAAATAGGGCTGTTAACATATCTAATAAGGTGTAGAGAGACAAATGATGACATAACGACGATGGAATAGATCTGATAAATATTTCACAGGCATGAAAAGCGGCATCCTGCAAAGTTGGTTCCCTATGAGAAAGGCAAAGTAGCAAGTTATTAAGTTGTTGAGCAATCATTTTGGAGTTGAATATGGCATCGTTACCCTTTTGAATCAACCTAGCATATTTTCTAATCATGGAAACCGACAAAACTGCAATACACTTCTCAATTGAACCGGAAAGAATGGAGGGATCTGAGAAGTACAGTAGAGTCTTCGAACAATCACCTGCTTCGCATCTTATCGTTTCTAGAAGAACGGCAGCCGCTAAAAACATGATTTTAGACGATGAAGTTGTTCTGTACTGAACAATATTGGTATTGAAATATTCGGTTATCTGCTGTTTTTGTTGTTTGATATTTTCGTTAGATGAACCGCGGCGCAAAATTGTATTCATTTCCAATGAAAGCTCCTTGTTATTAGCAGGAAATTCAGAAGCCAGCGGTGGTGAATTATAGGCAATAGTTAATAAGAAAGAAAAATTTCGTTTGACAATAGGCCCGCCCAAGTGGTACCCATGGATGACAAAATTAAACCAGGCGTTCCTAAACTTGTTTGTAGTGACTTCATCCTTATTGATGTCCAATGGCGTATCGCCTGGAACAGGTAGTAGAGCGGCGAGGGGCTCTAAGTAGGTAGCGATTTGATCAGCAACACGGGAAATCTCCGTTTGAGGTCTGTGATGTTCCAATCGTTCTACTTCCCCACTGGCAATGATTGAGTCCAATAGATCATGAAGATACATGAAATATAAGTCACTTGAAAAATGCCTGGCCAACAATTCTTTTGATATCACACATTTCGCTTTAATAATATTTTTCAATAGTGCGCTATCATCAATTTTGGTTGCAATAACAGTTCTCGATTTGAAGAACTTTAGTAAAAGCGAAAATTCTGTCAGTGAAGTATTCGGAGCCAGTCTTGCCAAAGAATTCAAAATAACACTGTCTAATTCCTTTGACATAGAATTGACTTTTTGCGTAAGAATAGAGATAGTCAAAGCTGTTATGCTTTGGGTGTTATAGTATGAGGCGATTGTAGTCGTTGCAGCCACACAATTAGATATCAAAGAGGCATGGTATGTCATAGTAGCTCCACTATTGACATCATGGGAGGAAAGTTGGCCCACAGTTGTATTTCCGAGCAGAGCACCAGTGCCATCCAAACTGGCAGATGAATTTCGCAAGGGAAAGTAGTCTTTCTCAATATTTTTTCCAGATGTTATTGTTAATTGGCGCTCACGGAGCACCGGGACGGGCGATCCGTCCTCGGAAACAGCTAATAAGTTGTTCATGGAATAAATTGTACTCACAATTGCATCTTCATTTAGAGGGTATAACCCTGTGGTGAATATTTTTGCAACATCATTAACTGTTTCAGTCGTGATATGTGGAGACGCTACCAATAAAGGAAACATACGAATCAGAGTTAATGACAATTTTTCCGTGAAAAAATTCAGTAATGAGGCAGAAGCTACAATTGCTTTTATCAAAGATGGTGTAACGACATCAGATAAGAAAAATTTATCAATAGATTCAGAAACAACGTTTGTAAAACTCTCAAAAAGCTCGCTTTCTGTATCTTCTATAAACGGAATTAAACATAGCGTTTGTAGGTAGTGGGCTCGAGTATCAAAAGAAAATCTTGCACGGTTGTCTGTAGATAGGTCGAGAATATGTGACTCAGAACAAAATTGCAGGGAAATTTTACACATGTCTGTAAAAAACTGTTTATTGCTTCTTACGTTAAAAAAAAAGTCATCAATACACTTCGTATCATCGTTTACATCGGCTACTTCTTGATCAAATTTGTAAAATTGGTATTGTTGATTTAGTAAGAACTCACTCAAGTTGGCGCCGACATGTGAAGTGTTTAACAGATGAGATATTAGCGAAACTTGCAAGCGGGATATTAATTCCAATAAGTAGGCACTGGATAGCTCATTTCCAGCATCATAATACTGGACGATTGAATCATTGGTAAACGTTGCTGAGGAATTCAAAATCTTATCAACTTCGTTTAGAAATGATCCACGAAGCACAAGTTTCGCTAACTTTTTCCAAGTGAATTTAGTAAGCTCTGTAGAGTTGGGAAACTGGATAAATGCATTAATAAAGCCCACTAATGATAGTAGACCAGATTGTTTAATAGTAAAAATCTTTAATACACGCTCAAAATAAGTTGAAATGATGCCGCCTATATTTTCATAAAGAACGGGATACTGTTCACAAGCTTGAATCATAAACTTAGTCAGCTGGAAAGTTAGCAATTCAATCGGATTTCTCATCTGTTCCAACTTGAATTTCGAGGACAGAACATCTGAAATTCTTTGTCTTGGAGTTTCCAGAAAATAAGGCGCAATTATTTCTTTAAGCATTGTCTCTACCAGATCGAGCGTGGTAGGGATTGCAACACAAAGCGAAGTTAGTACTTCCCATTCACTCAATGTAAGTGGTATAGTATATATCTTTGACGTATTTGTGGAATAAAAAATAGGCAATGTATGAGTTATCAAATCTAATGTTGTACCATTATTGTTTTGATCATTTGGTGCACCCGTCGAAAGTTTAGTTAGTCTTCCAATAGCTTTCGCTCTTAAAGATGAAGAGGCTTTCAATCCTCTGGTAAATCTCATCTGCCTTAAACGAGTGGCGTTTTCGATTGCTGTAGTTATCTTTTTGTGATCTAATTTTTTTCTTGATTTACAATAGTTATTAATGTTGAATATGTTTTTTCCCACAACTCAAACATCTTCGCAGTATTCTTGAAAAAAAAAAATACTATTAACGTACCTTCATCCCTGCGCGTGCCGTTTGATGATATCAGCCAAAAGGTAAAATGAGATGAAAAAGGCCAATCATTCATAAATGTACTTAGAGACATTAAAGAATCAGTTAGAGAATATAAAACAAGATAATAAAAATGGTACGTAGATGCAACTATATCTTTCCGTTTCTCATTGGCGGTTTTTAGCGATCGAAAATACTAACATAATCTTTTTGGGGGGTGAGAATGTATATGTGTACTGGATATGTATATTCTTGGCTTTATTCAAATAGTTTAAATTACGTCGATTACAAAAGAAAAAGCAAAAAGAAAATGAAAACAGCAGTTCTATTCAGCCTAATTTATCGGCAGCAAGAATTCGTTTGAAAAGGGACCTTGATTCGCTGGACCTCCCACCAACAGTGACTTTGAATGTAATAACATCACCAGATAGTGCGGATAGATCACAATCGCCGAAATTGGAGGTAATTGTTAGGCCTGATGAAGGATATTATAATTATGGATCTATTAATTTCAATTTGGATTTTAACGAAGTTTATCCGATTGAACCACCAAAAGTTGTATGTTTGAAGAAGATCTTTCATCCAAATATCGATTTAAAGGGGAACGTGTGCCTAAATATTCTTCGAGAAGACTGGTCGCCAGCTCTAGATTTGCAGAGTATTATAACCGGGCTTCTTTTCTTGTTCTTGGAGCCTAATCCCAATGACCCGTTAAACAAGGATGCAGCAAAGTTACTGTGTGAGGGTGAGAAAGAATTTGCTGAAGCTGTGAGATTGACCATGTCTGGAGGTTCAATTGAACATGTCAAATATGATAACATAGTCTCTCCTTGAGTCAAGTTCAGAGTAATTTTCGGTTGATTTGATAATATATAAACAATAAAATTATAGATAATTGTGACATACTAGGCGAGTTGTCGCCTTGGTAACATCTTGCTACCGCCATCTTCTGTTAGTTTACGCCTTATGACCAACATTCCTTATATTCTCGTTCAAACTTTTGTCTCGATATTTTGCAGGTACCTGTAGAACTTAATGTGTTCTATTCAAAATAAGTATAAAATTTCTGGCCAGTAAAGGCAAACAAAACATAAAGATATTAATACGAAAAATTTCTTGAAGAAAACAAAAAATACTTCTTATAATAAAGAAACAGCGAAGCCATGGCTATTGACAAGATAATCAGGAAGGTGAGATACCCTGGATAGAAGACTAAGAGAGAGCAGGAAGTTGAAGAACGCAATCTCAGCTATCGCTAATTCTTACAAAAAATAAAGATATTACAACTATGGAAGAAAAAAATGAATGACTATACTAGTTAGTAATATTTAACAAGATAACGCTTTCTATTTTCTGTAAAAAAAATTCTGTCTCATGCACTTGGAAGCAGCTTCAACATTTCTCTTTTCCAGATGTCACATTTTCCGGACCGGCCGTCATTCAATCGCAATTAAAAGAGAAAAATACCAACAAGTGGGTTGATTTACTTTTGTGTTTTCAAAAAGACCAATAGTTCTAACAAAGTAGATGCTTAGAAGTAAGCAAAGTGGAATATAGAGAAACAAAATTAAGTGATAGATTTACTTTTACACAAGAAAAGAGATGAAAATTTTCAATACAATACAATCTGTGCTGTTCGCAGCATTTTTTCTAAAACAGGGAAATTGCCTTGCGTCAAATGGGAGTACTGCATTGATGGGGGAAGTAGATATGCAAACGCCCTTTCCAGAGTGGTTAACAGAATTTACTAATCTTACACAATGGCCTGGAATTGACCCACCTTATATTCCGCTAGATTACATAAATCTTACTGAAGTGCCAGAATTAGATAGGTACTATCCTGGCCAGTGTCCCAAAATTTCTAGAGAGCAGTGCTCATTTGACTGCTATAACTGCATCGATGTTGATGATGTAACTTCGTGTTTCAAACTTTCCCAAACATTTGACGACGGTCCGGCCCCGGCGACAGAGGCATTGCTCAAGAAATTGAGACAAAGAACCACTTTTTTTGTTCTGGGGATAAACACTGTTAATTATCCTGATATATATGAGCATATTTTAGAGAGGGGTCATTTGATTGGTACACACACGTGGTCACATGAATTCTTGCCAAGTTTATCAAACGAAGAAATTGTAGCCCAAATTGAATGGTCAATTTGGGCTATGAATGCCACAGGCAAACACTTCCCCAAGTATTTTAGGCCTCCATACGGTGCAATTGATAATAGGGTTAGAGCTATAGTAAAACAGTTTGGCCTAACGGTTGTCTTGTGGGATCTCGATACTTTTGATTGGAAATTAATCACTAATGATGATTTCAGAACAGAGGAAGAAATACTTATGGACATAAATACTTGGAAGGGAAAACGGAAAGGTTTGATCTTAGAGCACGATGGTGCACGAAGAACAGTTGAGGTTGCTATTAAAATCAACGAACTTATTGGTAGTGACCAATTGACAATTGCAGAATGTATTGGTGATACAGACTACATCGAACGCTACGACTAGAAGTAAGATTTCCGAGAAATAAAGTTTCTCTCTATATATCTTTGATCTCTTATTTAATTATTCAACTCGCAAAAATAAAAAGAATATTTTGTTATTTCAAAAGTAAAAAAGTATGTATTAGAATAGAGGACATATATAAAAATCATATATATCGATGCTTGAATGTATAAGGAAAAGCGTCAAATTATGAACGGTAGGTACTTAGGATGCTGATGTCACATAAAGTCAGAGGGTATAACTTTAAAAAGTAATTTTTTAGAATCTTTTAGCGTCAAAACGTTACACGTACATTTGAACAGTGTTAAGAGTAGATTAATTCAAATTATACTTTTACGTGCTCCGATACAGTCTCTACCTCTTCGTTGTCAGTGCAAATAACAATTGGCTTATCATGATCTGTTCTTGGAGATGGAGAATATCCTTTCAGACTCGTAATATTGATGACGGTAGTTATTCTGCGACATTGAGTAGTACTAGCATCCCTTATAACCGGAATAGTTGTTGATGTAGGTGAACTTTTTGGGACATAACACTTGGCAGTTGTTTGCAAATTTTTTGTGATCATTGATATGTTTCTTAGTGACATTTTTGATGCTATTGTTTTTATAGTGTAATTGCTATGAGTTTATTTTGTTGACAAGTATACTTGGCTGTCTTTTTTATATAATAACGAAAATGTGTAGTGGAAAAGCAGGTGTGTTTTGTCTTATATCTTACAAACTATATAGGCTTATATAGTTTTTTTTCAAAGATTCTTATTACTGCACAAAAAAAAATAAGATCCCAAATTGAACATTAACATTAGTCATATTCAGGGATGGCTCATCACGAACAGCAAACTGAATAATTTTCTTGTCTGCGTTCCTTTTTTTGTGCACCAATGGATGTAGTATGCGCACCTGATGCGCATAATAGATTGCAATTACACTGACTACAACTTACGTATATGCGTTTTATTACTTTTCTATTGCAAACGGCCTAAAGGAATTCGATAAAAGAAAGATTAGGCAAGATAAGCCTGAATTTGGCTTTCGGCTGTTATTTTTACTTCCGCTAAATTTTCTTTGTTCTTCCATTGTTTTTTTGCCTTTGTGTTCTCCATTAATCCATCCAATTTTAATGTCGGATTAATGGAACTTTCTATTAACCCATAAATGCCACATAGTACGGCTGTAGCAGTGAAGGTTTACAAAAGGACGGGTAACACATGAGAAACATGCGTCAGGGAACAAACTAGATATTTGATTTTGTGACGCAACGCAAAAATTACTGGCTATTCTTTTGTAGTATTATCAAAATCCATTTAAAATATTCTCTCTCCTTCAGTAATCCTCTATTATTTATCAAAAACCCACAGTGGGTAAACAAACTGCAAAAGAGTAGTTATTATTTCTACGGATCGGCAATTGAAAATGAGAATACAACTAAATACAATTGATTTGCAATGTATTATTGCACTTTCCTGTCTGGGGCAATTTGTTCACGCGGAAGCTAATAGGGAAGATTTAAAGCAGATAGACTTTCAATTTCCTGTATTGGAAAGGGCAGCTACAAAAACGCCTTTTCCGGATTGGCTTAGTGCATTTACCGGGTTAAAAGAATGGCCTGGGTTAGATCCACCTTATATACCTTTAGATTTCATTGATTTCAGTCAAATTCCAGATTATAAGGAATATGATCAAAACCATTGCGACAGTGTTCCAAGGGACTCGTGCTCTTTCGATTGCCATCACTGCACCGAACACGATGATGTGTACACATGTTCCAAACTTTCCCAGACATTTGACGATGGTCCTTCTGCTTCCACTACTAAATTATTGGACCGGTTGAAGCATAATTCCACCTTCTTCAATTTAGGTGTCAATATAGTTCAACATCCAGATATCTATCATAGAATGCAAAAGGAGGGACACTTAATCGGCTCACATACCTGGTCTCACGTATATTTGCCAAATGTATCGAATGAAAAAATTATAGCTCAAATTGAATGGTCCATCTGGGCGATGAATGCTACTGGCAACCATACCCCCAAATGGTTCAGACCTCCATATGGCGGAATAGATAATAGAGTAAGAGCAATAACAAGGCAATTTGGCTTACAAGCCGTCTTATGGGATCACGATACTTTTGATTGGAGCCTCCTTCTCAATGATTCTGTCATAACTGAACAAGAAATT
>JXWR01004714.1_pt1 | contig 10627 bp, 7 predicted proteins | sample 315541 | NCBI WGS metagenome assembly JXWR01 (sample SAMN03273951, study PRJNA271842) | soil metagenome | isolation source: rice field ambient CO2 | place: India: CRRI Experimental farm Cuttack,Odisha-753006 | collected 2013-12-17
GCTAGGTGATCTATTGGGATTGGATATGCTGTTTCTGGTAAGTAAAAAGAGTTTGAAAGAGACCCTACAGTGTCTTGTCATAAAAGTAAGGATTGTAATGGTTGTACAGTCTCAGTTTAAGCTCTTACACTGTCCTACCACAAAATCTCAAGCACTCTAATCAAAGGAATGAAAAATGTATACAAGAATTATAGATAATAGATGAACTCTAAAACTTTGCTACAAGTGAGGAAAAAAAAAAACCGAAAAAGGAAAATATCAAAAAAATGACTAATGTACAATTGAAAAAGTAAATACTAAAGCGTACAAAATGATCCCTAAACCATCAAGTAAAAAACATGACCCAATAAAGAATAAAAACTGTAGTGAAAATGAAGTGAAACGGTAAGAAAAACGGACAATAGAAAGTATATGAACAAAGAAAAAGAAACAGCAGCAAAAAAAAGATGTATTTTAACCACCGAAACCGTACAAAGTTCTACCTTGTCTCTTCAAAGCGTAAACGACATCCAAAGAAGTAACAGTCTTTCTCTTGGCGTGTTCAGTATAAGTGACGGCGTCTCTGATAACGTTTTCCAAGAAGGATTTCAAGACACCTCTAACTTCTTCGTAAATCAAAGCAGAAATACGTTTCACACCACCTCTTCTGGCCAATCTTCTGATAGCTGGCTTAGTGATACCTTGAATGTTGTCTCTCAAGATCTTTCTGTGTCTTTTGGCACCGCCTTTACCAAGACCTTTGCCACCTTTACCACGACCGGACATTGTGCTGTTTTGTTGTGTAAATTAAACTGGTGTATGTGATGTGTATGGTTAGTTATTTATCAGTGATGTGTGTATCAAAGATAAATATGATGCAGAGTGCTTATAGATGATAGTATTGATAATTTAAAAGAGGATAGAAAAAAAAAGATGTGAAAAACGGGAAAGGGAAAGACAAGCGGGAGTATTTATAACGGGGAGGGGGGGAAGAGAGGAAGTCCCGGGAGATGGCGATGAGGGATGATTGTTGTGCTGACAGAGGAGCAGCATGCTCACAGTGAGAACGGGGGGGCAAATGGATGTCGTCGTAGCCCAGAGCATAGCAAGACTTTGGCACGCACTTGGATAGCTGCTGTGTTGCTGTTTTGAGTGACTCTATGTAGCTGGATTTGTTAAGGACGGTATCTCTGTGCCGGTGCCTGCGCAGCAGTCTGCGCAGCAGACTGCGGATTCGGCGGTGAGCGGTGTTATGGGCCAAAAAAAAGGGGGTGCTATCACAAACATGGGGGCAGCTGCGCAGGTGTCGGCACTCTGTTTCTGGAAAATAGTGTCGCGCAGACATCGGCACGGCATGGGAAACCACGATGCATGAGCTGAAGCGGAAGCTGAAGCTGAAGTGAATGACATGGCGCCTGTGCTGGTACTGTTGCGGCTAAGTAGTATAGTTGACACGCTAACTCGCCTAAGCCAGCGGCAACAATGGCAAAAAATCACTGGTCCACCAATCTTATATATATGGCACTCCCTCCTGTCACTTGTCCTTGACTGATCCAACTCCTTTTATCTTTTTCTTATCGATCATCATCATCGTTGTACATATAAAACATCGAATCACAATACAAAATGGCCAGAACCAAGCAAACCGCAAGAAAGTCTACTGGTGGTAAAGCCCCAAGAAAACAATTGGCTTCCAAGGCTGCCAGAAAATCCGCCCCATCTACCGGTGGTGTCAAGAAACCTCACAGATATAAGCCAGGTACCGTTGCCTTGAGAGAAATTAGAAGATTCCAAAAATCTACTGAATTGTTGATCAGAAAATTGCCTTTCCAAAGATTGGTTAGAGAAATTGCTCAAGATTTCAAAACTGACTTGAGATTCCAATCTTCTGCTATTGGTGCTTTGCAAGAATCCGTTGAAGCTTACTTGGTCTCCTTGTTTGAAGACACTAACTTGTGTGCTATCCACGCTAAGAGAGTCACCATTCAAAAGAAAGACATCCAATTGGCCAGAAGATTGAGAGGTGAAAGATCTTAAACTTGATTTTTGATTTTTGATTTTTGATTTTCACACACGCTTTCTGCTGCTATAAGTTTTTAAAGTTTTTCCAGTTCTTCATTTCATTTTTTTTTCGGGGTCTAAATTTTTGGGATACTTTATGGTTCTAGAGTTTACTTTGTTTTAATCTTTTTTTATTTCAAATATATTTGTACATTAGCTTATTTAATCTCTTTGTAAGATATATATCTGCGCCGCCTGTAGAGCGACAAGAAGCGCCCAAATTGGAAAGTTTGCTACTTGATTGGTATACGTCAGCGTTAATAGTACCGCTGCTTTGGATTTGATCCGCATGCTACCTAACATAATAGACGTTATAGATACATACATGCACAAATCCAATTGTCCCAAAAAGTCCAATCATCCATTAATCAAACTGTCTATAAAAAAAAAACTAAAAAAAAAAAAAAAAATACATCTACTACTGCTTTTTCTCTGCATCCTCGCTTACAGTCTTTTTGAAAGCCAACTCCTTAGGAAGCTCAAAGCTGACACAAAACATAATCTTTGTTGGCGATACCTTTCTCACCAAATGGAACAGTAGCACGTTGTCAGCAAACTGATACTGCATAATCTTTTCAATGCGTTGCTGAACTCTTTTTTGTAACACTTCCGTAGTAGGTGGTGGTTGTTCCTGTGGTGCAAATTTCTCAAAACAGTAAACGTGAATAAACGGGAGCTTGAATTCACCATTGGCAATTTCCTGCTCAATGAATTTTTGATATTCCGGGTTATTGCCAAATATTCCAACATAGTTGTCCAAGAACAGCAAGGCGCTGTCTGGCAAGTTCATGACGAAATGGTTAATATATTTTGGAATTTTGATGATTTCGTTACTAACAGCAGGATTTGTCTCAGTAGTAGGAGCTTTAGCGTCAGTAGTACCGTTATCTCCAGTAGTCGCAGCAGCACCAGCTGCTTTCTTATCCTTGGAAGAAACTCTTCTTTTCTTGTTTGGATTAGCCTTCACCACAATCTGTCCCTCAGGATGTTGTTCCACGACCTGCATCAACAACAGTGGTGCTTTTCTAATCATTTCTGCGCCATCTAAATTATAACACTTGACGAAATCTTCAACTTTGTTCAATTTGGCATTCTCCGTCAAGTATTTGAAACTCGAAGGATTCAAATCATTAGCCAAGACCACAGTTTTCTTTTTACCAGCAGGCACAGCAAATGGTCCTACCCCAGCCATCACATCGCATACGAGTTCACCCTTTTTGAAGTACTGACTCACGAGTCTTAGATGCTCCGCTTGCAATCTCGAGTTCCAGTAAACATCTCTGAAATTGAATTTAAACTGACAGTTCAGTTCGGTTTGCACAACATCAAAGCTGCTCTCGCCCTGGCTATCATCTCCAGCAAGGACTTCCATGGGGAATGTACGGAACTTGGTAGCGATGGTGTTGATCTTGTTGACTACAAGACGGATTTTCTTGGAATTCTTATCCAAGATGACTTGTCCAATAATGTGCTTGTATGGCAAGTACTCATCCTTGAGGTTTAGATGAGCAATGTGGCCCACAGCAGTGAAACTTGAAGGCACCTCATTGAGTCTATTGGAGGGCAAGATTGCCTCAAGAATTTCGTCAGCGCGCCAAAAGTCATAAGTTAAAGTGAGCTGGTACGGTATGAGTTCGGCATTGTTTGTTTGCAAATATTTGATTGTTTCCGGTGCTAAGTTTGGGCTTTCCTGTGTAGAAATTTGAGCAAGATCAGTAGATTGGACCTGATCATTAAGGAGCACAACTTTGTTTTTGGTATCTGGTTCAGTTGGATGTTTGGCAATGTTGGATACTGCTCGAAGATTAAGCAAATCGCTGCGATGATGTTTGCCAAAATGTTGAAGACATTTGCTATCTGGAAAATACACCGCCACGAGGCTGATATGTTTAGTGAATAGAGATCTATCTAACGAGGTAAGGTTGAGGTCCCGATGTACTGGGGGAAGATACTTTGGTGGAAGGGCACTGAGTGACTGTTGCAGCATGGTCGTTATTGAGGGGTTTTTTTGAGTAAAGTGTCTGGCTAAGCTGGGCGATTGTGTGGTTTTTTGCGTATAGACTGATAGTGGTCTGATGGAGTTAGGTTTGAATTTGAAAAATGAAGTCAAGGGCCACCAACGGTTCATAATATATTTGAGTAGGAACCTGTAGATGAGTTGAGACCTGGGGCCAATGCTTAAGTATCTCTGTTTGTCACTTGGTGAAGCGGTGAAAAATTTCAATCATCGGAAAAACAGAAAACAGAAAGCAGAAAACATAAAAAAAAAAAAAAAAAAATATTGGATTTTCGACTACCCTGCTTGGCCATCGCAGAAAAAATTAAACTGACACTGGAAATAGAAGAGAAGACCAAGTGATAGCACAAGATACTATACAACAGATAGAATATCAAAGCAGATTCAGGACAGTAACACATTATACTGCTCGCTTTTGCAAACTTTTACAATAATTCTATATTCCAATCAACTAATACACTCACTATGGATATTATATCAGTGGCCAAGTTCAACCACCATCAGCAGCCCGACATTGACAGCGATGACGACGAAATGGAAGATGTTTACCAAGAAATCGGCAACAGCAACAGCAACGGCAACAGCAACAGCGACGCCATAGTCACCCCAGGAGAACTCATTACTGAAGACACTGTGTGGATGCGCGGTCACGGTACTTATAACTTGACTAATCAAACTTACTCCTCTGTGGCTGGTACCATTCTCAAAGTCAACAAGTTGCTTAGTGTTAAGCCATTGAAGGGCCGTTATACCCCGGAAACCGGTGACCATATCATTGGCCGGATTATTGAAGTTGGTAACAAACGTTGGAAGGTTGATATTGGTGCTAGACAAGACGCAGTGCTTGTGTTGGGGTCAGTGAATTTGCCCGGGGGCATTCTTAGAAGAAAATCCGATACAGATGAGTTAACGATGCGCAATTTGTTGAAAGAAGGAGATTTGCTCAACTGTGAAGTACAATCATTGTTCAGTGATGGTAGTGCATCGCTTCATACTAGGTCATTGAAGTATGGGAAGTTGAAAAACGGGATATTTTTGAGTGTGCCTCGGTCGCTCATCATCAGAAGCAAAAACCATAGTTTTGTGCTCCAGGGCAACGTCAGCATAATATTGGGGGTTAATGGGTACATTTGGATCTACAAGACGCCGTCCATTGATGGTAGACTCAACAAGATTAACGGTAGCAGCAGCAGCAATAGCAGCAGCAACAGCGCAGGCAACGCTACAGCCAACAAGTTGCAGTCAGAATTGCAAAGACAACAAAAGGATAGCGGGTACCAGATTGGTAGCGGGACAGTGTCACTTACAAGACTCGAGGAGGAGTCATCATGGGAGATTTATTCAGACAAGAATGACGACAATATTAGCGATACCATCAGAGCTAATATTATACGGTACCGTAATGCCATCAGAGCCCTTGCGCACTGCGAGATCGGAATCAATGAAGCAAGAATCAATGCTGCTTATGAGGCAACTATGGCTTATGGCAGTTTAGGAAGCTTGGGAGAAACTGAGGTGATGGAGAGTATTGGTAGTGATGTATTGAATGCAGAAAAGATGCGTGGAAAATAGTTCGGGCAGTTATCTGCTCAGCAAATGAATGACGGTCGATGTACTTGAAGTTTTTGAGTTTGTAGTTAAGTGGTGCCAAATATATTTTTTTCTGAATAGTAGTATTTGAGCAACAATACTCAATCTGAGCAGCATTATCGCTATTGTTATTATTAATGTCGTAGTAGTAGTAGTAGTAGTAGTAGTAGTAGTAGTAGTAGTAGTAGTGCATTTAGCAAGTTATGCGTGCCGCTGTTTGTTTACATTTCCAAAATCAAAACTCAGAAGAAAAAAAATCTTCCATTACTGCAAAGCCAAAACATAACGGAGAATAATCATCAACAAGCCAACAGAGTCTTTGATTCCTAGTACCCGCAATCTACAACCCCAATCCCTCCAACTCTCACATCCAACTCCCATGTTCGGCGCATCTAAACCAGCCTTTTCATTTGGTGGCGGCTCGACCAACGCCGCTGCTTCTGGCAACACTAGTTTCGGCTTGTTCAGTACCCCAAGCAAACCTTCTGGCAGCTCTACTGGTTTCAGCTTTGGTGCCAGCAATAATAATAATAATAATAATAATAATAATAACAATGCTACGGGAAGCACTTCGAGTGGTGGATTATTTGGAAGCAGTAACAATTCCAATACTGGGGGTGGTCTTTTTGGCAGTACCAATAATAGCAATAACGCTGCAAATACTTCAAGCGGCGGGTTATTTGGTAGTAACACCAATACCAATACCAATACCAATACCAATACTAGTACTACTGGAGGTGGATTGTTTGGAAACAATAATGCTAACACAAATACTTCAGCCACTTCTGGAGGTGGACTATTTGGTAGTAAACCTGCTGGTAGTGGTGGGTTATTTGGTGGTAATGCCAATACCAATACTGGTACCACTGGAGGTGGATTATTTGGCAATAATAATGCTAATACAAATACCAGCACTACAAGCGGTGGATTGTTTGGCAGCAATAGCACCAATACAAATACTGGTGCTACTGGTGGAGGATTGTTTGGTAGTAAACCAGCAGCGGTGTCTGGAGGCCTTTTTGGTAGTAATAATAATAACACTAATACCTCAGGTGGAGGACTCTTCGGAAACAACAATAATACCAATGCCACTTCTGGTGGTCTATTTGGGAACAACAATACTAGTAACAATACTTCTGGCGGCTTGTTTGGCAATAGCAATAATACTACAGCGGGCTTTGGTCAGCAGCAGCAACAACAACAGCAGCAGCAGCAGCAGCAGCAGCTTCCTCCGATAACGCTAATGACTCGTGTGGCAGAATTACCACCAGCATACCAAAACGAATTAAAACAATTGAATGAATACATCAACCAGCAAGTTCAAATATGCGAGGCTTTGAAACTTGAACAGAAAAAACACGAAGAATTGGTCAATTCTATCCCTAGAGACATTAACTATTTGACAATCAACTGCAAAAAAGTGAAGAATAGTTTGCTTAGCGATGTTCGTAACTTAGATGATTTGAAATCAAAAACCAGTGAATTAATAAACACAAGCAAGCATTTTATACTATTAATCAACTATTTGACTGAAGGCCGCGGTACTGGTGGTTCTAACAATGGTTCTAGCAATAAAAACAATGCATCCTCAGTTTCTGCATCTACCAACATTTTGGCGACTACCACTAATAGCAACAACAATAATAATGGTATCAACAAAGCTGACCCACTAGCATCATTTGACGAGATTTTCAAGCAAAACGGTGCACTCGGTTTCAGTAGCAGTGGGATCTTGGGCAACAAAGATATCAAATCAGTGATTGACATTTCGTTATTGGATGGCGCTAAAGCTAAACCAGATGCCACTACGTCACTCATTTCCAGCAACTACTTGCTCACTTTTTTCCAAAACAAATTGATTGATTTCAACAATAAATTCTACCAATTGAATAATTGTCTTAATGATATGGAATTATCATTCAACGAAATTGAAAAAAATTCATCAGATTTATTGTTATCTTATGGGTTTGTGCCAAATAGTAGTGCTGGTAACGGTGAGGCTTCAGCCATAGTCAGTAGAGGCGACGTTGGTTACGATTTGAACAGTTTGATTAACAATAATTTGAAGAATTTGGTGGATAGTATTAATGAGGAATTTTACTTGTTTATGGGAATTAGTAATACGCTAGCCGAGTTGCATTATGAAATTAAACAGTTTAATTAGTTTCTAGTGGAATTAGTGTATAAGTATTTAACTCATAATATACTCAAGAAAGAAAGAAAAAAAAATGTTTCAATTATACATGGACAAACACTCTTTTAACTAAGGCAATGGTAAAGGCCATGCTGTACAATTGTAGAGTTACAATGGGTTTGTTTGTGCAGTATGCTCCTCCTGTTTCTATAAACTCACATACATACGCGGAAATAACAAACTAGTTCAAATGGATAAAGATCCCAAAAACATGAAAATAAAAGCTAATGTGCTTTGTGTAGCTTTCTATTGCACTATTTGCTTATCTACTTAGCTATGGCGTTTAGGTAGATGCCCTTTTTAGAAACGTATTCAATTCCTCGTACAAATGCACCCCACAGGCGAACTATTTTGCATACTTCTACAACCGGTTGCCACTACTGAAGTTCACCTTCTTGTCCTGTCTGTTTGCAGTACCAAAGAACTTTCGATATACATTAATGGCACAACAATACGCGTTTCCATATATACTTTGTTTGTTTTTTTTCCCTCTTGAAGCACATTAAAAGGCACTAGGTTTGTTTCCTTGGACATAAAGCAAATTATTTTCACCTAATTCGTGGCTGTTGCGCTAAAAGTCCGCGTTTTTCAGAGCTAATGCTGCCCCATATAGGTCCGTGTATCACTACGTAAACAGTCATTTATGAATGACAACAACAGTCATACATAAATGACTGGTCAAGATAACCGTTATCCAGTTTTTGCGCGGGGATCCCAAGATATGTTGTGGACGGGCGGCGAAATCCGCATTGCAGCGGGATTTGGCACAGATAGATTAGTAAGTTCCAGTAAATTTCCGCCAGTAGCCGATGGAAACTATCACACTGATCACACTGATCATGCGTCATCATGCTCACTTGCGCTTATTAGCGCGTCAATGACTAATCTGGAGTAGTGTGGAAAAACACTGCAAAAGTCACAAATCTACATGATTGCAGCTGCCGGGGAGAAAGAGAGAAAGGAAAGAAGAAGAAAAAAAAAAAGTATAACAGAGGCTAAGTGTCCTGAAATTCTGTTTTGACAACTTCACTGTATATTCCGTTCTACAGCAGTATTCGCTATAAAAATCATACAGGTTTAATATTCAAAATCCTCTCCCCCTTCCATAATAGCTTACCAGCGCTTTTCATACTCCTTTCCTCTAGATCTACAGTGAATCAATTACCTCGGCGTTTATAAAATCATGTCTTCCACCAAACCAACCTCTAAAAACTTGGACTACCACATTTCCAAGGAAGCTAAAGGTCGTCTTGAGTCACCATTAAAGACCGCTTTCAAATACTATGGCTTAGATGACATGGTCTTCCTCGGTGGTGGCTTGCCTCTTTCCGATTATTTCCCATGGAACCACATCACCACCGAGTCTCCAGCAGCACCATTCGAAAACGGTATTGGCTACAAGCCGCAATCCGCTGAAGAAAAAGTTGTCACTGAGATTTTCAAGAACCAAGCTGATGCTGCTGCTGGAACTAACGATATCCCATTATCTCGTGCTTTACAATACGGACACACTAATGGTCAACCAGAATTGGTCAGTTTTTTGAAAAAACATACCGAAATCGTGCACCCAATCCAATATGAGGACTGGGACATCATTGTCAATACCGGTAACACCCAAGGTTGGGATAATGTGTTGAGAAATTTCACTGACCCAGGTGATTCCATTCTTGTTGAGGAGTACACTTTTTCCAGTTCTTTGGAAGCTGCTAGAGCCCAAGGAATTGTTACATATCCAGTTCCAATGGACTCTTTTGGTCTTATTCCTGAAGCATTGGAGAAACTTTTAGCCAATTGGGAAGGCAAGAAGCCAAAATTCCTTTACACTATCCCAACGGGGCAAAACCCAACTGGTTCTTCTTTATCTAATGAACGTAGGGCTGCAATTTACAAGATTGCTCAAAAATACGACATTTTGATTATCGAAGATGAGCCATACTACTTTTTGCAAATGGAACAATACACTAAAGACGTTAATGCCCGTGCTGGTAAGGCAGTCCATGACCACAAAGAATTTGTTTCTGCACTTGTAAAATCATTCTTGAGTCTCGATACTGATGGCAGAGTGCTTAGACTTGATTCTTCCTCCAAGACTTTGGCTCCAGGTAGCAGAATTGGTTGGATAACTGGTAGAGCTAGCTTCATTGAAAGATTTTCTCGTTTGCAAGAAGTGTCAGCTCAATCCGCTTCTGGTTTCTCTCAAGCCATTGTTAGTGGTACTCTCAACCGTTGGGGCCAAAGCGGTTATTTGGACTGGTTGATCAAAGTGAGAGCAGAATACACCCACAAGAGAGACGTCACTGCTGACTCCATCTTCAAGTACTTCCCAACCGAAGTTGTTGAATTCTTCCCACCAGTCGCTGGTATGTTCTTCACCTTCAAAATCGATGCCAGCAAGCATCCAAAATTCAGCACTGAGCTCAACAATGACCCAAAGAAAGTTGAGCAAGCTATTTTTGACAAAGCTGTGGAAAATGGTGCTTTAATGATTCCAGGATCTTGGTTCGTTGCTGAAGGTCAAACCAACCCACCACAAAAGACCGAAATCAAAGCCAAAGACAACACTATTTTCTTCAGAGGTACCTATGCTGCTACTCCATTGGACCAATTGGTGAAAGGTATTGAAAGATTTGGTGCTGCCATCAAATCCGAATTTGGTCTTAACTAAATCCAAAAACGCCTACTTTAGCTTAGTGAACCATTATAAAACACTATAATATATATGTACATACATCTGCATATATAGACATATTTCTACATATTTAAAAATTCGTTTCAAATTTCCAAAC
>JXWR01007667.1_pt1 | contig 10617 bp, 6 predicted proteins | sample 315541 | NCBI WGS metagenome assembly JXWR01 (sample SAMN03273951, study PRJNA271842) | soil metagenome | isolation source: rice field ambient CO2 | place: India: CRRI Experimental farm Cuttack,Odisha-753006 | collected 2013-12-17
AAAGGACCGCCCATTTACTTGTATTCATTAATTTTATTTTGTTTTTATTATTGCGTTACATTTATATCATTAGAATTCAATGTTTACGGGTTTTCATATGTGCCTCACGGACAATTCAGGATTTGAAAGGACCAGCTGTAATCTATTTTGAAATGTCTGACAGTTTCTGAAACAGCTAAATGGCCTTTTACAGCTATTTGAAACCTGCTTTATTCCGTTCCTCTCTTTCCTTTCCATTTGCTTATTTTCACGCAATGCAGTACAAGGAGTCTAACAACCTATCACAAGACTACATTATAGATCAACAACAAACAAGCATGATTTTTAATGTCCATATTTTATTCACCGCCAACCGTATATATCACTACTTCATCTCCTAATAAAGTCTCTAGGCTTATCGTTTTCCTTAATAAGTCTAGCAAGGTCCGTAGTTTCAAAATTAAAATCATCATCAACAATACAAAAACTGCTGTTTTCAAAAAGTTCAAGAGCAGTTGGTCTTCTATTCGGATCAATTTCAAAGCAATTATCCAAAAACCTTTTTCCGTCAGCCGAGACAAATGGTCTTATATCATCGGGTATCGGTGGGGCTAATTTGGTCTTTCCAATTCTGTACATTGCGCTTAATGCTTCGACATTAGACCATGGTCTTCTTCCAGCAAACATCTCAAGCACAACGCAGCCTAATGACCAAATATCAATTTTGGCACTATAACCCTGTCTCTTATTCTGTACAACATTATCAATGACCTCAGGAGCCATCCAGAAAATTGTACCTTGCATTGACATCTCTGAATCATTTTTGTAAATATTCTCGCTTCTCTTGGAGATGCCGAAATCCGTAATTTTACAAACTCCATCCAAATCAAGCAATAGGTTATCGGCTTTTAAGTCTCGATGCAATATACCTCTAGAATGTAAATATGATAGACCATCAGTGACTTGTCTTGTCAAGAATCTAATCATTGACTCGTCGAATCTTCCATACATTCTCAAACACAGTCCCACCGAGCCACCAGCCACGTAGTCCAAAAATAAAGAGTATGTGTTTCCAACCTTTTCAAACCCAAGATACTGTACGATATTAACATGGTCCAAGTCTTTCATTGTTTGAACCTCCAAATGAAGCGCATCAATAATATCTTTCATTTCCTTATTCGCATGTCCAGTTCTTGGCATATCAACTTGCTTCACGGCCATCATTTCCCCAGTGGTTACATTGAGGGCTAAGAAAACCTTCCCATACGTCCCTTTTCCAATCAACTCACCTTTAATCCATGCAAATTGTTTGATTTCGCCCTTGTTGTTTTTCAACTTGCTAATATAGTCATACTTCATGTCCTTTGACGTCAATTCAACCACTTTCCGGCCCCATAATTTGGTGCTCAGTCTGCGTAATAGTGCACTGTTGTTTTTAGCCTCTGCAGTTTGTGATAATCTTCTGCGAGCAATACTGTACTCTCTAGCAATACCACGGATGGTTTTACGTCGACTGTTGCGAGCAATTTTTTTACTTTCGTTGGATTCGGGAAACATTAGCACATCATCAACATCCGATGATGGAATATTTGGGGCTGATTTGGTATCTTTTCTAGTACTAGTATTAGTAGGAGTAGCAGTATTGGTGCTAGTAGTAGTTGGTTTACTAGATTCGGCCATTTCATGAATTGGTGAAATTGGAGGTTTTTCTTTATAGTCCAATGGCGACACTGGCGGGGTGTCCACCTCATAGATAATTGGTTTATCAAGATCAGTATTAGGGAAAAATTGTTCAAGATTGTCATATAAGATATCGGTAGATGGTCTGACTTGCCATTTATTTTTCTCGTCATTTTTCTTGCTATTGCCGATTCCAGAAATATTGTACATTGTAGAACTTTTGGTTCTGGTTTGTGACGATGGTTTCTTTTGCAATGGGGGTTCATCACCCTTATTTTCATTAGTAGCGCCTGCGGAATTTTCTGTATTTTTACTCTCAGTTGGAGATTCTGACTTGGTGTTTTCCTTTCCAGCATGTTCCCCACTTTCAACATCTCTTTCTACTTTATCTCCACTTTCATCTTCCCCTGCTGGCTCAACTTTGGATTTTGGAGCCATTGCCCAAAAGTCATCATCGGAATCATCAGATTCTTCCGATTCTTCTTCTAATGAAGGAACCCCTTCAAAAGAAATTTTATTTTCTTCGAATTTCTTAGCTGCTGCTGCCGCGGCATTCGAAGCATTGGATGCCAGCGACACCGAATTTCTTGCGCTAATTGGCCGAGTGTTGGAAGTCCTGTTTAAGTCTACACCAAATCCATTGACGCCATTGACAGCACTATTTCTGTTTAATGAATAACGCATAGATGAGCGTCTAAGCAAGGTGCCAGTTCTCTTCAATGGCTCATTTTGGGTGAAATTACTACTCAACCTTAAAGTTTGGTCAGAACCGGAACTACTACTGCCACTACTGTTGTTGTTGTTGTTGTTGTTGTTGTTGTTGTTGCTGTTGTTGTTGTTGTTGCTGTTGTTGTTGTTAGCGCTCTCGAGATTGTCATTTTCTGGGATAGTTGGCGTTGACGTTGATACCAAATTCTTAAAAGTAGCCTCTCTGTTGAGTAAAGGAGACTTGGAAATTCTCCTTGAAACCGATGCTGATCGTTGTAATCCCAAGCCTCCTCCATTTTTATTTTGTGGAGCTGGAGTAGGAGGAGCCGGAGCAGGCCGTTGAGGGATTAAATCGGTTCTGGTAGCTGCCTTGCCGACGAATGGTGATTCTCTCTTCTTGTCAAAATTGATTTCCCTCTTATTGGTCTCTGGCCGGATCACTGAAAACGATGACTTGCTGCTATGATTGGTAATACTGTTATTGCTACTATTTGCCGTAGCAGCAGTCATCATTGCGCTATCGATTGTACTAGTGGACCCATGACTTGATAGCGACACTGTAGAAATCGAAGGTGGTGGCGGCATCATCTGCATCATCATTGCTGATGCTGTCGAAGGGGGAGACAATGCGCCACTGCCGCTGCCATCTTTGAAATTGATATAATCAATTTCCTCACCATTATCTTTGCGAGCAGCAGTTCCCTTATTTGATCCATCATTGATCAACGAGCTCGGTGTAGCAGGGTACGCCACCCTATTATCAGCGGCAATTTCAAACGAAGCAGCGGTATCTGACAGCTTAGTGCTTCTTGTGCTTCGTGTGCTTGAATGAGTCAAGTCCACTGGTACTGGATATTCATAATGGACAAAAAACTTTACTTCGTAATTGATGAACGAGAATGCAATTAGACTCTCGAGCGTGGAGTCATTTAGCGCCTCACCGTATTCTGATTCATAATCGGTCATATGGAATGATAACCTTGTGAGGTCGTTGAGTGGTAGATTCAAAGCACCGGCCAATGATTCTTTGAAACTAGTCACCGTTTGCAATTTTGCCTCGCCTATAGCAACGAATGATTCATTATTTTTCGTAGCTAATATATAATTTTTAGACTTGTTGGGTAGTGGCTTAGGAATCTGCTTATCGGTTAGTTGGATATGACCCACAATTTCCTTACTTAGTCTTCGATTGATATCAAACGAAGCACTAGATATCGGACTCACTGGAGACGTCCCATCACTGTTTTTTCTACCAGAAAGTTGCTTGAATTCAGTTTTAATTTTTTCTTTCTTTCGTAACTTTTTCTTCAAGAATCCGCTGCTTTTCTTTTCAACATGTTCTGGTTTGCCGTGGTCATTGAAGGCCAGCAAAGTATTGATGTTGCTGCTGCTGCTGCTGACACTGTATGTGCTTCCCCTGTTATTTGCACCATTGCCATTGATAATATTATTATTTATGTTGTTGTTATTATTGTTATTATTATTGTTATTGCTGCTGCTGCTGTTGCCATTATTATTATTGTTATTCGCACCATTATTACTAGTATTATTATTGTTGTTATTATTGCCACCACCACCAGCAGCGTTAGCAAAAGTAGCACTAGTCGGTGAGTTAAACAGACTTTGTCCATTACTCCCAGCACTATCCGGCTGTTTGCTATACCTTTTGAAAATCGCACTATACGGAGATAACGGTGACTCCTTCGAGCTATTATTACTATTACCATTATTATTATTATTTTGTGCGGAATTTTTTGACTTTGATGTTTCAATAACAGAAAATGGCCGTTTGATATAACTTAGCCTCTTGCTGCTGCCATGAGTGTGATTGTGGCCGTGTTTACTAGTACTTGGATTGGAATTGGAATTGGCATTTCCACTTACGTTAGCATTCGTACTGATGTTATTGTTATTACTGTTGTTGTGACCATTATTAATAGCGTTCAATGTCTCGCTGCTCGCATTAGTCCCAGCTGCACTAATCGTGCCTGTTGTCACCGATCCAGCTGAGGTGCTACCGCCAGTAATGCTAGTTGTGTCTTCAGAAGCGAAATTGGAAAAATCTCCAAAACCAAAAGTATGACTTCTATCAGCCATGCTCATGCCGAGAATATTACTGATGCTGTTTTTTTCAGAATCAGTTTGCCGGCTTAGCATGTTTCTAATATCGTCGCTGTTACTGCGGCCATGCTTGTTATTGAATTCTTCAAAAGTCTTCTTGCTCTTGGAAAGAAGTTTCAAATCATCGGCAAAGGCAAATAGTTTCAGCTCATTTAAATTTGAGGTTGGCGTTATATTTCTGTTCGCTGTTGTTGCTTGCTGAGGCTTGAAAAATGAATACCGTTGTTGCTGGCGATGGGGTGGTTGTTGTTGTTGTTGTTGTTGTTGTTGTTGTAGTAGATACGGCGGTGACTGTTCTTGACCCTTGTCATTGATGGTTTTTTTCAACAAGTAAATGAATTTAGAAGAACTGGAAAGCAGCGGATCAATATTATTATCTTTTAACGCATTCTCAATTTTTGCATCTGTAGTAGTGTTAGTGGTAGCACCACCACCACCACCAGCAACATCCTTGCTAAACTTTCCTTCTGTTTCATTGCCTGCTGTATGATTGTTGTTATTACGGGACGCAGTATCAGCAGCGCCAAAATCCAAATACTCATTGTTTAACTTCAAGTATGTGTTAAACTTGGAAAACTGATCGTCATTAGTCAATTCAAGAAACTTAGCATGGCATACTTGATATTTACTAAACATATCAATCCAAGATTGATTGAAATGGTACAACTTCAACCACATAATGACTCTTTCAATGGTCCATTCATTAGCATCACTGACATTCCAGTTGATTACTGAGTACAAGTCCTTAAATGTGTGAAACTGAAGTTTTTTCGGGGATACCGGGGTGTCCGTGGCGCTGGCACTGCTGTTGGATGTTTTACTTTGATCGTGTGGGCGTAGTGGTTGAGTCGCATTGAGCTTGTACTCGATGAGCTCTTCATCTTTTTCCTTTGCTTTATTTAGCGGTGATGGCAAAATTGTCGTATCCAATTTTTCATTATTCTTAGTTTGTAAATACAATGGTGTGCTGGAAGCAGAACTGACAAATCTTGTTGGTGATCTTGGAGGACTAATAAGCTCTGAAGCTAGCGAGAAATTAGGAAATCTGTCCAAGTATAGATCGGTTTTATTGTTGAAAGATTTGCTTCTTTGTCTTGAGGTATCTAATATATCTCCTTCTTCTTCACCTTTGCTTCCTCGCTGGCTTCCTTGCTGACTATTCTCTTCTTGTTCACATTGTTCTTTTTCCCCTTCTGAGTCCTGGATGCTGGAATTCACATTGCTGTAATCAAAATGACCATCATCTTGTCCGTCTTGCTTAGGCTCTTCCTCCGGCAAAGGGTTGAGTTGCTTAGAATCAGACAAATTAGCTGTAGGGGTAGCATTCCCCACGACTTCCTTTCTTAATGAATTTTGGGACTGTTTTCTAATTAGCAAAAGTGATTTGATCTTGTTTTCTAGTTCCGCATCTGCTTCATTGGAAGGTTTTAATGAACTGCGGCTCGAGTCACTGTTTCTTTGGTCTTCATTGTGCTGATCGTTCGCAGTGGCTTTGTTGTTGTTGTTGTTACTACCATTACTGTGGCCTGCAGTTGGTGATACTGGGCTTGCTTTTGCACTGTGTGTGTGTGTGATACTAGCGGCTCTTTCTAAACCTGGCCCACTTTGAATTCTAATTGGCGAGTTGAAATTGCTTCTGGCCAATTCGTCAATGCTATTGTTGTTTGTATTAGTTGTAGCAGAATCGGTAGGCACTTTGAAGCCCGATAAGCTAGGGTTATTATGTTTGAGACGAAGAATATGTTTACTGTAATTTGCATCCCTGTCATTATAATCATCGTCACCATCCTCATCATCATCATCCGAAAACCTAGAGATATCTATTTCTGCCATGGACATGATTTTTTCATTAAAACTAAATTTTCTAGTTGACCCCATATTTATTTGGTCATCACTGTCATCGTCATCGTCTTCATTAGCAATATCCTCGCCGATGTCGTCTTCGTTTTCGTCATCTGCGTCTTGTTGAGATACTATATCATTGTAAATTTCATCCAGACTGTTATTTGAATGGACGCTGATGGGAGATTTTGGAATTTGATCCTCGTGCAAGCTTCTAGACTCCCTCAATGCAGATACGGATATAGGGGAATCTCGGCGGGAAGATTTATTTGATCGTCTAGACAGAAAATTGACCAAAGGAAAATCTTCGGGGTTCTTTATTGGAGAATTTTCGTAAATGTGAGAATCAGGGGTTCTTAGAGCATCTCTATCACTAATTGCGCTACTCAATTCGTCGTTCTTTCTCTCTGGCGATTTGGGGATCTTGAGGCCGAGCCCAAGAGTTGAGATCCGGTGCTGTTCTTTGAGGGATTTATTGGTATCGCTGAAGCTCGAGGGACTATTATTATCACGAGTTTTTTTCAGCAGCCTTGTCATGATGGCCAAGTTATCCTTTGACGGGGTTCTTGAAAAGACTATGCCGTTCCTACTTCTATGATGATTATGATGATGCACAAGAGGAATACTTTCTTGGATTGAAGATGCTTGGTCCAGTTCATCGCTACTATTGTTGTTATATCTGGAGCTGCTGAAGTCTAGTTTTTTGCCATTCATTGGATCACCAAGCGGGATATTTTGGTATAATTTTGAGTTGTCAGCGGTTGCTACTGAGGCGGCGCTAGGAGCAAGAGCGTTTTGAGAGCGCTTTGGTATTAGATTTCGGTAAGGTAGCTGCTTGTCATGCTGATGCTGATGCTGATGCTGGTGCAGTATGGTATTTGAGGCCAGGTTCGGAGCAGAGTGAGCAGAGTAAGAATTGGTTGAGTCGAAGGGTAGGTTTGGAATGTGAGGTCTGGGCTGAGATGTCAGCTGGTGGTGGTAGAGTCCGGCAGAGTTGTTTGGAAAAGAGCGGTCTTTCTTTGGAGTGGCATCGCATTCTGTTTTGCTCTTTTTGGGAGTCGAGTACTTTGTAGGTGGCGGTTGAGACTGTGTCGCTGATATTGGTGGTGTTGTTGTTGTTGCTGTTGCTGTTGCTGTTGTTGTTGTTGTTGTTGGTTGTGCTGCTGCTGCTGCCGCTGAAGCAGTATTGGGGTATCGCTGGTGATGGACGGCTGAGTACGCTGGAGTAGAGCTGCTGGTGGAGTTTGCGGTGGATTGAGCAGGCGTGTTGTTTCTGTAGTTCTGGCGCTTGTTGGTGTGCTTGAAGTCAGGATATGGAGAGCCAGCAGCATAAAGGCCATTTCGCGATCTCACTGAGGAAGCATTGGCGCTAGCGGCAGTATTGACACCACCACCACCACCAGCAGAGGCAGAGGCAGAGTTTCCAGCTTTAAAGGAGGCGACGGTGGACGGTGTGTCAAGGACAGGGACAGTGTCCAACAAGAAGTTGGGCATGTTGTCATCGCTGCTGTTGTTACTGCTGTTGCCCGACTGCATTGGTGTAGTGTATTAGCTTGCGTGTCTGGATGAGAAACGATATTCAGCATCAGAAGAGGCACATCTATAATGTCTATCCATAGAATGATCTGGAGGAGCGCTTTTCTCAGCGCCCCCGGATGTTATCATCACGTGATTTTACCGGGAGAAAGCAGTGATGATATGCATTCTCAGGCGCCACCGCGCACCATTCATATGCCCCGCCATACACAACAAAACAACAAAATGCCAAAACACAACAGCAGCCCCATCGCCAAATCCACATTCACATCCAAGTCCAAGTTCAAATACATATATGGATATGCCAACATCAACACAAGACAGGACCATTCCACTCTCCACCCACTCTCTCGGCTGCACCACTCACAATATCCACATGTCATCCTCGCCCCATTCCCTGCTCAAGGACTCCCACAAGGACTCCCGTAAGTCCTCCATCTCCTTCAGAGCGCCCCATTTGTCGGAGTTTTATCGCTTTGTGTCTGGCTCTAGCTCTTCCAACAAACAGTCTTCATCGCAACAGCCTGACACGACCACTTCTAGCACCGCTCAAAACGGCGCCTCCAACAGACTTTCCCACACAATACAACTGCACTCCGTGTCCAGCACAGCCAGCAACACCAACAACATCAACAACAACAGCAGCAGCAACCCTCCAAACGGCCGCAGACTATCGTCATCCACCATTGGCACTGATATCTCGTTATCGCCGTCCATCCTCGACTTGCCCATGATAATATCAAACAAAGACAAACTGGAATACGAGGACGTACTAGCCAAGTTGGCCGTTGCTTCAGAAAAATATTCGGGTGCCCTAACCACCGTTTCCAAAGCCGCTTCTGAATTCGGCTCCGCTTTGGAAAGTTTGGCGAGATTGAAAGGCTCGGATACTCAAACTAATGACTTAATGTCCTGTTCCGGCTTGCATTTCTTAATCTCCAATCATCAACAAGTGTTGGCATCGTCAGTGGAGAAAAATTTCCAAAAGTCTCTTGGTTCCATCATGCTCAACTTCAAAAGCAAAACTCATAAAAATGATGTGATCTTCAATAAGGAATTGAAATCGAGAATCAAGTATCTTAAAAACTTGGAAAGCGTCAACTACAGAATCGCGAAATCCAAAAAACGAAATTTGATAACCTACAAGGAAACTTTGAAAAAGATAAATGACCAAATAGACTCAATTGACGCCTTGAAGTACAACTATTATGGCTCCCTATCAAGACTTATCCAGGACACTAATGACAAGATTATCAAAAATTGCTCAACTATTGCAAAGGCAGAGTTTGAAATTTACGAAAACATTGCTAGAAAAGGCTGGTCTGGTGGTGGTATGGATACTTTACTCATCAACTGTCCTGACCCATTTGGCGACGAAACTGAAACTGAAACAATATTTGGCTCGGATGATGATTATAACGATGATAATGAAGAGAAGGCGTTTAATGGGAATCGTAGTGGTAGATTTGCAGCTCAAAGTTTTGACCACCAGTACCAAAATACATCATCGAGTGCCATCGCTTCAAGGCAGCGACCAGATGATAATCCATTTTATACCAAAATATCTACCACTAAAAGCGTGAACAAAAAGCCCCAACTCATTAATACCAAAGATGCACTAAGTATAGAAAGCGATTTGCTTTCCATTAATGGCAAGAGCCGACTCTTGTCTGGTAATCGTAGAGATATTTCACCAATTTCCCTAACGGGCAGCAGTCAAATCTTCTCTCCCAACTATAGCATATCCAAAAATAATCATGAGTCCGCTCATTCTTTGGCTAATACTGAGAGCTCAAGTCCTAATGCCAATTCTCTGGATGCTGAAGTCAGCACAGTGGGGAAAAATCACAAGGACAAGGAAAAAAACGATGACAATCAAAGTGCTATACATCATGATGTTCATGAAGATGATATACGAGAGACTAGTTCACCAAATCGCCCTCCCCATGACAATGATGATGATAATAATAATAATGCAAAAGCGCAGAACAATGATAGTCACAGTGATGATGAGCATAATGACAACAATGATGAAGGCGAAGATGAAGATGATAACTCTTTTTCATTACCACTACCCACAAACTATTCACACACTGGACTGTTAAATCAGCCAATATTCAATAACGCTTGGAATGATTGATCAGGTATTGCTCCATTGAAAGCTTTTACATTATGCTTATTGATTTCATCACTATTAGGTGTTTTCAGCTCGTTTGCTATCTGATTGTTTTTATAATAGCGTTGCTCTTCTCTGCTCAGTTTACATGAAATGTACTGACTGGCTGTACACCTGCACACCTTTACAATCTTCCTAATTTATCACTATTACTACCACACTCAATTTTCTTTTTTTTTTTTTCGATCCATCATTCGTCATACATTGGTTCTTTTTTACTTTTTGTTAATTCATCTCACGGTTTGTTTGCTTTTATTTTTTTGTTTTTGTTTTTGTTTTTCGTTTTCTATGGCTGTTAATATCTGGATTCTTTTTGTTTTGTTTTGTTTTGTTTTGTTCTGTTCTTCTTGACATTCTCTATCCACCATTTAATTTCATCTACTTATAATTGATAATACCTACTGCTTTTTCCGTTCCCATCTATCATCCAACAAATATATAAATGATAAAAATATTCGTACGCAGACATTTACGTTGTATATTGCTAAAGATGTACTAGCAAACGATTTTAAAAATAAAAAGTGCTTGCAAAACATGCTCAATTTTGGTTTTGTTTATTTTTAAAATCGTTTGCT
>JXWR01001339.1_pt1 | contig 10584 bp, 2 predicted proteins | sample 315541 | NCBI WGS metagenome assembly JXWR01 (sample SAMN03273951, study PRJNA271842) | soil metagenome | isolation source: rice field ambient CO2 | place: India: CRRI Experimental farm Cuttack,Odisha-753006 | collected 2013-12-17
TTTGAAAAAAAGGTACATTATTTCACGTTATTTGATATATTGTCAACAATAATTGCTCTTTGCCAAAAATTAACTCTTCTTTCTTTCTCATTTCCCTTCCGTCCCTCTTGCGTAGTTCTAAAAGGTTGATTTATTCGAGAAATCATGCCATTTGATGTTTTGATATCAAATCAAAAAGATAATACCAATCACCAGAACATCACGCCAATATCAAAATCAGTTCTTTTGGCGCCTCATTCAAACCATCCAGTGATTGAAATAGCTACGTATTCAGAAACCGATGTATACGAATGCTATATACGTGGGTTTGAAACTAAAATAGTGATGAGAAGAACTAAAGATGATTGGATTAATATTACCCAGGTTTTCAAAATAGCTCAATTTTCGAAGACGAAAAGAACTAAAATACTGGAAAAGGAATCAAATGATATGCAACATGAAAAAGTTCAAGGTGGGTATGGTAGGTTTCAAGGTACTTGGATCCCACTGGATTCAGCGAAGTTTTTAGTCAATAAGTACGAAATAATTGACCCTGTGGTCAACTCCATCTTAACTTTTCAATTCGATCCAAATAACCCTCCACCAAAGAGAAGCAAAAATAGTATATTGAGGAAGACTTCGCCGGGAACGAAGATAACTTCTCCATCGAGCTACAATAAAACGCCAAGAAAAAAGAACAGTAGTTCATCAACATCAGCTACAACTACAGCTGCGAATAAGAAAGGCAAGAAAAATGCATCGATCAACCAGCCGAATCCAAGTCCTTTACAAAACCTTGTTTTCCAAACTCCTCAACAGTTCCAAGTAAATTCATCAATGAATATAATGAACAATAATGATAACCACACCACGATGAATTTCAACAATGACACAAGACACAATTTAATAAATAATATTAGTAACAACAGCAATCAATCTACTATTATTCAACAACAGAAATCCATTCATGAAAACTCTTTCAATAATAATTATTCGGCAACTCAGAAACCTCTTCAATTTTTTCCAATTCCGACAAATTTACAAAACAAGAACGTTGCTCTGAATAACCCTAATAATAATGACAGTAATAGTTACAGCCATAACATCGACAATGTCATTAACAGCAGTAATAACAATAATAATGGCAATAATAATAACTTGATCATAGTTCCAGACGGACCTATGCAAAGCCAACAACAACAACAACATCATCATGAATATTTGACGAATAACTTCAATCATTCCATGATGGACTCCATTACAAATGGCAATAGTAAAAAAAGGAGGAAAAAGCTGAATCAATCTAATGAACAACAATTTTACAACCAGCAAGAAAAAATACAAAGGCATTTCAAATTAATGAAGCAACCCTTATTATGGCAATCCTTTCAAAATCCAAATGATCACCATAATGAGTACTGTGACAGTAACGGCAGCAACAATAACAACAACACTGTAGCATCCAATGGCTCCTCCATTGAAGTATTTTCATCAAATGAAAATGATAACAGTATGAATATGTCTTCACGATCTATGACACCGTTTAGCGCAGGAAATACTTCATCTCAAGACAAGTTGGAAAACAAAATGACAGATCAAGAATACAAGCAGACGATATTAACAATACTATCATCGGAAAGGTCTTCTGATGTAGATCAAGCGTTGTTGGCTACTTTATATCCGGCGCCCAAAAATTTTAACATAAATTTTGAAATTGATGATCAAGGTCACACTCCACTCCATTGGGCTACAGCTATGGCGAATATTCCTTTGATAAAAATGCTAATTACCTTAAATGCTAATGCATTACAGTGTAATAAGCTCGGTTTTAATTGCATCACAAAATCAATTTTCTACAACAATTGCTACAAGGAGAATGCTTTTGATGAAATAATATCCATCTTAAAAATATGTCTTATAACTCCCGACGTAAATGGAAGATTGCCATTTCATTATTTAATTGAATTGAGCGTTAATAAGTCCAAAAATCCAATGATAATAAAATCCTATATGGATTCGATAATATTGAGCTTGGGTCAGCAGGACTACAATTTGCTGAAGATATGTTTGAACTACCAAGATAATATAGGGAACACTCCACTGCATTTATCTGCTTTAAACTTGAACTTCGAGGTTTATAACAGACTGGTATATCTTGGTGCGTCAACAGATATATTGAATCTAGATAACGAATCGCCTGCGTCAATAATGAATAAGTTTAATACTCCGGCTGGCGGGTCAAACAGCAGAAACAACAACACCAAGGCGGATCGAAAGTTAGCTCGAAACCTTCCTCAAAAGAATTATTACCAACAACAGCAACAGCAACAGCAACAGCAACAGCAACCACAAAACAATGTCAAAATTCCAAAAATTATAAAAACTCAACATCCTGATAAAGAAGATTCTACTGCAGATGTCAATATAGCTAAAACAGATTCTGAAGTCAACGAAAGTCAATACCTGCATTCCAACCAGCCAAATTCTACAAATATGAACACTATTATGGACGACTTGTCGAATATTAATTCTTTCGTGACGTCGTCTGTCATTAAAGATATAAAGTCTACGCCATCCAAAATTCTTGAAAACTCTCCCATTTTATACAGAAGAAGATCACAGTCAATATCAGATGAAAAAGAAAAGGCAAAGGATAATGAGAATCAAGTTGAAAAGAAAAAGGATCCCTTGAATAGTGTGAAAACTGCCATGCCATCATTGGAATCGCCTTCTTCCCTTCTGCCGATACAGATGTCTCCACTAGGAAAGTACTCAAAACCGCTTTCGCAGCAGATCAACAAATTAAATACAAAAGTTTCTTCTCTACAAAGAATAATGGGTGAAGAAATTAAAAATCTGGACAACGAAGTAGTAGAAACCGAATCCTCTATTTCTAACAATAAGAAGAGATTGATTACAATAGCACATCAAATAGAGGATGCTTTCGATTCCGTATCAAACAAAACTCCCATAAATTCGATATCAGATTTACAATCAAGGATTAAAGAAACATCGTCAAAGTTGAATTCTGAAAAGCAAAATTTTATTCAAAGCTTGGAAAAATCTCAAGCTTTAAAACTGGCTACAATTGTCCAGGATGAGGAATCAAAGGTTGATATGAATACTAACTCAAGTTCACATCCAGAAAAACAGGAAGATGAAGAGCCAATTCCAAAGTCAACGTCGGAAACTTCTTCTCCTAAAAACACCAAAGCGGACGCCAAATTTTCTAATACTGTACAAGAATCATATGATGTAAATGAGACGTTGAGACTAGCAACGGAACTAACAATTCTACAGTTTAAAAGAAGGATGACAACATTGAAAATAAGCGAAGCTAAAAGCAAAATTAATTCATCGGTGAAGTTAGATAAATACAGAAACTTGATTGGTATCACAATTGAGAACATTGACTCAAAATTGGACGATATAGAAAAGGATTTGAGGGCAAACGCATAAATTTTAATTCACAATGTACCAATAATTTTTACTATATTATCAGAGTTTTTAAATTTTTTTTTTTTTTTTTTGGTAGCAGTTTTTTACATATTGTATAGTCACTTTTCTCATTGCGCTTGAGTTACTTCAAGTGCATGTCAACAAACATTTGAACTACTAAACTTAGACTATTATGGTTAGCCCTTTGCTAATCATCAGGATGTCTCTTACTACGATTGTGCTTTCTTCTCGTACAATATGATGGATGGAAAGCGCGATGAGATGAGGTTGAAAAAAAAAAAAAAAAAATAGAAACATCCACTTATCCATAGATCCTTCATTTTATTTGTTGTCAGGTTTGGTATTGATTTTATTAGTCAACAAAAAAGAATAGGCAAGACCCCGCAAGGATCCTTCTTCTCGTTTCTGTATATTACCAAAATCCTGCCTTAGCAGCATAAAAACTGAGGGACGAAAAACACTTTTTTAGTATCAAGTAGTATAATGGATCAACAATTTCTAAGTCAACTTGAGCAAACTTTGCACGCTATCACTTCTGGTGTAGGCTTGAAGGAGGCTACAAAAACTTTGCAAACTCAATTTTATACCCAGCCTACAACTTTGCCAGCATTGATTCATATTTTGCAGAACGGCTCCGATGATTCGTTGAAACAACTAGCTGGTGTTGAAGCTAGAAAGTTGGTTTCCAAGCACTGGAACGCCATTGATGAATCCACTAGAGCCTCCATCAAAACCTCTCTTTTACAAACAGCATTTAGTGAGCCAAAAGAAAATGTTCGTCATTCCAACGCTCGAGTAATTGCTTCTATTGGTACTGAAGAGCTAGATGGTAACAAATGGCCAGATTTAGTCCCTAACCTAATCCAAGCTGCTTCTGGTGAAGACGTTCAAACAAGACAAACTGCCATTTTTATTTTGTTTTCTCTGTTGGAAGATTTCACCTCTTCTCTATCTGGCCACATCGATGACTTTTTGGCTTTGTTCTCTCAGACAATTAATGATCCATCTTCTCTGGAGATCAGATCATTATCTGCCCAGGCTTTGAACCACGTTTCTGCTTTGATTGAAGAACAAGAAACCATCAACCCTGTTCAAGCTCAAAAATTCGCCGCCTCAATTCCATCTGTGGTTAACGTTTTAGACGCAGTTATCAAGGCCGACGACACCATGAACGCTAAATTAATCTTTAACTGTTTAAACGATTTCCTGCTATTGGACTCCCAATTAACAGGAAACTTTATTGTGGATTTGATTAAGCTGTCTTTACAAATTGCTGTTAACAGTGAGATTGACGAAGATGTTCGAGTTTTTGCTCTTCAATTCATCATATCTTCATTGTCCTACAGAAAATCGAAGGTTTCTCAAAGCAAATTGGGCCCAGAAATTACTGTTGCAGCTTTGAAGGTGGCTTGTGAAGAGATCGATGTTGACGATGAATTAAACAACGAAGACGAAACAGGCGAAAATGAGGAAAATACACCCTCTTCTTCTGCTATTAGACTGTTAGCTTTCGCTTCCTCTGAACTGCCACCATCCCAGGTTGCTTCCGTTATTGTTGAACACATTCCAGCTATGTTGCAATCCGCAAACGTTTTTGAGAGAAGAGCTATTCTTTTAGCTATTTCCGTTGCTGTTACTGGTTCTCCAGACTACATTTTGTCTCAATTCGACAAAATTATCCCTGCCACCATAAACGGTTTGAAGGATACTGAACCAATTGTTAAATTAGCTGCTCTGAAGTGTATTCACCAATTAACCACTGACTTACAAGACGAAGTTGCCAAATTTCATGAAGAATACTTGCCATTGATCATCGATATCATTGATTCTGCGAAAAACATTGTCATTTACAACTATGCAACTGTTGCTTTAGATGGTCTGCTTGAGTTCATTGCTTATGATGCTATCGCTAAGTACTTGGATCCATTAATGAACAAACTATTCTATATGTTGGAAAGTAATGAATCATCCAAGTTGAGATGTGCTGTTGTTTCTGCAATTGGTTCCGCTGCTTTTGCAGCAGGTTCCGCGTTCATTCCATATTTCAAGACTAGTGTTCACTATTTGGAAAAATTCATCCAAAATTGTTCTCAAATTGAAGGTATGAGCGAAGATGATATAGAACTAAGGGCCAACACTTTTGAAAATATTTCTACTATGGCCAGAGCCGTCAGATCAGACGCATTTGCCGAATTTGCCGAACCTTTGGTTAACTCCGCCTATGAGGCCATCAAAACTGATTCTGCTAGATTAAGAGAATCTGGTTATGCATTCATTGCAAACTTGGCTAAAGTTTACGGCGAAAATTTTGCTCCTTTCTTGAAAACTATCCTACCAGAAATCTTCAAGACACTAGAATTAGATGAATACCAATTCAACTTCGATGGTGATGCAGAGGATTTAGCCGCATTTGCTGATTCTGCCAATGAAGAAGAACTACAGAACAAATTCACCGTTAACACTGGTATTTCCTATGAAAAGGAAGTTGCTTCTGCAGCTCTATCCGAATTAGCATTGGGTACAAAGGAGCATTTCTTGCCATACGTCGAACAATCCTTAAAGGTTTTGAATGAACAAGTCGATGAGTCGTACGGTTTAAGAGAAACTGCTCTAAACACCATCTGGAATGTTGTTAAGTCTGTCCTGTTGGCTTCCAAAGTAGAACCAGAAAGCTATCCTAAGGGTATCCCAGCTTCTTCCTACGTTAGTGCTGATGTTTTGGCGGTTATTCAAGCTGCCAGGGAAACTTCCATGGGTAACTTAAGCGATGAATTCGAAACCTCAATGGTCATTACCGTTATGGAAGATTTTGCCAATATGATTAAGCAATTTGGCGCAATCATCATCATGGACAACGGCGACTCTTCTATGCTAGAAGCTTTGTGCATGCAAGTTCTTAGTGTCTTGAAGGGTACCCATACTTGTCAAACCATTGATATCGAGGAGGACGTTCCAAGAGATGAAGAATTAGACGCTTCTGAAACCGAAGCAACTTTACAAGATGTTGCATTGGAAGTTCTTGTCAGTTTATCTCAAGCTTTAGCTGGTGATTTTGCCAAAGTCTTTGACAACTTCAGACCGGTTGTTTTCGGATTATTCCAATCTAAATCCAAGAATAAGAGATCATCCGCCGTCGGTGCCGCCTCTGAATTAGCTCTAGGTATGAAAGAACAAAATCCTTTCGTTCATGAAATGCTAGAAGCCTTAGTCATTAGATTAACAAGCGATAAATCTTTAGAAGTTAGAGGTAACGCTGCTTATGGTGTTGGTTTGTTGTGTGAATATGCTTCTATGGACATCTCAGCCGTTTATGAACCTGTTTTGAAGGCGCTTTATGAGTTACTAAGTGCTGCTGACCAAAAGGCCTTAGCAGCCGAAGATGACGAAGCCACCAGAGAGATTATTGATAGAGCATACGCTAATGCTAGTGGATGTGTGGCCAGAATGGCTTTGAAGAACAGTGCTCTAGTTCCATTGGAACAAACTGTTCCAGCATTATTGGCACATTTACCACTAAACACCGGTTTTGAAGAATACAATCCAATTTTCGAATTGATCATGAAACTATACCAGGAAAATAGTCCCGTTATCACAAACGAAACCCCAAGGATCATCGAGATTTTCAGTGCTGTGTTTACCAAAGAAAATGATAGAATTAAGTTAGAAAAGGAGTCTACTCTAGGTAGGGAAGAGAATATGGAAAGATTAAAGCAATTCCAAACCGAAGAGATGAAGCATAAGGTTATTGAATTATTGAAGTATCTAAACACTACTTACAACGGAATTGTTGCTCAAAATCCGGTTTTAGCTGCCGTCATTGCTTGATTTTTTTAAAACCATTTTTTATTCTCGTCTGTTTCGATAAACAGCGCTTATATAAGTATACCTTCCTTCATTATTTTTATTTTTTTCCTAGAAAAAACTATATGTAAATTTACTTTCCCACCCAATCTTAGGCACCTGCCTTCACTTTTGCCAATCTTGTATGTATGTGTCCTGAAGGACCTATTGTATGCAATACTTTTTTATTGTATTAAGGTTATGTGAGTTTCGTCCTGTAAAGTTGATCGGCGCATCTACACGCCGCCGATCAACTCAGCGATGATTCTCTTGGCATCGTCCATCTCGAAGGAAAGAACTTAAAGAAAGCTCAAAAGGATGTTGACGACGCAATTCGAACAGAAGGCAGCTGTCGGCGAATATCCCAGAACGGAAATAACCGGGCCTTGCGTATTTTCCATATGAATACGCGCAAGTTCAGGTCATCTTGTACTTGTTCTAATGAAAGAGTCACGGCACGTTACTAATTAGCGGGCCTCGGGTATTGGTCTTGTACAAATGTAAATTATTTGACGATGTATAGTACATGTAATTTACTGAAATATATGCAAGTTACCTGCAGGTTTTACCTTCTCCTGCACATTCTTGTGATAAGAATGTGAAAAATTTTTTGCTGTATTTCCAGTTCTAATGCTGGCTCTAGTAGTAACAAAAATAGAAAATGCCTCGAAAGAGTAGCCCTGGGAGTGGGATACTGAGGGATTAAACGTGTATGCAGGCGTGTGCTTGCGTCCACATGCATGCATACCAATAGTGGACGCAACAGGGACCACAGTTCAACTGGCCAGGGTCCATTGTTGTGTTTGCCAACGAGTGTATAGTGCATGAAATCGCGCCTTCTCGGCTTCGGACTCTTTTACGAGGGTCCGGAAGAGCGTGGGAAGACAACGAAGAAAGAATGGGATCACGATGAAGTTGTAGAGGGTTGGTTTGAGACCGGTACTGATAAAATTCATAGAATACAGATTGAAAAAGTGACCACTTTTTACTCCTGTTCAAGCGCATTTGCTTTGATACCATTTTGTTTGCCGAAGACACGGTGAGTTGACGTTAGTAAGTCACTGAGGCTATAAAAAATAAACACGAAGACGTTTATAGACATAAATAAAGAGGAAACGCATTCCGTGGTAGAATGAGTTATAAAGTGAATAGTTCGTATCCAGATTCAATTCCTCCCACGGAACAACCGTACATGGCAAGCCAGTATAAACAAGATTTGCAGAGTAATATTGCAATGGCAACGAATAGTGAACAGCAGCGACAACAACAGCAGCAACAGCAGCAGCAGCAGCAGCAGTGGATAAATCAACCTACGGCGGAAAATTCGGATTTGAAGGAAAAAATGAACTGCAAGAATACGCTCAATGAGTACATATTTGACTTTCTTACGAAGTCGTCTTTGAAAAACACTGCAGCAGCCTTTGCTCAAGATGCGCACCTAGATAGAGACAAAGGCCAAAACCCAATCGACGGACCCAAATCTAAAGAAAACAATGGTAACCAGAATACGTTCTCGAAGGTAGTAGATACACCTCAAGGCTTTTTGTATGAATGGTGGCAAATATTCTGGGACATCTTTAATACCAGTTCTTCCAGAGGTGGCTCAGAGTTCGCTCAGCAATATTATCAACTAGTTCTTCAAGAGCAAAGGCAGGAACAAATATATAGAAGCTTGGCTGTTCATGCGGCAAGGCTACAACACGATGCAGAACGAAGAGGGAAATATAGTAACGAGGACATAGACCCCATGCACTTGGCTGCTATGATGCTAGGAAATCCTATGGCACCCGCGGTTCAAATGCGCAATGTTAATATGAACCCTATACCAATTCCTATGGTTGGTAACCCTATCGTTAATAACTTTTCCATTCCACCATACAATAATGCAAACCCCACGACTGGTGCAACTGCTGTTGCTCCCACAGCGCCGCCTTCCGGCGATTTTGCAAATGTAGGGCCAACCCAGAATCGGAGTCAAAACGTTACTGGCTGGCCAGTCTATAATTATCCAATGCAACCCACTACGGAAAATCCAGTGGGAAACCCGTGTAACAATAATACCACAAATAATACAACTAATAACAAATCTCCAGTGAACCAACCTAAAAGTTTAAAAACTATGCATTCAACAGATAAACCAAATAATGTCCCGACGTCAAAATCTACAAGAAGTAGATCTGCAACCTCAAAAGCGAAGGGTAAAGTTAAAGCCGGTCTAGTGGCTAAGAGACGAAGAAAAAATAATACCGCTACAGTTTCCGCGGGATCGACGAACGCTGGTTCGCCAAATATTACCACACCAGGCTCAACAACAAGTGAACCCGCTATGGTAGGTTCAAGAGTAAATAAGACTCCAAGATCAGATATTGCTGCTAACTTCCCCAATCAAGCAATAATATTTGGCGAGGAAGATATTTATTCTAATTCCAAATCTAGCCCATCGTTGGATGGAGCATCACCTTCCGCTTTAGTTTCTAAACAGCCCACAAAGGTAAGGAAAAATACAAAAAAGGCATCCACCTCAGCTTTTCCAGTAGAGTCTGCGAATAAACTCGGTGGCAACAGCGTCGTGACAGGTAAAAAGCGCAGTCCCCCTAACACTAGAGTGTCGAGGAGGAAATCCACTCCTTCTGTTATTCTGAACGCTGATGCCACTAAGGATGAGAATAATATGTTAAGAACATTCTCGAATACTACTGCTCCGAATATTCATTCCGCTCCGCCCACTAAAACTGCGAATTCTCTACCTTTTCCAGGTATAAATTTGGGAAGTTTCAACAAGCCGGCTGTATCCAGTCCATTATCTTCAGTGACAGAGAGTTGCTTCGATCCAGAAAGTGGCAAGATTGCCGGAAAGAATGGACCCAAGCGAGCAGTAAACTCAAAAGTTTCGGCATCATCCCCATTAAGCATAGCAACACCTCCGTCTGGTGACGCTCAGAAGCAAAGAAGTTCTAAGGTACCAGGAAACGTGGTTATAAAGCCGCCACATGGGTTTTCAACCACCAATTTGAATATTACTTTAAAGAGCTCTAAAATAATCACTTCACAGAATAATACAGTATCCCAAGAATTGCCGAATGGGGGAAACATACTGGAGGCGCAAGTAGGCAATGATTCAAGAAGTAGTAAAGGCAATCGTAACACATTATCTACTCCAGAGGAAAAAAAGCCGAGTAGTAATAATCAAGGATATGATTTTGACGCCCTCAAAAATTCAAGTTCTTTGTTGTTTCCTAATCAAGCTTATGCTTCTAACAATAGAACACCAAACGAGAATTCAAATGTTGCTGATGAAACCTCTGC
>JXWR01000631.1_pt1 | contig 10579 bp, 5 predicted proteins | sample 315541 | NCBI WGS metagenome assembly JXWR01 (sample SAMN03273951, study PRJNA271842) | soil metagenome | isolation source: rice field ambient CO2 | place: India: CRRI Experimental farm Cuttack,Odisha-753006 | collected 2013-12-17
TTTTTCGTTTCGTTTTTTTTTTTACTTTTTTTTTTTTTACTTTTTATTTTTTACGGCGCTTAGTAGTGCACAGGCGTTATCCACCACCCCAGATGAGCTTAAGCTAGACCACAAATACTCGATTTCTGCTGTATATTCAATCTCTTCTCTTCTCCTCTACCAATCTTCATCTTCTTCATATCCTTCTATAATCCTATCCTCCCATACTCTCATCCTCTAATCTTCTCATCTTCTCTGCACCGTCCATTCCGCCGCTGTAATTGCTCTTTGCTCTTTGCTTACCGCTTTTTGCTTACCGCTTTTCCAGTTTCCACATTCCACTTTTAGCGCCGGCTGCTTTTTCGCTTTTTACTTTTTTTTTTTTTTTATTTTTTATTTTTGACTTTGATTTTCACATTTATTTCTTTTACATTTATTTCTTTTTACTGTTGATGGCATTCTTCCCAACATCATACTGATAGATATCACCACCACTACTAGCACTACTTGTTCATATCTGAAGCTTTTCCAGCTGCCGCCCATTCCTGTCACTTACTGTACATTCCATTTGCTTTCAAATCTTGAAAAGTCTCGGTTTCTTGTTCATATTTAGTACCCTTGTCCGACTTTTATACTGCTGCTGGGAAGTCTTCTTCGCAATCTACAAGTATCCATTATCATTCACTTCATCTGACCGACAAAATTTAACCTAAGCTTTTGTCAAAGAAACATCCCACTCGCACCTGCTCACTATACAAAATGACCATGCCGGAAGATAACAACCCATACGAATCCAAAACCGTCCACATTGGTGGCAGAAAAAGTAAGCTTGCTGTGGTGCAATCCGAATCCATAAAGGCTCAAATCAACTCTATCCATCCAGATTTCGAGATCGATGTCTTAGCATTGTCTACCCTTGGTGACAAGATTCAAAACGTTCCTCTTTATTCATTTGGTGGTAAATCTTTATGGACCAAGGAATTGGAAATCTTATTGATGCAAAAAATCGATCCATTCCCAAAATTAGACTTGGTTGTCCATTCTCTCAAAGATTTGCCAACTGTTTTGCCTCCTGAATTTGCTTTGGGTTGCATCTCTAAAAGAGAAGACCCTTCAGATGCTCTCTGCATGGCTGCTGGTTCACCTTACAAATCCCTCAAAGATTTACCCGATGGCTCCGTTGTTGGTACTTCTTCAATTCGCAGATCCGCTCAATTAAAGAAAAACTATCCAAATTTGAGATACCAAGTGATTCGTGGTAACATTAATACCAGACTCGCTAAGCTCGATGATGCTGCTACCGATTTCAAATGTATCGTCTTGGCTACTGCTGGTCTCACCAGAGTTGGCTTAACTAATAGAATAACTATGCGTCTTAACTTGGCCAACTCGGGGATTTATCATGCAGTGGGCCAAGGTGCATTGGGAATTGAAATCAAAAAGAATAATCAACATATTCAAAGACTTTTAAGCGAAATTGCTCATAAGCCAACTACCGTATGTTGTCTTGCTGAAAGAGCATTGATGAGATTCTTGGAAGGTGGTTGCTCAGTGCCGATTGGGGTTGAATCTCATTATGACGAGTATACACAATGGCTAAACCTCAAGGGGATTGTTATTTCTCCTAACGGTAAAGAATCAGTTGAAGACCAATTTGGCGCAAAAATCAGAGATGATAATTTGGTTGAAGATAGTGAATACGTTGGTAATAAACTTGCGGAAATCTTAATTGCTCAGGGAGCTAAAAAGATTCTTGATGATATCAATTTTGACAAGATCAAAGATGATGAAGTGTTGGCCAAGAAACCCGAAAGAGATATTCCGGAAGCAACGTTGCATAAATTGAAAGTTGAGCATACTGATTTGCCTTTAACTGATGGAATGGAGCTATGAAATAGCCAAGTTCATTGTTTTCTTTTTTTTTCCTTTGTTATTATTATTTCTCATTGAAACTGTTCCAGCAAACTATGCCTGCTTGTACATATAATAAACTCAAGGCATGGGTGAACAAGATCATCGCTTGTATCTAGCATTTCATTGCTGTTGGTTTTCAATTCATTTACATCAAACTTGTTCCAATTGTCGGCTCAACTATGTTTATCTTTACGTTTTCAATGTACTATAGTCAATATTGTTTATCATTTATCATTTGCTATTCTACCGAACCTCACCTCTACTTTAGCGTTTCCACAAGCAAAAGTCAGGAAACTTGCATATCTCCATCTGACCTACATTAACTTGATTTAACTGTTGAAGAGATCCAACTAAACGAACAATAAACTATGGTGTTATGTGTTTTCCTTTTTTTTAATCCTATTTTAGTTTAATTTGCTTTTTTACTTTTCATCACTGCTTACTATTTTTACGAGTACTGAACAATATTCATTATTATTATCATTACAATAATCATTGCTTTTTTATTTTTTTTTTTTTTATATTTCTTTTTTTTTTAAAAAAAAAGCTAATGGGGGTTTATTCTTAATTCTTATTCTTTCATTTTTTTCACATTAATATTTTTTATCTTCATTTTTTAAGCTGATTTTTCAATCAAAACAAAAGCTTTGTCTTTTTGAATTTTGTTTACCTTTTTCTTTTCTTTCTTGATCATTTATTTTGTGTTTTTCTATCTTATCTGTTGTTACTGCTTTTTCTTTTTCCTTTTTTTTTGTATATTTTTCTCGTTTTGTTTTTTTGTTTATATAAACGGAGAAATTTTGGTCAATTATTATTATTATCGTTATCATACTTTGAATTGAGCTGTAATTGTGGCAGCAGATTACCACGAGCACGAACTAAATGACGCACACTGACTAAAAAGCATGGCCGTAATTAAATACATTGAAACTCTCTACTAGTTAGATTAAAGATTCATTCATTTAGCGTCATTTATTACTTGCTATTGTTCTAGAGATAAGTCCAAATCAAATAGCTAATGATATTGTGAGTGAATTAATACAAAGTAAATGGGTAAATTGGTAAATGGTGACAATCACATCAGACAAGTAAAAAAACAACAATTATACAATAATAATAATGATAGTAATGATAATAAGAAAAAGCACACAAATTTAGAAAAAAAAAAACAAACAAAAAAACAAAAAGATAAGTAAACAACAAAAAAATTGATGAATAAGATATACAGTATTACATCACCATTAATCCCAAAAATAAAACAAAAAAAAAAAAAAATAAGAAATAAAAGTAGAGAAGGGACCACCTTTATCAGCCTTGAATTCTAGATCATTGATAATCAGCAGTCAATAAACGTTCGCCATGCCAACTTCATCAACACGTCAAATAAAATCAGTAGAAAAATTAATTTTCTCCTATTCTTCTTTTTCCATTTCACACCCCCTGCTCCATATATGACCCAAATTTGCCTTCCCAATCAACAATCTTCTCTCTCAACCTGTCAATCATTTCCAACGATCCACTCTGATTATCTTCAAACAACAACTGGAAATTCTTGATGAATTTTTCCTCTTCTTCGTCGTCTTCCGATGTGGTTGTGGTATTTGGCGTCGCATTGGCATTAGCAGCGGCATTACCATTTCCATTCCCAAACACACCGTTACTAAAACTCGTGTTTCCACTGTTGGTGCCGTTGGATGCGGAAGTGGACTTTTGCTGTAGGCTTTCAAGCAACTTGTTGTAAGACTTCTGCTCCTCGGAAAGATCAATCGATACGTAGTATATGAACTCCGATATGGCAGTAATTCTTTTTCTCATTTCGTGTAATGAAATCTTAGCTGGCGGGATTCTTGGCTCGATTGGCTTATCTGAATTAAGCAAGATCGAGTTATGTGTAGCCGTCACGGAAGTAGCACCATGACTGCTATTACCATTACCGTTGCTGCTACCATTGGCGCCATTTGCTTTTCTGTGATGGCTGCTGCTACTGTTGCTGCTAGTGGTGCTATTTGATGGAGTTGACCGTTTTTTGCGTGAGCTTCTTGGAAGATTCAAATGATTATTGCTGGCGGCGGAAGTGTTACCTGAATCGTCGCCACTGGCGTTAGCATTGGTTTTTGATGATCGACTATTGATGGTACTATTGTTATTGTTGGCGCTGGTGGCTCGTGCTTCGGGAGAATTTCTTTGCTTGGATTTATTGCTTGAAGACAGTTGTCTAGAGTTAATGTTACCATTAGTGGTACTGGTAGTGGTTATTGATGGTGGCTGAACACTACCGTTTCTTCTTGGACGTTGATCGGATGCACGCGAAGATGATGATCCTGCTGTTGCTGCTGTTGCTGCTGTTGCTGTTGTGGTTGAAGTTGTTGTTGCGGTTGCAGTAGTTGTAGTAGTGGTGGCATTGTTATCGCTATAATTGATGTTTCTTCTAGTACGTTTACGTTTCTCCTCATAACTGCTTGACTCATCATTAGTATTATCATTATCATCATTGGCAGTACTGCTAGTTTCGTCTTTTAACTTCTTACTATCATGTGTTTCCAACTTTACTCGTTTCTTGTCATTATCTGAATCACCTGCGGTTGCTGATCTCTTGTTGTGTGTTGTTTCTCCGTCTCTTCCTTCTACCTTCGCATCTTGTGAGCCCACAATGCCATCTTTTGAATCTTCTGCTTCGCCTTCGTCAATAACTTCACGACTTTCGTCGTCATCAGCAGCTTCTTCTGCATCTTCATCATCGTCTTCATCATCAGTGGCACCTTTTTCCACCAACACTGTGCGTCTTGTTTGTTTACGCACCGTGCGGCCGTCTTCCAACTTGATATCTTCAGTATCCAATACAGTTCTAGCCTTGTATTCTTTCTCTGACTCTCTTAAAGCTTTGGCTAATTGCTCATCTTCAATAGAATTCAAAGTTGTTCTCTTTGATCTAGAAGAAAGCATCTTTCGATCAAGAGTCTCAGAACTATTACGACCAGCTCTTATAGACGACCGTACTTTCTTTTTGCTTTTGGAGCTATCACTGCTATGACCGCTGCTGGTACCAGCATTATTGTCCTTAGCGCTTTCGCTCCTGTGGTGGTTATTGCTTGGCTCACGATCACGATCACGATCACGGCCATGGCCATGATGACTATTGTTTCTTGAAGGTTTTGGCTGCACTGGCTTGTATAATGAAGTGGTTCCATTGGGGCCCACCTGGACCTTGTGCAAATCAGGACGGCATCGTTCACACCAGTATCTATCAGGCACCTGCTTGTCATCATAGATGGAAACACAATAGCCATGCTGCCAGACATTGCACTTGTCACACTGGATAAACAAGCCAAGCACCTTTTCGTTGTTGTAGTACTTGTCAGAAGGATCTAGCTGGAGCTCAGTGTGGCCGCAAATACATCTAGTTGTTTCTTCGCCATTGGAGCTATCATACTCTTCTTCTTCGTCACCTTCAGCTTCAACTTCTTCTTCTTCTTCTGGTTCGCCGTCTTCCACTTCGTCTTCTTCGTCGTCGTCTTCTAGTTTGCCACGGCGCTGCTGAGAGCTGTTTCTGTTGTTGTTGCTATTGTCTTTAGTACCGCGATGCTGGCGAGAGCGGTATTCGTCGCTGGTGTCGTGGGGGAAGGTAGTGGCACTAGTGGAGCTGGAACCAGTATACCTAGACTTCCTTGCGGATCTTCTGCTGCTAGCCATTGTGTTGTGTGTTGCTGTTGTCGTTGGTAGTAAACAGAGAAAGAGGAGTGGAAGTAAGTGAAATAGTGTTGATATAATATAGAAGTGATAGCGGAAGAGTAAGTAAAGGAAACGGGGTCACCCTGCTTGGGATTAGCTCTTCCATCGCCATCGCCAACATTAGATAATAACAACTACAATACACTACAATGCAATATAATACAATACAACTAACCATCAATACAGGCTAGTATACACAATACCAAATACCCTTAAGCAATGCCCGAGAAGAAGAAAACTAGAAGAAACTACTTGCAAAAGTCCAAGAGCTCCGAGAGCATCAACTTCCACCGCGTGCGCAGCAGGGGCTCCAAGACTCGTCTCAATGCCAACAGCACCTTGAAGATGTCCAGCTTGCGCAAAGTGCCTTCGCATCCAGTCTATGCTCTCAAGAGCAACAGCAACCCCAAGATCAGTGCTGCGGGAGGGAAAAAGAAGAAAGTGGATCTTCAGTTGTTTGGCGATGATGACGACGACGATGATGACGATGATGGTGATCAAAATCATCACCGCCACTATCAAGACAACAATAATGACGAAGATGATATGGATCAGTATGAGGATTATGTCAGTGATGACGATGAAGAGGATGGCGATAATGGTAATAATATGCATAAACAGCAAGCAGTGGGTATGATAAAACAGGATAGCGAGCTTGTGTTACGAAGATTCAAGACGTTGGACTTGAATTCAGATACAGATTTGTTAGAAAATAGAAATGAGACCCATAATTTGCGTGATGCTATCCATCAGCAGCAGCAACAGGAACAACGACAAAATCAAGATTACCAATCCCATGTTGGTCAAAGCAATACCGAAAATATTGCCAAAAATAGTAATAATTCCAAGTATGAGCATAAAGAATACGCCGACGAACAAAATTTCCCATCCAGGGTGTCTACTTTTAACGTTGATGAAGATATAGTGCCGAATCATCCAGATCCCAACAAGCGGCAAGATCCACAAGGTGGCCAGCAAGACCAAAAAACTGAAAAGGAAGATGAATCGAAAACAGCATCATCAGAAAAATTAGAAAACCCGCAGGAAGCAAAAAAACAGCCCAATGATGATAATAATAACAGCAATGACAATGATGACGACACTGAGGAGCAAGATGATGAAGAGCAAGATGATGATAATCCACCCAATGGTCAAGAAATTTCAGCCCCAAGAAGTTTATATATACCCAACCCTAGTTTACTTTCCTCCAGATTCCAAAAAAAGTTAAAACTTCAAAGAGAATCCTCACTTTTAGCAAATGATGGCCTGAATGACGGAAGTAACAAGTACCTAAGTCGTTCTGGGTCAACATTGAATGTTAATAATAATTATGGCAAAATCACCAGCAATGGTAGTATTGATAAGACCCCAACAGGCATGAGAAAATCTTCTAAAAGTCCGCAAAAATATTCAATGCAATATACTGATGAAGATCTTCAAGGTAATTTTTTTGCTTTGCAAGGGGCCAAGAAAGGGGGTTCTAGTACTAGTAACAATGCATTGGGCTCAAACATTCTGAATAACGAAGAAGAAGAAGAGGAAGAAATTGCCAATGTTCGAAAATTGAATGACCAATTGTATTTGGATTATTACAATTTAAGGAATTTTTATAACCCATTGATTAAATCTATAAAGACTATTCATGAATTTGAAAAGCAAAATGAAGCAGCAGCACTACAAAATGATAATAATGATGGTGGGGCGAAACATCGTGGCAATAATAGACAAAATATTGAAATCAGGTCTAATGGGAATAGCAGTAATTTAAGTTCAAGTTACAATCAGCTACAAAGCATTCAAAGTAATCATTCATCCACTACTAATAAGAGTTTAAGAAACGAATTGATGCATTTATACTCATTACAAAATGATGGAAATGGCAGTAGTAATAATAATAACGAGTCTGTACAACAGCAACCAAAAATGCAAAGAAAAGAAAATTTGTTGATTTATCAGTACGAGAATGAATTATTTGGTAAAGATAAAACCAAAGTCATCAATAATGTCAAGTATAAGAATAAAAAAACCAATTTTGTTCCCAACGATAGTTCTAAAAACATTAACTTAGGCAAAATATTAGTTCGCGATAATGAAAATTTCAAATTTTTAAATAAGCTTTTAGCCAAACAAGTAGCGAAACACAAAAAGGAAAACTTGATAAGTTCTAAGTTTTATCAGCAACAATTATTTGCTAATAATCCAAGTTTAGCCCAGGGAACTCCTAATGCTCCTACTCATGTAACTAATCCAAATAATCCAAATAATCCAGCAATGATTGCTAACATGCAACGCAACATGGGCTTGCAAAGTAGATCAGTGCAAAGAATGGCAAATCCAAATTTTGCTAATGTTAATTTGATGCAGCAACAACAACACTCACAACAAATTGTACCACAGCAGCAATCAAGGGGAGGCCTAGTGAATAACAGTAATCATCCATTCAATCATCAAGGTGCTGCAGCATCAGCAGCATTTGCACAACAACAACAGCAACAACAACAACAAATGCAAATTCAAATGCAATTACAAATGCAACAAAAAAAACAACAACATCAGCAGCAGCAGCAGCAGCAACAGCAAAATTTAGCTGGCGTGAAAAACCAAGGAATGATTCCGCCGGGACCACCCATGAATGCAGGATCAAATGCAAATTCATCGGCAGCAGCAGCAATGATAGGACCATCTCAGCCACAACAAGGAGTCACATTATCTCCACCATTAACTAAAGCACAATATCAACAATTTTTAAAAGGAAAAGAACATTATCGGCAAATTCAATTATTACAACAGCTGGCTTTACAACAACAGCAATTGATGATGCAACAGGCTGCAAAGAGGCAATATCAACAACAACAACAACAACAACAACAACAACAACAACCAAGTCTAGGTCAAGGTGCAAATCAAATAACTACGAGAGCTCAACAACAACAGCAGCAACAACAGCAGCAACAACAGCAGCAACAACAATTGCAACACTTGCACCAACAGCAACTTCAACGCGCTGCAGCAGCAGCCGCTGCTGGCACCAATAATAATGGTGCCAATAATGGTAATGGCACAAATGGCAATTATCAAAAAAGTATCAAGAATGGAAATAATAATGCAGAGATTGTGGGTGAATCTCAATCTCAACCACAAGTACTTGATTCACAAGAACAACAGTATTCTAATATTTTGAATAGTGATTTTTTGAAGGACTAATACAAAAATGAAGACATCAAATGCGATTACTCGATTTCGAACATAAGCGCATACTCAGGCGTCTGGTTTATCATTAGTCTGACGATTATGATGACTTAAGGTGGGCTAATGAGTTAGTTGAATTGAACTTCAAGAAAAACTAAAGGCCTATTTATAGTGTTCATTCGATTGAAATTAGAAAAGTTTGTTTTGCTTTTGCTAAGAAGTTGATTATCCAACTTATTAGATAGTTTTTGCTTTTGAAATGCTTGTTTTCTTGTTATTGTTTAATTTGTTTGTTTGTTTTTGAACGTTTTTCCGTTTTATTTTGTTTTGTCATTTTGTTGGAATTATTCTGGCTAGCCGGCTAGCTAGAGTGACCTCATTCTTGGAATTAATTGTAACTGGAAGTTGCCCATATATATGTTATCAATTATAAAATTAGAATCAGGACTCTAGTTGTAAGTTGTTTCTTACAATCTATTGATTTCACAGCAAAATAGAACACGCTTCAAAATTTACAGTTTACACTGCATCGTGTATGTTCGTGTATGCTTTACCGTGGACTGTAAAAATCCATTTTTTGGCTACCTCTTTTTTAATTTTTTATTTTCTACTTTCAATTTTTTCCTTTTTTTATTTTTAAACATATTTTGCCCATCCCCCTGTATCAGAATGCCGCCTTCAAGGAGTGCGAGCACTATTGAGTGAGTTTGTTAGTCCTGATGAGGGATAGACTAGCTATGCTACGTATGCTATACTATGCCAATTACCGGATATCATGAATATTCACCCTTCCAGCAATATTAAGCTTGAAAAGTGAAAGCTGCAATAAGTCAAACACTTTAAATCATACGCTCGTAAGCAGATAGATTTCGATTTACGGCAATTTGGGTATAGTAAAAACTGACAGAACATGATAGAAAATGGTAGAAAATATTGGAAGAATACCGCAAGTCTAGATCACATTTTGTAGACCTAGAACTCAATGCTTGTCAGAGAGACTTGAGCCATCCAATGATACACCATAGCAGTCAATTCTATTGAAAGCCAACTTTGGTTCCGTTTTGAGACTATAATAGCTAGTTGACTTCACGGTGCTTACACAACGGCCAGCATAGTTCCTGCTTATAATGTTGTCGCATGTTGTGGAAAAGCAGCCTCTCAGATGCATACATGCGCGGGTAACGGACTTTCTAGGCGTGGGCTGAAAAATTATAACATTCAAGGATGAGATGACATCGAAATAGCTTCTTCTGCAGAACCGCTACGGAGCGCAGTATAAGAAATCATAACTTTACTAAACCAATACTACAAGATACTGGAACCACGCAAGAACCTAATATCGGACATGCCTCTTGTAGCGAAAACTAATGTGCTTAATAACGTTGATGGAAGCTCCGAAGTGCAGATTCACGGGGTGAAAGTGATGTGCGGAATCAATGGACCAATAGAAGCCAAGCCAAGACAGGAACTACCAACAACAGGATACATCGAAGTGAATATCAAACCAGACATTGGTTCTTCTGGAACAAGGGAAAAGTTAATGGAGGACAAAATTCGCAGCTTTTTAAGCAATGTGGTGGTGTTGGGCAACTTGTATCCTCGTCAGTTGATTCAAATCAATTTACAAATATTGGAAAAGGCTCAAAACAGTTATGCGGAAGCTCATTATGAAGAACCACTAGTTGAACTAAACTCATGTATCAATGCAGTAGTGTTGGCATTAATCGATGCAGGAATTAGTATATTGAAGCTGTTTAATTCGAACTTG
>JXWR01001087.1_pt1 | contig 10577 bp, 3 predicted proteins | sample 315541 | NCBI WGS metagenome assembly JXWR01 (sample SAMN03273951, study PRJNA271842) | soil metagenome | isolation source: rice field ambient CO2 | place: India: CRRI Experimental farm Cuttack,Odisha-753006 | collected 2013-12-17
TTTTTTACTTTTTATTTTATTTTGTACCCTCAAGAAATACATCGCTTTTGTTTATTTATGAGTCAAATCGCGGTTTTTAAACTAAAATTGTGGAATAACTCTATTTTGTACAGAAATGAAAATCAACTCATAGAGCTCTAAAGGGTCTCCTTATGGCACAGCTGTTTGCTGTTTGTCAGTACGCTAAGCACCCGTATTCCCTGTGTGTCTTTACTCACAAGTGACATAAGCATATCACATGAGATAGCACGTGCCGCACACATACTGCGGCACCGCGTTGCTGGCTATTAACTATTGTTGTTAGTGCAGTTGTAAGACAACAGAAGAAAGCGAAATAAAGAACAGTTGGACGTTAATTCCTCTCGGCTGCCACCTACGTATTATATTATATTATATTATATTATATTTTATTACATTGGTATATTATACTAAATACCAACAACCATTACTTCTCTTGGAATCAACCAACCGCTACTAGTACGACCACACTGTCATAGCACAATCCTCACTTGTTGTTGTCCCACTCTATCGTACCGTGCACTGGGTTTCCCTATTTACGTTTCTCTTTTTCTTTTTTTGCCTGTTGTGTCGCTGATCGGTCTGATTGGTCAGCCAGCCCTCTTTCCCGTTTGTTTTTATTTTCTGTTTTCTGTCTTCTACTTCTGTTTCTGTTTTCGTTTCTGTTTCTGCTATTTGTTCTACTTTGAAGCGCCAGAAATTGTTACTGTTACGGTTGCTGTTTCAATCCAATCAATCTTTGACTTTATCCTTTATTATCGATTCCTTCATCAATCAAGTTTATTGCACATTGCTCACCGTGCTTGACTTACTGCTTTTGCCATCAATCCTCTTTTACCAATACCGCTTTTTCCCCTGTCTTATTCACGAACTTTGTCACCAAGATAACTAGAGCACTGCTCAATTCGTCTCACAACAAACTCTAGTTCCACCAGATAACTACTTCCATTTTTATTCCGCAAAGATGATGGGCAAATTTAAAGATAGATTTAAAAACAAAACAAAGAATAAAGACAAAGACTCTTCGTCCTCCTCTTCATCTTCCGGATTGAAACGTTCCGGAAGTAAACACGTTTCCAAAGATAAGAAAATAAAAGATAAAGATCTTAGAGACTCCAACAATAGCTCAGTTGAAACATTTGAATCCAGTACTAAAAAAAAATCAAGTCCAGACCCCGATGATGCTTCTTTGAGCTCAAATGCTAATAACCCCAGCACCAGCACTGCAAACACCACCCCTATCTCTGTGGACAACAGTGTTGGCGGTACCAATACAAACAACAATAGCCAAATCGAGAACAATAACAACAATAGCACTTCCACCAATATTGACACCAACACTAGCAATATTAATGCTATTACCAGCAGCCCTAATCCGAAAGTACCTCAGTTGAATATTAGCGCTCCTCCTGCTGAACCAACTGATAAAAACAATTTACTATCCAGTAATAGCTTGTTGTCCAATAACGTTCAATCTCCAACTTCCATAACTTTTGCTAATACCTCTAATACCTCTAATAATAACAATAGCAATAGTGGTATCTCCTCTAATAGTACCAATAACGCTGCTGGCAGTCATCAATTTACATCCGCTACATCCGGTTCAAGCGTCATGGATAAAGACGATGAAGATATGACGATACCAAGATCATCTCATTCTTTTGAGCGATTACCGACCCCAACAAAGATTGATAATGACATTGATTTGATCAAAACCCCCAAAAGACATTCATCTTCTAGAGTTGAACCAAACTCTCAAAGACAAACGTTTGAAAAATTACCTTCCTTTGATGAAGTTCTTCCTGAACAACAGATTGAATTGTTTTTAAAAAAAATTAAACAGTGTAATATCATTTTTGATTTCAATGATCCTAGTGATGACTTAAAAGGTAAAGAATTAAAACGTCTCACTTTGCAAGAATTGATCGAATTTGTTTCTTCCAACAGATTCACTTACACTGATGAAATGTATAAAAGCGTGGTGGAAATGTTTAAGAAAAACTTGTTCAGACCAATTCCACCACCTGTCAATCCTGTGGGTGATATTTATGATCCTGATGAAGATGAGCCGGTAAGTGAGATTGCCTGGCCACATATGCAAGTGGTTTATGAATTCTTTTTGAGATTTGTTGAAAGTTCCGATTTCAATCATCAAATGGCTAAGCAATACATTGATCATGAATTTATTCTTAGATTGTTGGAACTATTTGATTCAGAAGATCCAAGAGAAAGAGATTGTTTAAAGACCACATTGCATAGAATTTATGGTAAATTTTTGTCCTTAAGATCATTTATTAGAAGATCTATTAATAATGTTTTTCTTCAATTTGTTTACGAAACTGAAAGATTTAATGGTATTGGTGAATTGTTGGAAATTTTGGGATCAATTATTAATGGTTTTGCATTACCTTTAAAAGAGGAACACAAAATTTTCCTTTGCAGGGTGTTGATTCCTTTGCATAAAGTAAAATCCTTGTCATTGTACCATCCACAATTGGCTTATTGTGTGGTTCAGTTCTTGGAAAAAGATGCTCTTTTAACCGAAGAAGTGATTATGGGGTTGTTAAGATTCTGGCCAAAGGTTAATTCTCCAAAAGAAATTATGTTTTTGAACGAAGTAGAAGATATATTTGAAGTTATTGAGCCATCGGAATTTCAAAAAATTCAAATTCCATTAATTGTTCAATTATCAAAATGTATAACTTCACCACATTTTCAAATTTCTGAAAAGGTCTTGTGTTTTTGGAACAACGAATCATTTTTAAGTTTGGTGACAGAGAATGCAGAGACTATTTTGCCTATTGTGTTCCCTGCATTGTATGAAATTTCTCAACTTGGAGCAGTACATTCCCATAATGATGATAATGACAATAATCAAATGAGCGGCAGCTCATTGAGTAATAATAGCAGCTATTTAGATAATGGATATGATTACGGTTATGGCAGCAACACCAACAATTGGAACAGAACTATTACTTCATTAGCTTACAATGCTTTGAAAATTTTCATGGAAAGTAATCCTATACTATATGATCAGTGTACAATGTTATATCACCAGTCATTGAAAGATAACGAAAAAAGAGATAAAATCAAGAAAGAAAATTGGAAAAGGTTGGAAAGTTATGTTCAGGAACACAAAAAGAAACAACAGTTTGAAAATCTACAACTGAATCAGCAGCAATTATCATCATTAGAGAATGCAACGGAAGCTGATAATAAAGATAAAAAAATTGAAAAAATCAGCAAAAATGTCAATGATTTGGAATTGAATAGTGGTGATGTGAAAACTGAAACCACTATATTTGAAAACAGTGGTAATTAAGTGTATATTATGTAGTAGATATAAGCAAGACAATATGTTATAATAAGCCGCTTATTTAATTTAAATTTTTCAAGTTTTACAAGTGAGTTTGAAGTTGTATTGGCTGGCATGAAAAGCTGAATGTTTGTTTTTTTGAGTTTGAGTTTGAGTTTGTATTTGACGCTACACTGCACATGTTGGAACTTCCAGCTTGGAAGACATATATGTATGATGCATTGTGCCGGTGGTGTTCTAATACTAGTGGAAACCCGTTGCGGGAGCGCTACCTGTCTTTTTATCCTTTTAGGTCTTTCAATGGTGCCTTGTTTATTGTGTTTTTTAAAAAAGTGTGCTTATATCTCATTCAAATGAATGATACCTCCACTATGCCTTTTTTTAATTTATCAAGTGACAAAATAATTTTTTAAAGCACACCTGTAAGGGACTTTTCAACATTACGATCCGATTCGATTTTGGATGATCAAAACATCATGTAATTTATGAAAGCATGTTTCATTACATGACCTAATATCTTGACCTTTTGAGTCGAATACTGTGGCATAGTTTTGTATCATTTAGATGGTGCTTCAAAAAAAATGGCTAAAGAAAAAATAGAATAAAGAAAAATAAAAAAATAAAAAAAAAAAAATAAAAAAAGGAAATGAGACAGGAGAAAATAAAAAACTTTTTAAAGTGAAGTACACAGATAACATATAATGACAAAATTGTAAATTGACAAAACAGGAAAAAAAAAAAAATATAAAAAAATGAAAATACACTTTTGGCGTGAACGTAGCTAAACACTATACATTGAAGAACCTTTTCGTTTTTTTTTTGAAAAAAACTTATAAAAGCAGAGATAATTCATAACGATAGAGAACGATGCAAAATTGAAGATAACAGCCGACTATTAGGCAACTTAATGTTTGAGAAACCCTAATGTAGGATAAAAAAATAATAATGAAGTAATATTTTCATCTTTTGGAATTTTATTATTGTTTCTATAACTCGTCCCTCTCTATAACGTCTTGAGTTGAACTGGCTTCTTCAGCAATAGTATTTGTTGCAGTTTTAGTTTCAGGTTCAGTTTCAGTATTGGCAGTTACAGGACTAGTCGTGGGTAAGTTAACAATTGGTTCTTCCGCTTCTATGTTACTACTGCTTTGATAATTTTTTACTAAAGAGCTCGATGAGTCTGATGATGAGTCTGATGATGATGATGCAGATGGTGCTTGCTCTGAAGTTGATGTTTCAGTGTCAGTTGGCGTAGCTAGCGTATGCACAGTCACTTCGACTTCTTCTTCCACAATTGGAGCTGCGCTTTGGGCAGCAATAGAAGCAGAAGCAGAAGCAGAAGCAGAAGAAGATTCAGGAGCAGAAGAAGAAGGAGATTCAGAAGCAGCAACGACAGTTTCATCGTTTCTATCTGTTGATTTAGCAGCAGTACGACTACTCTCAAGGCTTGAAAGCTCACTGGCACTTTCACTAACACCAGCACCGGTACTTGCACTAGCAGTAACAACAGATTCTAGTGATGCAATACTAGCTGGTTGCGCCGATGGTGATGGCTTTTTAGAATATTTAGCACGTGTTGGCTGTACTGAAGTGCTGACAGCAGCAACGGAACTAGAAGAGCTAGAGGCGCTAAAAGAAGGTTCGATGCTTATTGGTATGTCCTCGATAACTATCTCAGTCATGCTTGATTTTGTAATGGCAGAACTACTGGCCTGCTTAGGTTTTGAGACAGAAGACACAGAAACAAGTTTAGAAATGGATGGTTTAGCGGTGAAGACTGGTTCAGCAGGTGGTACAGAAGTCACTACTTTTGCTGGTTGAGATGTTTCAGCAGTCTCATTAACAACTTGTGTACTTATTGACTCAGATTCAAAAATGTCTTGGCTTGAACCGGCGGGATTTTCAATTTCCTCAACAGTAGCAGCATGTACTGACGAAGGCTCAGTTGTCTCTGTATCACTGCTGATAAAAGCAGATGCGGAAGCCGAAGCTGAGGAAACAGCAGTGCTAATTTTTTCAACAATTGAAGTCAATAATTCGGAAGTGCTAACAATATCTGGATTCTGTATAGCGCTAGAAGCAGCTGGCGTTTCTGAGGCTTGAGTTTCGATCTTGATTTCCTCCTTTGGACCACTTGACAATTCTTTTTCAATTTCAGCAGATGGTGTGGCGATCGATGCTGATGAAATTACTGATGGTACGTCAACAGCTTTTGAAACTAGTGCAGATGATACATTTGGTATTTCAACTGATAATAGCGACACACTGCTGATTGTTTGTCCTGTAGCTTTAGGTATTTCATTATAAGAGCTTGTGACTATTGTTTTAGCCTTTGGCTTCGCCTCCAAAGATGATGATTCAGTCTCTTTTGAAAAAACAGAAGTAACAGAAGAACTACTTGACGGCTCTGCAACACTGATAGGTTTGGCGCTAGTTGGAACTATGCTATCAACTTGCACGGACCCTGACTTAAGAGTGTTGATACTCAGGGCAATAGCAGTAGGATATACCAGACTACTTGTTTTTGGTTGCTGCTCTTGTTGTGACTCAGGAATAGAAGAAGCGGTTGAAAAGCTTTCACTTGAAGTTGTTGCAGTAAGTTCTTTTGGATCAATCATTGTTCCATATTCAATTGCGTCTTGTTCTAACTCAGCAGGCTGATAGATAGGTAAATCATCTTGTTTCTTTGCTGTCTCTATTGAAGCCACATTTTTAGCACTTTCGGAAGTTGATGCCACACTTGATTCAATGCTGGAAGATGATGATACTGGGATTATAGAATTTGTTGTGTACTGGGCCACTGACTCAGCTAGAACAGTAGCTTCAGTTTGCGCCTTAGGCGATTCAGATAAAGCTTTTGACACCATCTTTTCATTGTCAAGTTGCAGAGTTCGAGTTTCTACAGCACTTTCAGCCAATTGAGTTTCCGCCACTAACTGTAATTTATCTTCACTACTAACATGATCATAAGAATCTATTTGGTCTCTTTGTTTGATATTTTGAACAGGCTCAAATGCCACAGTTCCACTAGAGGTAGTTGACATTAGATCAGGATCAGATGACTTTGATTTGGTAACTGGTTGTTTCACCACCGCTTGTGTCAGTCTAGTGGCTTCGGGAGCAGAAATCCTAGTTATTTCGGGTTGCAATGTTGGTAACTCTGCTGTCTTGAGTTCTGATGTCTTTGAAGATGAGATTGAAATAGTCTCAGCAGAAGTGTAAAGTGCACCATCTCCTGTAGTTTCTACACTTTGATGAAACTTATCCTCAACAGCTACCTCAGAAGCCAATTCATCGATAGCCTCAGAAATATCAAGGTGAACGGAAGACTGAGGAGTTGGCTCTTGAACAGTAACTTTGATAGCAGTATCTTGGAGAACTTTGGAAAAATTGTTGCTGGCTGATTCTACCGCACTTGTAGCAACTTGAGATGAGGTATAAGAAGATGCACTAGTCGGAGTGGCTGACGATTTAGGTAAGCTGCTACTTTTTTGAAGCTGTTCTTTAGTTTGTGATGAAACAGTTTCTGATGCTTCGACTTCCTTAGCAGACAAAGGAGTAGAAACAACAGCTTGTGGCAGACTTTGCACAATAGTAGACTCTTTGATGTTTATCATATCATCTGAAATTTCAGTAACTTGAGTGACTTGGGCTGGCTGGGTATAAGTTATTGGATCACGCTTGCTTATAGTATGCGCCTCTTGATTTAATTGAACTGTAGACTTGCTCATTATATCATCGTATACAATTTCCTCCACGATTGATCTTGGTGCAGTGTACGGTTTAGGAGTAGTGTTTTCGATAAAACTAGAAGTGACGATTGGCTCATCTTGGACCTCATTCATAGTGAAGTAAGATGAAGAATCTGCTCTATTTTTCTTTATTTGTTCAATCAAGTGGTTGAAAACTCTTTTATTGATGAGGTATTGGGTAATGACAGCAATCAAGCCAACAAATACAAGGCAAAAGAATGAATAAAATACCGAGGCTAAGATATTGGAGTTTCCTGAAGTCACTAGTTCTTCCAATGGTATTTTAACAATATGAACGGTATTTTGAGAAGAAACAGTAGCCAAGTATTCACCAGTTGGGGAGAAAGTCACTTTGGTTATAAATGTTTGTTCTTTATCATAAGTAGCAACTTTTTTGAATTTTTTGTATTTTAAGATTGTAATGGAGCTGTCATTTCCGGAGAAGCCAATTAAGGAATTATCCGGATCAAATTTCTTAGTTACTGGATTTATAACTGGACAATAATCTAAAGAAGTTACTGCTTTAATTTTGGTGGATATTTGCTGAGTTTTCAACACTTGCAACTTGGACACCGAGTACAATATGAAGACAATTCCCTTATTGTTTTTCAACGAGGCGGCAATTAAAATGTCATTGTTTGAGATAAATCTGATTTTGTTCAAAGAAGAAATGTTTTTACCAAAATCGGTGTTTTTGAGTAATGATCTTCCAGTAACGGTGGAAATTGCTTCGAAAGTGTTGTCAGTAATGTAACACAAGAGCTTACCATCAGGACTGATGTGCATATCCGATATCTGCTGATTATCAGCGGCAGTAATTCTATATCTGACGGTCAAATCTACCGGATTAAACACCACAATCTTTGGTGCCTTTTGATAGGAGGAAGCCACTGCACCGACAGTGCCATCATCGGAAATGTAGCATAATTGGGCAAAGGACAGGGTTCTTTCAATGTTTTCAAAAAGCTCCACTGGCTTGTCAAATACCAAATGTTCGTTTTCCCAGTTGTATTTTCTCAAGTTCGAGAAGTCAGGGAAATCCGCGAACTCTTCTTCGTTGAACACCTCCTCGTTGAAACCGACCAAGATGATTTCTCCATTGGTGTCCAAGCATGTTGGGTAATTGAAACAGAAGGGCAACACTAATTCTCTGTACTTCTTCAACTTCTTGTGCTTTCTTCTAAAATTGACCTTCAATGCTGTGATCTTGTTTCCTACTTGCTCGTTGCTCTCGCCGTAACCACCAGTGACGAGCAAGGTGGACTCATCCACAAATTTTGCTCCGTAGACGGGATAGTCGATTTCAAAAGTAAAAGTTCTCAAGTGCATGGCTAAGCTAATAGAGTGAGGGTGAGCTCGCTATATACTGCAGCCTGTATTGCTCAATGGCTGTTGTAATGGCGGTGATGGTAATGCTTTATCTGTATAGTGATGTCGATATATTGGTTGTAATTGTGATTTGGCGTTTTGGCTTTTGCTGTCTACACGATGGTCAGCAGCCCTGGCGATTGTTTATTTCAAAAGTGAAAATAACTATTGCAATAAGAAACTCAATCACCAAACAACCATCAACTACCAAAACCAGAGCATCAATACTTCACACAAAACAACAATGGCCAGTGTAACCAGCGCTCCCCAGGTCTATGGCGGCGACGAAGTGAATGCCTTGGTGTTGGACCCCGGCTCCTACTCCACCAGAGCAGGCTACGCCGGCGAAGACACGCCGCGGTTCGTCATTCCATCCTACTACGGCCTCAGCAACGACAAGAAACAACAGCAAGATGCTATGGACGTTGACATTGACTATGCCACCACCGACTACAAGACTCAGTTTCATAAGCGTTCTTACACGTACTACGGTGATGAAAAAATACATATTCCCAGAGAAAACACCGAAATTAAGCCGATTGTCAACGACGAAATCATTGAGGATTGGGACTCCGCAGTTGAAATGTTTGATTTTTTGTTTCAGAATTTGCAGGCAGACATTCATGAACAACCAGTATTGCTTACTGAACCAATCTGGAACACCAAAGTGAATAAGCTCAAGTCATTGGAAATATTTTTGGAATTTTTTAAAACTCCCGGCTTTTACTTAGCTAAGGCTCCTTCGTGTACTTCATTTGCCGTGGGCAGACCAAACTCATTGATCGTGGATATTGGCCATAACGTCACCAGTGTTACCCCAGTGCTTGATGGCATGTGTTTGTCAAAAAATACAATGAAAACTCATTATGCGGGTAGATTTATTGATTCTCAGCTACGCTCTTCATTGGCACAGCGAAATATTGAGTTGGTTCCCAGATTCAAAGTCAGCTCTAAACAAACTGCTAAATATTCATTAAGTCAATTTAACAATAATGATGAAGTCAAACCTATTTATACCGCCAAGTCAGACACTTTCTTGCCAAAAACCATCACTTCCTCATTTACAAATTTTGAAACTCAAAGAGTATTGACGGAAATGAAGGAAACTTTGCTAGCGGTTTCTGAGACCCCAATAAACGATTCGCAAAAATTTGATTACCAGTCCAGGTTCTTCGAATTACCTAATGGGCTTCAGGTGGAATTTGAAAAAGAACGATACGAAATTGCTAATTCTCTTTTCACCCCAACTAATTATGTCAACTTCTGGAAAAAACATCCACAATATCATTTCGATGATGATTTGCAATGGGAAGAAGAAGATGGTCAGTTGGCGGAATTAGATATCAATAATAATTATGTGCCGCTTAAGCGAGGCAAAAAGAAAGAAGACAATGATACAACGGCAACAAAGGCAGAAAACGGTAATGCTGGCGATGAGAATAATGATAACAATGATGATGAATCAAAGAAGGAAAACGGTGATGCAGAGAATAATAATAATGATAATAACAACGACAATAATAATAGCAGTAATAATAATGACAAAGGTCAGAGTAATAGCCAGAATGAAAACGGTAACAAGACCGCAAACACAAATGGCACATCAACATCCTCCAGCGACGGCGCCAAAACACTAACTGGAAAAGTCAGCGGCCTCTCAGCATTGATCAACCGCACTATAGCCAACATTGATGTTGACATACGGCAACAAGTGGCTCATAATATTGTAGTTACCGGATCATTATCATTAATCCCTGGCTTGAATGATCGGATTTCTAAAGATTTGAATGAATGGAACCCGGGCCTCAAGATCAGATTGCTTTCAAGTGGGCATACTAATGAACGGAAGTACCAGAATTGGATCGGTGGGAGTATTGTTGCTAGTTTGGGCACTTTCCATCAATTGTGGGTCAGTAAAGCGGAATACGAAGAAGTTGGGGGTGAAAGGTTGATTACTGAGCGTTTTAGATGATTTTACTCGTTTGTCTCAACTCTATTGCTTTCCCGTGTTCTACTCGACAAACATAGAATGTTTTGCTTAAATGGCTTGTCTCTCCATGCTATGCATTTAATTTTATATTATGCTGGCTTTATATTTCTATTTTTTATTTTTCAATTTATTT
>JXWR01000742.1_pt1 | contig 10569 bp, 4 predicted proteins | sample 315541 | NCBI WGS metagenome assembly JXWR01 (sample SAMN03273951, study PRJNA271842) | soil metagenome | isolation source: rice field ambient CO2 | place: India: CRRI Experimental farm Cuttack,Odisha-753006 | collected 2013-12-17
GCGGATATTTAACACAAGGGAAATAGAGATAAAACAAAGATCAGTTAATCTCACAGAGAAAATGAGTGATAAAAAAACGCCTAAAAAAAACAGAAAAAAAAGGCGCGTGCACGTGAAGGAATATTTTTGTTTTGGTTCTCTCCAATGCTCTGAACAACTGCACTTTTATAATTTTGAGAAATACCAGGGGGTAGTTCACGTTCTTTTGTCTTTGAAAATGGCAGAGCAAGGGTTGACTATGCCGACATTATTGCTAAAACGATTGATGGTAGTGGTTAGTGGTGCATAGGGGGTACGCCAATAATGGCAATGAATGCAGATAATAATAGCTAAAAAAATAGCAGTTATTCTGATCTACGCAAGTCAGCACACTGGAAACGGTGATGAGCTTGCTAGGAAAGATCAAGAGTAGTGGATAGTACTGGCGCTTCAAAAAGTATTAGTGGTGCTATAGCACCTCGGCTTGTCATCCCGCCAAGTGCTTAATGTAAGATGTCTAATAGGCATTATTGCCATAACGATGGGCTTATGTTAGAGTATGACATATAATGATCTACACCCCGTAATAATCTTGGGTACATCTAAGCTCAGACAAATGTAAATGTATCTGACAGAAACCATCATTATTTATGAGCGGGGCACGCATGTTGCTCTACAGACAACTCCTTACAAGCGTTTTCATAGAAAAGAACTAAATTAGAACATCGTTATTATTTGGTTAAAAAAAGGAAAAGAAGATAAAATAAATAAGACAGTACAGGACAAAGTTTTATTTAAATTAATCTTGAGTTTTTTGAGTACCACGCAACAAACCAGTTCTTCTAGCGGCAATAAGACCGGCTTTTTGACCGGAAACAGCACCTCTAGAGATGGTGGAGGCTTTACCAATATGTTGATGGTTACCACCACCGTGAGGGTGATCAACTGGATTCATGGCAACACCTCTAGTCTTTGGCCATGAGTTTCTCTTGACCTTGAATTTGTGGAATGCTCTACCGGCCTTCAACAATGGTTTGTCAATTCTACCACCACCAGCAACGATACCAATGACACCTCTGGCATTAGATGGCAAGATTTTCTTAGCACCAGATGGCAACTTAACTCTGGTCTTACCTTCTTCCAAGTTGTGACCAATAACGGTAACGTAGTTACCAGAGGTTCTACCCAAAGCACCTCTGTCACCTGGTTTTTCTTCAACGTTGGAAACGATGGTACCTTCTGGGACAGAAGATAATGGCAAAACGTTACCAATGTTCAAGGAAGCTTTCTTACCAGCGTAAATGAATTGACCAGTGTAGATACCTTCGTTAGCAATGAAGGTTTCTTCTCTCAACTTGTACTTGTATGGGTCTCTGAAAGAAACTCTGGCCAATGGGGCACCACGACCTGGGTCATGGATGATTTGCTTGACAACACCACGAATGTAACCGTGCTTTTCAGCATAGTCCAAGGTTCTCAACTTGGCGGCACCTTTTCTCAATCTGGTGTGGGCGGTGAAAATGGAACCAGCACCTTTTCTTTGGTTTCTAATAACTCTACCTATTTGTTTGTTAGTATACTATCACACTACTTAAGTCACTTGTAAGTTATTGTAGCTCAAAATCTGAAATATATCATTGATTCGGTAATTGGTGATGGTTTAACAAAGTGTTTGTTTTTATTCAAAACTCATTTCCCGGATTTTATGACAGTCGAGCTTTGAACAAATATCTCGTATTGATACAGAAGACAGGCACACAGGCACTTTATTAAAAATGATCATAGAAAAAATTTTCTATGCTTACAGATTTGTGACTTTTTTGAGACGTGAATGATAACGCTTTAAGATGTTGCTTTGGCTGGGTATTCAAACTTTCGACTATGGTGATTTTCCAGTGCAATCTGTGGTTGCATTGGACGTAACTGTAATTATGCTGAATCTACTGAAAAATTTTTTATAGTGCGTGGAAGTTGCAATGCCGATGATGACGATTTTCATGTTGGTTCATACACTATGATATAAAGCACTTTGCAATGTGCTTTGAATATACCGAATCACTTGGAATGCGACAAATTTCAAACTGACATGAGCTATATCCCAGATGAACATACCCATTTTTGGCTAATTTTTGTTTATCTTCTGGTGGAAGGGACTAGTTCTAGAGGTATCAACAGTAGTATAAATGAGAAAGAGACGACAAAAATTAAAGGAAAAAAGCAGTCTGGGGTGGACGGTGGTGGATTGGGTTGTGGGCCAAGGTGAAAATTTCCTGTGGGTGCGGTGCGGTTCGGAGCGCTGATGCCTAAGGTAGTGGGCGCTAGTGCAGCTGGGAGTGTCGCTCTCGTGAGTTTTTCTCTCGTTCTGGCACTTCTGCGGTGCGCGCAGCAAAAAGCGCCGTTTTCGGAGAGAAAATCACGATTTCGGCAGATGCGTCAGCCAGCCATGTGACCACCATGGTCCCAGTCACACTACCTAAGGGTCAGCTGAGTTGCACATGGTGAAGAAACGGGCTGTAAAGAGCCCTGTCCGATTCCATCGATCACCAAAGACCCACCCCAGGGGTCTAATGGAAACTGAAATATCATGTGACCATGGTTTCAGCCAATGGAATTTATGATGATTACAACAGTGCAAAGTGCTCAAGAATGGCAACTGCAAATGAAAAAGAAAAAAAAAAACTGTGAGAAAGGCCGCCAGTGATATTAGTTATTGGTTGTACTATTACCATCTCCACCTCCATATATACCAAAATACAACTTGCTTTTGCGGTCTCCAACCAACCCACTTAACTCCATCCAATACCAGTTCTATCTTTAAAAATGGCTTTCTTTGAGGATTTGTTGGCTTCTGTGCTCCCAACTGTGTCATACGCAGACTCTGAAGTACGTACTCGATATCCTATTAATTGTATTATTTGATAGATACACTTCCAATGGAATGGTGTGCAGCGCAGTACTCAAAAAATTATCCATTCGTTACATTTTGAGCCATAAATTACAACCAATGTATTTTTTAACTATTTCCATATGATTCTCTATTTTCATTACTATCCATTGAATGTGGAACTGTTAGTCTCATTTATCACTTTTGAAATTCAGTAATGTGCATATCTAATATTGCGTTTCTTGATTATTGCTTAGCCTCACACACAAACTGTCTGCATACTGCTTCAAGGTATCTTCTCTATACGAACTAACTTCTTCACATACACAAAACACCTTGTAGCATTTACTAACCGATACTTATAGGAAGAAGAAGAAGAACAAGTTGAAGAATCTTCCGAAGAATCCCAAGAATCTGAAGAAGGTAGCAGTGAAGATGCCGAAGAAGGCGGTGATGACGATGAAGATGATGAAGATGAAGATGAAGACGATGAAGATGAAGAAGAAGAAGCTGACCCATATGACAAATTGAGAGATGAATGCTCCAAGACTGGCGAATGTGTCAAATACGTTCACCACTACCAAGAATGTGTTGAAAGAGTCACCAAATCTCAAGAAGACCCAGGTTATGCTGAACTTGCTTACAAAGAAGACTGTGTTGAAGAATTCTTCCACTTGCAACATTGTCTTAACGACTGTGCTGCCCCAAGATTGTTCTACAAGTTGAAGTAAGCAAGCGAATTTTTAAATTGAATAAGCAATTAATCAATAGATTCTATTTTTTAATTTGCATTTGCATGTTCAAACAAAAAAAAATAACTAGATTAAAAAAATTGAGAAATGATGGACGATTTGGACATACATCACATTGTCATTTTTTTATTTAAATTTTTCCTAGCGAAAAAAAAAAGCACAAACAACAAAGAACAAAAACCCAAACCAATCATTTCAAAAGTCCTGAAAATAACAATTTAATTACTCTGGAGCAAGACTATCTTTTTTTTTTTTGCTAAAATGTTATTGTTATACAATTATATTCACTTCAATTGTTGCTCACCAGTATTGTTAATTCGGATCATCAAAAATAAAATCAATATCAACAGTGAATGATTATAAAGAACACAATAAATAATCATCAAAACAAAAAAAAAAAAGCATAGTGTGCTGCTGGTATTTTCAATCACTAATATTTTTTTATCTCTTTTTCTTTCTTACCATATATCTATCTCTTTTTTGTTATTTCATTTTGTCTTAATTTCTTTCTTATCTTTCCCTCTTGTCCATTATACGGCTTATTGTATCAACATTCAATAAAAACAGCTCACGAATTTGTCATCCAAGATTTTTTTTTAATTTCTATTTTTAGTGTTCTTCTGAGAAGAAACCTAAATAATTTTTCTAAGGTCGAGTGAGGTTGCAGAAAGTTGTTCGTAAACTGTAGGTTACATCTTCTCCGCAGCAGCATCGCAGTATCGCTATTCATGTTGTAGTATAATTTGAAGTATACATAAACACAGTACTACCTAAAACTGTCACTAATTACGAGCCCTTGCATGGTGAATAATTTCTTCTGCGCTCGAAACCGCGCCAGAAACACGGTTTGTATTTTGCTAGAAACTTCCATAGCATGTGAGCAGTGCACGTGACACATAGTTAACTTAACAAACAACCGTGTGGCGAGGACCAAATCCACTGACGTTGGCTTCTGATGGAGGACGGATAGCTGGCAAATGGCACTTTGATTGGCACAGCGCTGCAGTTACAGCGCTAACAGCGGGCATTCGCGTGCCATATGCCAGCAAGAATTTTTCCCTTTCCCGTTGCTGTTGTTTTCTCTTCTTTTCCCTTTTTTTTTCCTTTATATTTCAAAATATCAATCAATTGTTTTAATTAGAAAGACCACCTGTCACACGTTAAAATAAAAAGGTTCAATCCAGTTAAATTTTTTTAAAAAAAAGAAACAAAAAAAGCAAAACAAGGGAAAGTAAAAAAGGGAAACTTTCACAACGGTTTAATCCAGGATAAATTATACTCACCCAAAGAAAAAACGATAAATAATCAACACAAGTAGCCAAAAATTACGCGCCTGTTCGATTACTAAACAAATCAATTCTTCTTCACAATAGTGTTAAACTCAATTACTACTCAAAAAAAAGTTAAAGTTATATTATAACCAAAAATATCAAAAATGTCTGAAGCCGAAGCAAAAACCGCCGCTGCTGCCAACGCCACCAACTCTGCTGAAGCCGTTGCCGCCGCCAACGACGCCGGTACCTCCACCACTAACTCTCCAATTGACAAGCTCAACTTGGAGACCAGATTGTACATTGGTAATGTTAACTACGGCACTTCCAAACAAGAATTGAAGGATTTCTTTTCTGAATTTGAAGTTTCGAAAGTTGATATTCCAAAGAAATTGATCCGTGGCCGTGTTCTCCAATTGGGATTTGCTTTCATTAACTTGGCTAATGTTGAAGATATTGAAAAATTCATTGAAAAGTACAACCAAGCCACTTTCAAAGACAGAGTTATTACTGTTAATAAAGCTAGTCCACCAGATGAAAACAAACCAAAGGCTAAGCCAACCACCGTTAAGAACAAGAAAAGCGCTACTGCTGCCACCAAGACTCCAAAGAAGAAGGCTACTGCTTCTGGTAAAGAGAACTCTGAGGAAGCTTCATCTTCGTCTGAAAAATCCGAAACGGAAGGTGCTTCTGCCAAAGGTTCCAAGAAGGAAAAGAAAACCTTTGAAAAGAAACCAAAGGTTCCATTGTCTGAAGGTACTGTTTCCAAAGATACTGTTTACATCACCAATGTTGACTTCAAATTGAACACTGAACAATTGACCGACTACTTAAAGAAGGAAACCAAGTATGACCCAGTTTGGGTTCATGTTCCAACTCAAAGATTGCCAGGTTATTTGATCAAGACTTTGAAAAAAAAGAATGTAGAAATTAGATTTAAGTCCAGAGGTTATGCCTTTATCAGATTCAATTCTGAAGAAGAACAACAAAACTTTATCAAGGAATTCAATGGTACTAAAATCAATGATAGACCAATTACTGTTAAGGCTGCTATCGACCTCCCTTCTCAAGAAGAGCTTGAAGCTGCTGACAAGGGCGAAGGCAAAGAAGAAGACGCTACCGCTGCTGCTAATGAAGAAGCCAAATAAGCTTGTTGTGAATTTGCTGAAATTGGATAAACAACAACAAATATTGAAACTGTTTGTTTTGTTTGATGAATGATTGTTTTGTGATATGTATTTGTTTTTCTTTTTTGTTTTTTCTATTCCTTTTGTTTATTCTACTTTTTAGGTTTTTTGTCGATGCATACGTAAGTAAGCTTTGGTCGGTCTTAAGTGATTAGGCTAAAGTGCATTGGGCGAAGAACAAAAAAATTAGAATAAGAATATGCAACAGAAGGATAGAAAAATAAAAAAAAAAATGAAAATATATTTTTAATGGCTTTGAAATGACAGAAGCCCCCTTTTTTTAATATATAATTGACTGACCTTTTTTACTTCGTTGAATTTGTAAATATGATTGTATCATTTGTTTCCTCTAAGTTTTTCGGCAAGAGCGTCACGCCTATTTTTGCCATGCAAACAATAAACTACAAATCAACACAATGGCGAACCGCTGTGCGTTAAAAAGAGTATTTGATTGACGGCTTGCAGAGGATTGCCAGTAGACTTTGCCACTAGGTTCCCTTAGAGTGCTGAATGAGTGTAGCTATCAAGGAAAGCTGATTAGTGTTACCATGTACACGGTACCTGACAGGGCAGCTTAACCTACTGGTCGTCAGCACTGCGCGAATGTAGGTCTATTGCAGTGTAAACTATTATACAACATAGCTACAGCACCGCGTAAATATCAAGAGGTTATTACACTTCTTTTTCTGGTTTAGTTCGCCTACGATTAGTCCGTCACTGTGTAATACAATCCAACTCCACTGTATTATCTGAGCTAACGGCTGGAAACAACAAATATAGCAGCACTGTGTCTGCTTCTGCTTCCGTTCATATTCAAATTTTTTACGCTCTCACTTTCTGTTTCCAGATTCCTGTTTTCCTGGTTTTTTGTTTTCCCGTCTTTGGATTTCGCTTTCTTTGGTTCGCGGCCCCCGTTTTACCAATTTCCATACTCAAACACGCCTAGATACCCTTCAGCAATCGTTACTCCTCGAGTTTACTCTTTTTCTGACAAACACAGCGCAAACACAGTTTTGCATATTTGCAGTTCCTTTAGATTGAAAACATCAGACAAGCGCAAAACTACCAAACGCGCACTCTTGACTCTTTGTTACATATCAATATATCAACAAGTTGATGACTCGAAACTTCTGCCATAATCTTTATCAACATCAACAGCTTCAACATAATTGTTATCATGTCTGCAATATTCACAAAATCTGCAAGCAATAATCCAAATGGCAACAACACCAACACCAACAACAATAACAATAACAATAACAATGACTCAAGAAAACTGAAGAAGCTGTCTACTGGCATATACATCTATAACAGCGATAGCCCGCGTGCTGTACATAGTCAGTCTTCTGCTGGACCTGCTGTTGCTGCTGCTGCTGCTGCTGCTGCTGCTGCTGCTTCTTCTTCTTCTTCTTCTTCTTCTTCTTCTTCTTCTTCTTCTTCTTCTTCTTCTTCTCAACATCAACCTCGTAGCTCCAGCAATAGTCCTCGTCCAAGTCACAGTACTAGCAATATCAATAACAATAACTACAGTCATAGTAGCAACGGTAGTGGAAATGGGCTAATCAATCCAGATAAATCCTGGAATCCAGAACTAGCAATTGAGAACTTTAACAAACATGGTGATTTACCGCCAATTTTATCCCCAACGTTGCCTTCATGGACAAGTAAAGTACTGCAGCAACTGCAAAGTCCATTAAAATTGTCATCAAAACTCAACAACGGAGACAGGTTGAAGAGTTATTCTGGTCAACTGATAGATGCAGATAATGGCGACAGCGATGCAGATGATGACGAAGGCCATGATCTGCATGATAATGATTATGATTATGATTATGATGATTATGATGATGATGATGATGATGATGATGATGATGATGATGAGGTTCATCATTATAATCATCGACACCAGCATGTGCGCAATCTCCATCCTCGGAGACATGACGGGAACCGTGATGGTAAGAATACACATGATGACGACAATGATGAGGACTATGATATCCCAAAACTTATGCTTTCTCCAACATTACCAGGAATTTTTGAATCCGCTAGTTCTTCACCTCTGCAGCAACCGGTTGAACTAGAAACCATTGGCAGTACAAGTAGAAAAAAACCAGTTTCTTCCTCAGCTGCCGTTTATGAGTGGGAAAAAGAAGTGGGTCATCATCGGTATATTATTAGGCATGCGGCAAATAATGAAAAAAGTTTGTTTGTTTGCTTGAATGTGAGGCCAAAGTTGTTGAGACTGGTTGCGGTGAAGAGTAAGACCATAGATAATAGAACAACAGCATCAAACAATAAAAATCACAAATCTACATCACTTGCCCCTCCAGCATCAATAACGTCCAGTAAAAAACTAAAACGTAAAAACGTTGATGCTTTTTATTCAGATTCAGAATCAGATTCAAATGGTGATTACCACAATAATAATGAAGAAGGTGACGATGATGATGAAGATAAGCCACTACAAAGTTTCAAAAAGCACGAAACCAAGATGCAAAAGAAAGATAGCAAGATAAACACAAGATTACAACCGCCTGTGTCTAGTGAACTCCATGATTCTAGCCATTCTTCTGTTTCTAATGATGCCTCCTTTGCTAATTATAATGATGCTGCTTCAAAGTCTAAAATAAAAGAAATGAGAAGGGAAAGAATGTTGCCTAAGGGTCCTAAAGATTCTCGTGAGCGAGAAAGAGAACGTGAAGCCAGAGAAAAAGAAGCCAATGCGATTTCTGCAATTGCAGTAGTTAAAGAAAAAGAAACACTTCGTAATGCGATGGCGAAAGAGTCGAGAGCCAAAGAATCTACAGCAGCTGCTGCTCTCTCTACTAGAAGAGATTCTGGTTCGCCAATAGTCCGCAACAGTAGTAGTAAATCTACTCCTAGAACTGTACCAAATGCCTCCACCAACAACCTGACAAAACCTCTGCCTAATCAATCAATCACTCGCAAAATCAAGTCAATCTTTGCTGCTAAGAAAAAACGTTACTTGGAATTAGCCACGCAAAAGAAACATGAAGCTGATAAAATTATGCGCAGCAGCTCAAAAAACAGTAGACTTGCTATCATAAGTAACGTTGAATCTGTGCTTTTGTTCATCATTGCATTTCATTATGAAGATCGGGTTAGACAAGTGGATGGCTTACTATATAGTGAGAAGCCATGGCTGAGCTTGCTTCCATATTTATCAATGATTATAAACAAATTAGAGTCAAGTAAACTTGACCCACATATCACAGGGCTTTGCTATCAGTTAAGATCATCCATCAATTATCATATTAGAACAGTTTTTTATACTCGAACTCAAAGAATAGTGCATCGCAAAACAGATATTGAAAATGCTAATGAGAGGATCGACTCTGATGATAAAGAACTTGAAGATATTAATAATCGACTCCTTATTCAATGTTATCCTAATTTGACTAAATTTTCCGAAGGAGCAGCTTCAGATTTTATTGAGAGTGAAAAATTTTTGTCGTTTAACAAATTAGAAACTTTTTTTAATAAGACTTACTCCTTAAATAATCGGTTCCAGAACTTATTTTTCAGATTTGCAAGCGAAAATACAGGGACCGGGACTGGAACTCATAATCATGGCAATACCAACAATAACAGTAATGATGAGTACATTTCCATGATGGACTATTTTGACAAGAAAAATGATCATTTAGTGATATCTTTGCAAAACGCCACCGTTAGTAACAATACTGTGGATGAATTGTTTGATCGGTTGGAGAAAGAAAAACCGCTGGAAAAATATTTTTACTTGCCATATAATCAGTATTTGCAAATGCCACAGATTGTTGCTTATGGATATTCGGTAATGAAAGAATGGGCCGACAAGCAAAATGTAAACTATCAATGGAAAGTATGATTAGTTATTGGTACGTTTTTGGTACTTTTTTTCAAAAAATTATTGTATTTTTATTATCATCTATTTTTTTCTTGTTTTTTCATCTCAAATTTTCTTTGTGTTCTTAACAATTCATCTGTGACCTTGTTCTTCATTTTTGTTACTTGTATTTGCTATAAATTTGTTTGTTTCTATGTACTTTTCTCAGCTTTCTTTTTTTCTATTATTTCCTTTCGTTTTGTCTCGTTCTGTTCGTCTCGTTTATCAAGTTTACCTCTATTTCTTTGTACGATTTTTTGTTGTTTTATTATATACCTATAATTATCTCAATGAATTTCTCGTTTTTTGTTCCTCGGCGTTCACTATACTGCCCGAGTACATTATAAATTAATATTTTGTTTTGATTATTGGCTATTTTGCTTGCTTCGATTTTTATGCTAATGTTAGATTGTGTCCCACCCCCCTCACTGTTCAATTTTGAGTACGTCATAATTATGGTTTTCACTTTGTAGTAGCGTTTGTGATAAATTTTTCTATTAGTTTCGTTTTAGCTTTCGACTAAAACTATTGCTGCCAGTGTGGCAGTTTATGTCAGGAAACTGCTTTTGTCTCAAAAAACTATGGCGGCTAATCGATTGTTTTTCCT
>JXWR01001737.1_pt1 | contig 10551 bp, 11 predicted proteins | sample 315541 | NCBI WGS metagenome assembly JXWR01 (sample SAMN03273951, study PRJNA271842) | soil metagenome | isolation source: rice field ambient CO2 | place: India: CRRI Experimental farm Cuttack,Odisha-753006 | collected 2013-12-17
TATCCATTTTATGATCTCCTTTGCTTTGCTAATCTCACCCGTTGTTTAGGTTTACTTTTAGCTTTATAAAAGTGAACCTAAGAACCTGTCTAGTATCTGCTGAATCTGGTAGAATTGTGGAAAACCGACTGAGGAGTTTGTCATGCCAGATTATCCAAGCAATATTTCTCGAGCGCAATTTGCGTTAACCTAGATTGCAATAATAAAGTTACCAGCTAGAAAATGTGAAAAAAGACCTGTTCCTTCTTGCTAAAATGGTGTTTGCATGACATACCATCTAGAGAGAAGGACAGGTCCCATGGCCATTATAACCTTAGTTGAACGATCTCAGATAGAACTGATGCAACACCACACGATTCAGTACATCGCCGCGACCTTAGCCGTTCTCGTATTTCTATTAGGCATGAACTTCACCGTTGCCCTGAAGGTGATTATTGCGCCATTATAGCTCAGGATCACGCTGATACTTGTCGGCATCGTTGTGGTCGGCACTCGATTTTAACGCCTAAGTTGGTCCCCTGAAATGGTCGGTTATGCCGTTCATTGTGCGCCACATACGATTTACCACTGGATTTATCAAAGACAAGTCGATTTTCAGCCAAGCCAACTTTTTGATCACGGTAAACGTCATAAAAGAAGACAAGACCTTCGGTCGCGCTATAACCAAGCGGTAGGCACCTCAATTGAGGTGCGCAGTGAGTCAGCTAATCGGCGAACCGAAAAAGGACATTTAGAGATGGATACAGTTCGCGGTGGTCGCGGGTCAAAGGCTGCTGTTTTGACCATTGTCGATCGGGTCACACGTTTAATGGCGACAACTAAGCTTGAAAACTTATCACAAAATGCTGTTCTCAAGGGTTTTGCAAGACTGATGGTGGACTTTCCGGGTCCGGTTCGATCAGTGACGGTTGATCACGGTAAAGGTTTTCCTGCGATCAGGCGCTTACAAAGCGCTATCGGATACCGGTTTACTTTTGCCACGCCTATCACCCGAATGAACGGGGCACAAATGAACGGTTCAATCGAGAACTTCGCTACTATTTCCCGAAGGGAACACAGTTTGATCAGGTTTCAGAGACCGATATTCAACAAGCCACAGCGCTTATCAATAACAAACCTAGAAAATGTCTCCGTTGGCAAACCCCAGTTCAAGCAGTGAGCAAGCCTCTTTCTAGGTGGTAACTTTATTATTGCAATCTAGGTATTATGGTCTGGTATTCCAAGGACGGACAGTGTAGGATCGTATTGGGACATTTACTCATAACCTCGCTTGCTTTTGGTTTCGACGCTAACAAGCATAGCATGGACACTGAGTAGGTGTCTTTTTGCGTTATCCAAAAAGGGCCTACACGTTCAGTGTTGATTATTTCTCAACACCAGAAAGTGTAGACCCTGTTTTATGAAATAAAGAAAGAGGTTAGTGGAAATCAAAGCACAGTTTTCACTAATCTCTTCTATGAATTTGAAGGACTTATGGTACATCTCCATGCTCCACCAATACATCTTGATGGCAACTATAAAAAATTGACAATATTGTAAGTTAGTTCACTATACATCATCCGGACTGTAATGGGAACTAGCAGTTGATATAGTTCTTCATTTGCGAGCGTTTTGATACAACTCAAATGCCCATTCAGCTCCACGTACAATGTTAGGCTGCCATTAAAAGATAATTGATCATTATCATAAGATAATACTCAAGTCATTCCAGTGGTGAAAATACTATCGACTGATTTTTTGCTATTGAACTTACTTGTTGTAGTAATCGTTGAGCGCTAGAATATATGAACCTGAACCGAAGCCGCCCATTGGAACTGAACCGGCATAGTCTTGGTTAGTGTAATCTAGTAATTCTGGAATTAGGTAATAATTGTTCTGAGCTTGGCTGGTCATCCAGTCAATCAACGTTTTGGATTCTGAACGATCGCCCATTTTAGCCAATGCGCCGGCAATTCGTAAATCAATAAAACCCCATTCACGCGAATCATACAAATCGCCGTCTTGATCACGCATAAATCCTGGGGTGCTGCCAGTTTTGATTCGCAGATATTTGTTGTAACTGGCAATCATTCCTTGAGCTAACGATGAATTCGAGGGAACCAAGCCCTGATTGATGGCCTCAACCGTTGAACCATCATTTTCATGTTGACTATCACCTTTGCGTTCTATCGATGAAGCAATAATTTGTTGGCCATCTTCTGTGGTAATCAGGTTCTTCAAAATGCTGGTTTTCAGCTTGGCTGCAGCTTGGCTATACTTTTGATAGGAATCGTTAAAACCAAGTTTTTGCGCCATATCGGCAGCTGATTGTAGACCTGACCAAGCCGTAATGTCAGTGAAAGCAAATTGTTGTCTGGCTGGAGCATTTTTCAAAACAGAATATGGCGTCCAATGTTCTTCCCAAATTGAAGAATCTGGCTGAATTAAACCATTTTGCTTATTGGCCAATTCGATCAGCAAATCAGCATCTTGAGTTGTGATCTTATACCAATTAGTACTTTTAATATTTTCTTGAATGATTGGCTCTTGCTTAGCCTTTTCTTTGGTCAATTCGGCTTGCTTAACCTTAAGCCAGTTGCTAGCAGTTTGCTGCTGAGCATTTGCATTGACTAAAGCCGACTTGGCAGTCTTGACCTGGTCCTTAGCTGTAGTTAGCTGTTGCTGGGCTTGGGCAATCACTTGGTTTTGCTTGTTGAGTTCTTTAGTTAACTCTGCTTGTTTAGCAGTTAACCAAGCCTGAGCTTTTTGTTTGTCCTGAGCAGTTTTTGCGTGTCGTAAAGTTTGTTTGGCAGCTTTAACAATTCCTCGTTTGCGTTTGATCCAACCCTTTGCTGTATTAATCGTTGTTTTGGTCGTCTGCTTAACTTGCTTTTCTTTAGCTTTGGCAGTCTGATAGGTGTTCTTAGCGGTTACAGTGGTCTGTTTAGCTGTCGTCAATCCTTGATTTGCACTATCAACAATTTTTTGTTTGCGGCTAATCCATTGTTGAGCTGTCAGCACCTGTTGATTGTTCAAAAGGAAACTATAGTCATGCGTCTGATTAATATAATCATCTAAAACCCATAGGACTAAGCCCCAACCGTCAAATTCAATGTTCGGACCATTGTCATTATAATCAGAGTCCTCGCTGCCATCACCAAAATAGCGACAGACTGACAAAAGATAGTTTGAACTCAATTTAGTGTTCAGTCCATAAATTGGAGCTGAAGTATTATTACTTTCAATATAATTTTTCTGGAAGTAATTCGTCCCATCGCTGTTTTGCTTCGTCTTAGCATTCAAGAAAAAGTTCAAGGCTTTCTTGGCTTCTTGGTAATGCCCCGAGTCAATTAAGGCTTTAATCGAGTAAGAACCATCGCGAACCCAAGCAATGCTCCATTCGCCTGGAATTAAACTGGCTAGAACCTGACCATAACCTTCGCTCTTTTCTCTAACCTGCGACATTTTCAAGACAGCAGTTGACTGGCGATAAGTCTGAGTTTCTTGCGAGTTTAGTCCTTTAGGCATTCGTTCTTTAGCGTGCCAATTTTGCCACCAATTTTCTTCCTGCTGCAAAATTGCGGCCGGCGATCCCTGCAAAGATGTTTGAGCATTACTATCGACCGTTTGACTTAATTGATTTTCATTACCGTCTTCTCGCAGACCAATTTCAACCCCAAACCATTGACTCTGACCAGCTGAAATTTGAATATTTTTGTTCTCAAACCCATTGACTAGGTCATCACCCTTGCTCTGAATAGAATTATTCAAGTTACTGTTGCTCTGCAAATAGTGGACTGGTGTCTGATTTTGGTTACCAGTTTGATAGAGCTGATTTTGTGAATTCAGGTTCTTATAAATCGCAAAGCTGCCAGTTTGAGCGTTGAATTCTTTAATATAGTTGTTAGACGAATTATAGCTTGTCTCTTCGTCCTTTGTCGCGTAGTCTGTACCAAGATGCAAGTGCTGCTGTGAAAATAATGAAACATTTCGAGTCGGACCATTATTAGTCACCTTGACCAACATATACATGATTGAGGAACTGCCATCATCCGTGCCGGAAAATGGTGTGAAGTAATAGCTGTCAAAAGTAAGCTGATCATGGTGTTGGACCGAATGAATGATATTAGTGCCATTAATATATTCTGCTTGATCAACTGCAAGATTATTCAACCAAACAGTTTTGTTATTGTTAACTTGGTAGCCAAAATAGGCGTCATAAAGATAGTTAGGTGTTGTACTACCATCTTTTTCATGTGAAAAAATGTGGTGTTGGAGACGAATCAGCTTCGCATCTTTTTTTGAATAAATGCCAGCACAAATTCCATTTGAAGTTGTCAATTGATTCCATGAGTTGTGCCCAGTATAACTAGAGTTGGTATCTGCTAATACCTTTCCACCGCCAAATAAAAACGTAAGACAAAAACTCGTCAAAAATACTTTAAACATAAATTTTACGCTGCGCAAATTCATGTTTTTTTCCCCCCCTTATTTAAAATATTAGAATCAATGACAATGTTTGTGTGAAAATGAAAAAAAAGCGGTACCATTCTGCTACTAAAGATATAGCATATTGATGCCTAGATTGCAATAATAAAGTTACCACCTAGAAAAAGGCTTGCTCACTGCTTGAACTGGGGTTTGCCAACGGAGACATTTTCTGGGTTTGTTATTGATAAGCGCTGTGGCTCGTTGAATATTGGCCTCTGAAACCTGATCAAACTGTATCAGGCAGGCATGAGTGATGTAGATGTTGCCCGTAATACCGGCATTAAACGAACGACCTTTATCAGGTATCGAAAGAAATACAAGATTAAACGAAAATGACATGCAAAGCGGTACTTTTTGTAATGCAACTTAATTTAGTTGCATTTTTTGTGATTCTATTTATTTACAAATAGCATGTAATGTGGTATATTGTATATACACAATATAATGCAAATAAAGGAGAATGCATTATGGATATTTTTAGCTTAGATTTAGGAAACAAACAGACCAAATTAAAAAGTAGCAAAGCTGAATATGTGCTGCCTTCAAGATATTTAAATCAAGCAGACATGCCGATGTCGGTTGGCAATTCTACAATGAATAATGACCTACACACTTATTCAGTTCCTTTTAGCGACGATAAGTACGTATGGGGTCGAGATATTGATCGGCTTCACCTTGACGAATATTTAGCTGATACAATCATGTATGGTGCTCGATACGATAGTGAAGCATTTAAATTACTAGCCAATTTTGCGCTGGGATTACTAGCAAGTGATTTCAAAGCGGCTAAAGATCAAGTTTTAGAAGTAGTCGTCACTGCTGGGCTTCCAACTGGAGATTATGCTGACCAAGGACAATTAAGAGCTTTATTAAAAGTCTTAGAGGGCCAACACCAAGTTACTATTGACGATAAAATCGTGACGGTAAGAGTTCGTAAAGTTTATATTTTGCCCCAACCAATCGGCACCTTATATAACGAATTACTAGATGATGAAGGCTTTATCCAGAATAAAGATCTATTAGACGAAAAAGTCGGCATTGTTGACGTAGGTGGTGGAACAATACTGATTGATACGATTTTAAACTTTGAGCTAAGTGGCAAAAACCGCCATCAATTTAATACCGGCGTAAATGATCTATATGAAGCCATTGCCAACGGGATTAATGGCGATACTAGCCTTTATCAATTAGAAAAAGATTTACGAAAGGGAAATCAGCAACATCATTGGAGCTACCGATTTTCTAAAAATCGTCAAGACGATATTACTGATTTGGTTTGCAAGGAAATTGACCGGTTTACCCGGCGCTTAGTTGCTAATGTAACTTCAACGTTAAAGAACCTTAATAGTATTGATACTTTGTTCTTTACCGGTGGTGGAGCCAACTTGCTTAACCAAAAAATCTTGAATACTACTTTCACTAACGCAGTTATTGTTAAAAATACAGAAGTTGCTAATGTTAACGGCTTTTATAAGTACGGATTAAGTCAACAAGCTCAAAACGAAGGGAGCAAGTAATCATGGGAAAAGTTAAAACCTTGAACGTCCGACTAAATCCCGAGAAAATTGTCGACAAAGAAATCCTTGATTACTTTGATAAATCATTAATTCCTAAAACCACACTTGTTAAAACCGCTTTAATTCACGAAATTGAACGGTTAAAGGCTCAAGGTGATCCTTATGTTAAAGATGAATTAAAAGCTCCAGAAGCACCTAAAAATAGCACAGAATCACCATCTGATTCCAAAGAACGCTTGCAAGGAGGATTTAATGCCTTTTCAGACAATGATATTTAGAAAGAGGGCCTTGTTATGGAAATTATACAAAACCAAATAAAGTTGCCGCTAGGTAAGCGCTATGCTAGACTAAGATTAATTTAACAACCGAATAAAGAGATCAAGCTAAACAGAAAAATCCCCGATTCACGAGGAATCAGGGATTTTTGGTTTAGCAAGTAGCTATCAGGCAGCTACTTAGATTCAGTCGATTTTAACTTGCCGGTCTAAATCGACTGAACATTGTTCTTAATTTGTAGGTTAATTATACCGCAAACCAGTCCCAAAGGACAAGTTAAGGATAGTTAAAAACAAATTAAAGTCAATGGACTAAGTAGCTAACTGAAGCTATTTAGTCCATTTTTGTTGTTAGAAATTAAAAAAAGTTGCCGACTGGGCAACTCACAAACAGACACATGCTGGTGAATTACAAAGTTCTCACAGCAAATGAACACTTTGTAATTCAGTTAGAGCATATCAGATTTGTATTTTAAAGCAAGTCAAATGTTTTAGCAACTCTCTTTTGAGACAGCGTGTGTCAGTCAAGAAGGGGAGTTTTAATTATGACAAAATCAACAAATTTCAATTACTACGAGGCTGACAACGTTTATGGGACCTTATTTTTTCAGTTTCCTAAGGCTTTAATGTATGGGGAAAAATATAAGCACCTCAGCAGTGACGCTAAACTTGCCTACATGATCCTCAAAGACCGGTTAGAATATTCATTAAGAAACAACTGGGTCGATGAAGATAATCATATTTACTTTATTTTTACTAATCAAGAATTGGTGAACCTATTCAATTGTTCCGAACACAAAGTCATCAAAGTAAAAACTGAACTAGAATCAATTGGTTTACTCTTTCAAAAACAAATGGGTTTCAATCCTAAAACGAAAAAGAATGAACCGAATCGTTTATATCTATCCAAACTCGATGTCCAAGCCACCGATGTCTATCTACGAAGCGAATATGGTAAAAAGGCGCCGCAAACCCTTGCTACAAGCGGAACTGCAAAAAGTGCAGTTCCGCGAGAGACCGCTGAAACCCTTGCTACAAGCGGAACTGCAAAAAGTGCAGTTCCGCATAAGTCCGTTGACAGCGCCTCCCAAACCCTTGCTACAAGCGGAACTGCAAAAAGTGCAGTTAATCTAGATAGAGAACCTGAAGAAAGAGATACTAATAGATACAATATAGATACTCAAAAGTTGGACTTTTCCACAGCCAATTTTTCACCAGCAGAACTAGAAAAGCAAAACCAGGATTTGGTGAACCATGCTAATGATTTCTTAACTGATAAAGACAGTGGGTTACCAGTTTTCTTAGAACCCGAAGCTGTGCAATTACTTAGTTTCTGGTGCCGAACCCCACACCAAATGCGTCGCTTCATCGGCATTATCTTAAATGCTAAGTACCGAGTTGAGAAGGATCATCAGGATATTGGGGTCCTAATCCCACTTGATGATGAGGAGCTGAAGCCTTTAATGACCAAAGCCTTGAGACGCTACTTTAACGCTCTTAGAAGCAATGAGAAGCACATTAAGAACGTTGAAAACTACTTGTACGGCACCATGCAAAACCTATTTGGGGTTTGGTGGAATAAACAAGCGGCTAGAGAATATGCGGCCAAACACCCCGAAGAGCAAAACGCTGACAATGAGCGCTTTTAGAATTAAACAGCATATAAGCTCATCTAAGCCGTTTTAAGTGTTCGACACATAATTATGTTAAAACTGGTTTAAAAACGTTTAGAAGCTGAAATAGGTGCCTTAAATAGCTGAATAGGCGATAACTAATCTAGAAAGATGGGAAAGAGTTTTTTAAATGACCAAACCAAGCAAAGAAGTCGAAAAAATAGAGCAATTGTTGGCTGACCCCTGGACAGTCAATATTCAAGGCATTTGGGAACAAGCAGCACATAATCCAGACCCTGATAAGCGCAAGTTGTTTGACGCGTTACACACTTACCTCTTAGATAAACGGCAAGAAAAAATTATCAACGAAAAGCATTTCGTGATTTAACATGGACGAGTCAATGAATCAGTGGTTGGAATGAAAAGGAGGTACAAAATATGACTAAGGCACAATCATATATGGACAAGTATCAATTTACAGTTGCAGAAAACAAACGGTTTGCTCGAACAAATTTTACCAAGCTAGTGCACACTAATGCCCGCTTTGAAGGCGTAAATACCACTTTGCCGCAAACACAAACCATTATGGACGGCATGAGTGTGGCAGGCGTTCCTGTTGAAGATATTTTGACAATTGTTAACTTAAAGCGTGGGTGGCAATATATCACTGATCAAAATGCCCCTTTAACGTTAACCATGGAAAAACAAATTAACAAGATTGTGGCCGCGGAAGACGCCTTAGTACCAGGAGAATTACGGCAAGGAAAAGGAGGAGTTGATTTAGGCAGTGAAGACTTTTTTGAACCACCCTTAATTAACGAAAAACAAGAACAATCCTTTTTACAAAAAATTTTGGCTGATCCGCAAACAACGACCACTGATAAAGCATTGACTGTTATGTATCATAATATGCGCCAACAAATCTTTTGGGACGGGAACAAAAGGACGGCGACTTTAAGTGCTAATAAAATTATGATTGACGGTGGTGCAGGCTTAATCAATGTGTCGTTAGATAAGTGGGATCAATGGAACGAACTAATTGCCAATTATTATCGAACTAATGACATGGCTAAAATTAAACGGTGGACATATGACAATGGCATTCAAGGATTACAAATTAGAGCAAACTTAGAGCTTAAATCAGTTGAAAACGAAATTGGTAAAAGAATCCAATAACAATTAAAAGATTTTGCGGATCAAAACCCAGAAATTAAGCCAAAAAATGATCCAGAAAATAAAAACGATCGGCCTAGTTATTAGGTTGATCGTTTTTGAGCTTATTCGGCTTATGGGCATTAACGTAATCGGCAAATGTTTTTAAAAGCTCTTCGGTTTGTTCGACCGAAAGGTTATCAGCTTGAAAATATTTTTCAAGCAAAGCCCCTTTTTGAATTAATCGGCGAGAACGAGCTTTGCGGTCTTGCCGGCTTTCATAATATTTAGATTGCCGTAATTTAAAATCTTCCCGCTCAATTTTTTGCTTTAAACGCGCTTGTTGTTCAACCAGTTTTTTATATTGATTAGGCATGGAATTCCCCATCCTCTATGACTAATGATCTACGGACTTTTCCTTTAAAAACTCGGATACTTTTTTGGATAAGGACTTGATATTATCATTAGACAAATTAGCATAATCTAGATTTGCTTGACTAATGATCTGTTTGCCTAATCGTTGTTCAATTTTGTTTTTTTCAGCTTTAATCTTTTGATTAAGCTGTTTTAATTTAGCTTCTTGTTTCTCTAAGTTATTTTTCTGCATAACTATCCCTCCATTCATATTAAAATAATCACCGACACTATATCATAAGGAAAACGTCAAGCCAAATTATAAGAGTTGAAATAGCGAAGCAAAAGACATACACTAAATTAAAGTTAGGGTAATCAGCAGATCGAGTGAAACGAGGTCAATGCGCACTTACACGTCATCAAAGATGACGTTGTGCTAAACCCAATAAAACCTGTATTAGAAGTCGCCAATGGCGACAACAAAGTCAACCCCATAGAACCAAAGTGAGAAGGTGACTGATATGGCAATCTTTCATATGAGTTTTAGTAATATTAGTGCCAGTAAAGGACGAAGTGCCATTGCCAGTGCTGCTTATCGAAGCGGTGAAAAATTATTTGATGATAAAGAAGGCCGCCACTATTTTTATGCCCGATCGGTTATGCCAGAAAGCTTTATTTTAATACCCAAAAATGCACCAGCATGGGCCAGTAATCGAGAACAATTATGGAATGAAGTTGAAAAGAAAGATCGTAAATCAAACTCACGGTATGCAAAAGAGTTTAACGTGGCTTTACCAATTGAGTTAAGTGTAGATGAACAAAAAACATTATTAACTAAATACGTGCAAGAAAACTTTGTTGATCAAGGCATGGTAGCCGATGTAGCGATTCATCGTGATCACCCAGATAATCCACACGCACACGTGATGTTAACCAATCGCCCATTTAACCCCGATGGTACTTGGGGACAGAAAACAAAAACCGAATACATTTTAGATAGTCATGGTAATAAAACTAAGACCCCTGCAGGGAATGTGAGAAACCGAAAAATTTGGTTGGTTGATTGGGATAAAAAAGAAAAAATAACTGAATGGCGTCACAATTGGGCGGCAAGTGTCAATCAGGCTTTAGAGCAAAAAAACATTCCGGATCGGATCAGTGAAAAATCAT
>JXWR01002627.1_pt1 | contig 10545 bp, 3 predicted proteins | sample 315541 | NCBI WGS metagenome assembly JXWR01 (sample SAMN03273951, study PRJNA271842) | soil metagenome | isolation source: rice field ambient CO2 | place: India: CRRI Experimental farm Cuttack,Odisha-753006 | collected 2013-12-17
TCATAATTATCATAATTATCATTATTTTTGTTATTTTTATTATTATTAACAACTATATCACCTTGTTGTGTTGTCTTTATGTCCTATTTATTTTCCCCTTCCCTCCACTTGACCTTATCATTTTGTTCTTTATCTTGTTGGTGAGTGTTTGTGCGTTGCATGGGTGCTGTAATTGCGTATGGTGTATGGTGAATGTTTCTTAAAAAACAAAAAAAAATCTAGAATTTGAATACAAGAATTTAAAAACATAATTAAAAGTAAAAATACAAACTAGAACTAAAACGATTTTTTAACATCCAAATATTTATCTGCTCACGAACCGCCTGCTATGTATACTTTTTTTTTTCCTATTTTCATAACTATGTTAACGATATTAAATATTGATATCAACTTTCACCAATTGACTTTCAACAACTAGAGTCTAACCGTAAAATACCATACCAAATATATAAAACTACACCATCACTCACACAATATCATTATAAATAGCATCACCAAGCAAACAAATCTTTTTGATCTCATCAACATCATGAACCCGAACAATATTAGTCTTATTCGCGATGCATGCCATGATTACCCCACTTGTCCCAATCACCGTCTTTTCATCTTTACTCAAGTCTAATTCTTCGCCAGTAATTCTGCTAATGAAGCGTTTTCTGCTCGGTCCAATCAAAATAGGGAGCTTCTTGAATGATAGGTAGTCTAGGTGATTTTCATCATGAGCATTTGAAGTTGCACTGCTAGCACTAGCGCTACTTTTAGCATCTCCAATGCTAGCTTCAACCCCATTTATCTCATTAAACGTCTTGATTTGCTTATAGTTTTTCAACAATACCGAATAATGACGGAAATAGTTTGATCTTCTAACAATTGTCAAATTTTGTTTCAATGTCTTTGCAAACCCAATTCCAGGGTCAAGAATAATTTGCCACTTGTTGACCCCCGCTTTCATTGCTCTGTTGATACTAATGGCCAACTCTTTACTTACCGCATTGATTAAATTGATTTCCTCCAAATCTTCGTCAAGTTCGTTAGCTAATGCACTAACGTTTGTTCCTTTATTGAACTCAACTATGTTTTTATCTTCGTTCAAATCATACTTTGTCAACTTCGTCATGTTGTGTGGGGTGCCACGAGTGTGATTCATAATGTATGGCACTTGTAAATCTCGCACCACATTATATATATTTTCATCGTATGTTCCCATACTGATATCGTTAATTATATCGGCCCCGTTAAGCACTGCTTCACGGGCAGTCTTGCTATGGAAGGTGTCGACACTGATTAATATAGAGTTGACTTTTGGATCATCGTCACTGCGGATCCTAGTCACGAGAGGAACAATTAACGCGATTTCATCATCAGCAATAGATGCGTTGATGTCAGTGCCTGGCTTGGTGGATGTGGCTCCAATGTCAATAATGTCTGCTCCTTGAGCAATAAGCTTTTTGGTACTCTCAAAAGCATTATCCAAGTCGTAGTTTTTGCCGCCGTCAGAAAATGAGTTTTTGGTCATGTTGACAATCCCCATGATTAGGGTTTTGTCATGCTTGAATGTAAAATTCCAAGTATCGTATTTGGAGTTGCTTTTGTTGGCGATAGTTCTTTTCAAAGGTACTACTGTTTGAATAAGTTCCTTTTTGCTAACGGATTTCAAATGCTGATAATGGTGATTCAATATTGAGCGATTTGTCACTGGATGAGTATCTTCAAAAGGTTCTAATATTTCAGAAAGTGGGTCCAAAACAAACAATCTTTCCAACATGCGGGGATGGGGGATTATTAGTGGTAGTTCGTTTTCGTTCTTCTGTTCAGAACTGCTAGTATTATTGTAAACAATATCATCGTATAAAATGATATCCAAATCAATTGTTCGAGGCCCATTATCGAATTCTTTAACTCTGTGCAATTTTTTGTATTCAACATTTTTCAAAAAATTTAGCAATTCAATAGGAGAAAGTGACGTTTTGATTTTCAAAGCACCGTTTATAAAATTGGATTGATCCAAGTAGTACATTGGCAGAGTCTCATATAACGAAGACGTAGCCAAGATGTCGATTTCTAAGGACGATCTAAGAGCATCAATCATTTGATAAATGTTTGCAATTTTGTCGCCATGATTTGTACCAAATGCAAGATATGCAATATGGTTTTTTGAATTCTTCGACAAGGCTAACTTTTGGAACTCTTGGTTATTTTTAACCACTTCTTTGATTCTTACTGCTTCATTGCTATCGGATAATTTGCTATTGATAATTTGAAGACCAACTTGATCAGCGTTTAGGACCGCATTAAGTTTGGAAATCTTCAAGTTGAATATATTTATAATGCCGAATCTTTCTCTCAAGTAAACATTCACTGCAGTAATTAATGCTTCAATTGTTAGGAATTCGGTATTTTCCACATATTCAATAAGAGCTTCCAAAAGTTCATTTTTCACAAAATCATTAATGTTTTGAGATTTATTGGTGATTTCATCAAGATCAAGTTCCAAATTGATGGAAACGTATTGCTTTTTTTGTCTCTCAAAATCAAAGATCCCAATTTTAGTTAACAATTTCAAATCTTCGATAAAAATAAAATTATCGTGCTTTTTTATATTGTTTAACAATGAGTAAGATTTGATAATTTTCAAATTACCTAATTTCAAATGAAATTTGTCATTATCGAGAATAAAACGAAGATTATTGCAAAACTTATCGTTCAAGTTTTGGATCTTATTGTCACCATTGACCAACAAATTGAATATTTCATTCAAAAAGCTATTGTCATCGTGAAAAGTGAGTTGCTGGTTGTGGTTCAAGTACTGCAAGATGGCATTGGAGACATCGGCATAAGAGATAGAGTAATTTAAATCATCAGCAGTGCCGGATTTTTGAAGAATTGACTTGTTTAAATCTAATATTATGGACAAGTTGTAACCAAGAGGTGCTTGGTTCAACACATTCCAGTAATTTTTGCCAATGTTGGCATTTATTTTCAAGTTCTTGACAAAGATCTGGTTTGAGGTTTTGACTGCTGGCACCGAGAGTTGACGCATGGCGGAAAAGTAGCTTTTAGGATAACTATAACGGATGTGGGTGGCTAGTGTTAGTGATGGTGAGGATCTGGGAGCATTCCTTATGAAGAGCCTGATCATCTAAAGAATTGAAAAATGTATTTTGCAGTGCTTGATTGTAGATCACCGAGAGATGAGACAGACAACAAGAATGATTTGGCGGTTATCAGTCATCGCCTAAGGAAAATTTTTGCTCGTAGTTTTAGCGTGCATATCTCCACGTGAAGATTGATATTAGTACGGTGCTTTATATACGCCATAGCTAACTATGGCCAAAATGGTTTACGAGGGTTTCAGTTTAACAGTATATCAAGAATACAGACAGACAGTGAATAAAAGCGCCTTGTAAAGATTACGTCAAGGGACAGCCGCTGAGCTAGGAGGCACAAGAAAACCAGTTACGGAAAGTCAGTTAATCTCAAAAAGACTGTATATTAGACGAATAGAATTATAAATCTGTGATATTTTGTTAGTACAAAAGCAAACTATTGAAAGTCAATCATAAACTGCGGCAATTAAACTTCCAAGAAAACAATGTTGAAGGATCAGAAATTTGATGAATGTTGGATAGGAAAAGTTATCAGCACATTGTGACTCTGAGTGAGCTGAGTTAGGTTTTCATCATTAACAAAGTTCTCTGGAAGTATTACCGGTGTGCAATTGATAGCACAACACAAATGTTAAACATAACACACGTATTGTGCTGTTCAATAGCACTACTATCGAGAAACAAACATACTCTTTCGGACTTGCTGAGTGGACGAACTAAAAAGAAACATAAAGAAGAAGAAACAAGTTTAGTCAATAAAAAGAGAATTGTCGGCGCTTAAATACTTTTTGAAAATTTCGACAATTTTTTTCTCTTTAAGACGCCCTCGGAATTTGCGATACAATGTTTGCGGGTAACACAGTATAACCAACAAAATATTCTACTTCCGGCAATTTACTGCCGTGTTTAAGGACAGTAGTCATGGAGTCTATCAACACAAGCAGCACATTTTGCAAGAACCGGAAGCAACTGGCGCGCCTTAAAATGTAGAGAATCATCGAGTGCAGCTGTATGATAGGCAAACTTCTTCTATTTGGTGAAATAAAGGGCGTAGCAAGTCAAACCGGATCAGGAACAGATCCGGCCGGTGGTGAAATTTAAAGCCAAATCACCACTATTTATCTATGATGCAGATCCATCAAAGCGCGATGCTGATCTGAATTAATGAGAAGAATCTGACAGTGTGTGATATGCCGAGCCACATCAGTACGAAACAATACATCAGCAATATAATACAATATAATATAATATAAAATAAAATACTATAGCATTCCCATATTAACGAGCCAATGACTACTCCGCAGCATTTGAGGGTGCCCCGAGATGACAACAGTATAGAGCTAAGGTCCATTTCTTTGGACAGCAACACCACTCCCGAGGAAGACGACGAATTAGATTCTAATAGTCACAGCATCAACAACAACAACAACAGATATAACAACACCCACTTCATAGAACATGACGACCAGGACGATTTGGTGCTACATGAGCTCGATAACGATCTTGAAGACCAACAACAGCAACAAAACCAAGAAGACAGCCCCAAGTCGAGCATGAAAATGGCCTTCATGAACATGTCGAATAGCATTTTGGGAGCAGGAATAATTGGCCAGCCGTACGCAACAAAGAATTGTGGTATATTTACCAGTATATTCGTGTTTATATTTCTAACTGTGCTTGTGGACTGGACCATCAGACTAATTATCATAAATTGCAAGCTTTCCGCCACAAAGACATATCAAGATACTGCTAATCAGTGTTTTGGCAAGTTGGGGAAGTTTATCATATTATTATCCCAAGGTTTTTTCGCCATTGGTGGATCAGTGGCATTTTGCATAATTATTGGGGATACTATACCTCATGTATTGCAATCTATAACTCCAGATAAGTGGTTAGAAAATAATTATTTTTTGCAATTTTTGCTCAAGAGAAACACAGTAATTGTGCTCTTGACATGCTTTATCTCGTATCCATTGTCGCTTACCGATAACATTGCCAAATTGGCCGTATCTTCACTTTTTGCCCTAATCAACATGCTAACGATTATCTTAATCATTGTTATCCATGGGTTCAGCTTATCTGCGGAAAAGTTGAAACAGTTTCAATTTGCTAATTCGTTCCAAGGTTACGTGTTCAGCTTATCCATATTCCAAGGCATTTCTGTGATTTCGTTTGCCTTAGTATGCCACCATAACACATCGTTCATTTATGACTCGTTGAGAAAGCCAACATTGGACAGATTTACAAAACTAACTCATTTGAGTTGCTTTATTTCAATGATTTGTTGTGCGTTGGTCGGCATTTCTGGAGACTTAATGTTTAAAGATAATACCAAGGGTAACATATTGAACAATTTTGCTCAAGATGACTGGATCATCAACATTGCTAGAGTATGCTTTGGGTTGAATATGTTGACTACTTTCCCATTGGAGATTTTTGTCGTTAGGGAAGTGGTTCATGATTTGATCAACATTAACAACAGTCCTCACAAATTCGCCCATCAGCCATTATCGCAAGAAGAATCTCAAGCTCAAACACATGTTTTGGACCCAGATACTGACAACAATGCTAATGCTTACGATGCCGAAGAAGAAAACCAACACAACAAACTAGTCCATAAACATTTCCTTACTACGACATTCCTAGTCTTTGGCACAATGGCCATATCTTTAATGACGTGCAACTTGGGTGCCACTTTAGAAATCATTGGCTCAGTAAGCGCTTCGATAATGGCATTCATTTTCCCGTGCTTATGTTACTTGAAATTGACCAATTATAAGTCCAAGACATTTAAAGAGAATTTTCCTAGTTATTTTACGATTGTGTTTGGAGTTTTGGTGCTTGTTATTAGTTCCACGCAGACTGTTGTGGAGGCCTACACGAATAGAGGCAGCCCGGGGGACCACTGTAAGGTGGGTTAGTTATTATGGAGGATAACGCGTTATTCAAGAGGCCAACGGTTGTATCTGTGCATCATATAAGTTACTTTTTGTCTAACACTTCTATTTTTAGTTCTCGTTTACATTCATGTAGATTGTATTCATAATTTAGTGTTTAGATATTCTCTGTTTACTTCAATTTAATTCATTTTGTTTATTTTGCTCTCATACTATAAAATCAACCTAACTTTCCTTGTATGCTCGCTAAACAATACATGCATACTTTAAGTACGCAATAACAATGCCATCATTCATCATCGTCATCTTCCTCGTCTTGTATAACCGTCTTCTTTCTCACAATTTTTTTTACTACTGTATTGTCAGCATCAGCATCATCTTGTTTGTCATTGAGGTTAGCGTCTTCCGTGACCTCATCCTGGTTATTATCATTTAGGTCATCATCATCATCATCATCGTCATCGTCATCAGAGTCCAAGCTCAATTTTTGCTTCTTGTCAACCTTTGCATTATCCATGTTGCCTAGTGCATTAACATCACCATCATCGCCGCCATCGTCATTTTTCGATCTAGAACGTTTTAGTGGGGACACAGCAGCAGACAGCCGAACACCGTTAAAACCGCCAGCTTCCTTCGTATCGACTTTATCATCACTGCCATTTTCTTTCTTGTTACCTTTGTTGCTGTAATTCTTCTTCTCCTTATTATCGTTGTCGTCATCACTATCATCAACCTCCTCCTCATCCTCGCTGTCGTCGTCACTATCATCATCATCATCGTCGTTGTCGTCGTCGTCACTAGCATCACTATCATCACTAACCATGTCTTGAAGTCCAAGACGCTTAGAAGTAACGGAATAAGTCTTTGGATTGGCTGGCTCATCATCATCAGCATCAGGATCAAAAGGTAATTGGTTTTTCAATTCCTCGTAGAAAGATGTGTCTATGGCCTTTTTCTGTTTTGGCGTTGTTGTTATTTTTGCTGGCGCTGGTGCTGGTGCTGGTGCTGATGATAATGATGGGGCAGGAGATGCAGAAGGAGAGGCAGTATTTGAAGAAGAAGACGTAGTAGTTGCAGTTCCAGCCACTTTAGAAGCAGCAACATTGGCCCGATCCCTGGCATCACTTATCGATCCACCATTTTCAATCACTGCAAAAAATTCTTGATTAAATTTATCATACTCTGCCTTGGAAATAAGTCCTCCGTTTCGATCCATTAACTGTCTCATTTTTTTTTCTTTTTCAAAAAATAATTGATCTGCTTCATGGTCACTTTCATCATCTGAGGAGTCAATGTACATGGCCGATGTGTATTTTTTGACTGCTGCAGCGGCTTTCTTTTCACCTGCTTCTTCGTCGTCATCATTATCATTATCATTATCATCATCATCATCATCTTTGTTCTTCTTGTTTCTTTTTCTAACTAGCTTCTTCTTCTTCTTCTTCTTCTTTTCTGTCTTTTCTGTCTTCTCCCTGCTGTTCTCTTTGTTAGCTTTTTGCCGTTTTTCTCGGTTGAGCAGAAGACGCTTATTATTAGCGCCATTGTCACCTTCAGTACCATTACCAACAGCAGGATCAACATCACCATCAGCAGCAGGGTCAAAATCCTCGTCCTCGTCGGGAACATCAGGAATATCCGCGACTTTGCGCTGTTGCTTCTCCACAATGATTGGTTTCTCACCAGTGTTCAAATAATAAATCGATTCCTTAAATTTTGGAAACAATAACTCAATGGAAAGTATCGGCGTCTGGTTCAAATGATACCGCAAGGCCTTCATGTAGTATTTAAAAAAATCTTCCAATTCGAGCCTCACTGCAGCAACAATTGATCTATTGCGGGGGGCCAAGATCTCATGCAACATGGCGAGAAAGTCCAATCTTAGGAGAATGGCATGTTGCTTAAAACTGAAGAAAATTCGATGGTAGAACTTGATTGCCTTTTTGAGGTACGCAGTGTCGATTTTGTCAAAGTCTTTGAATAATCTCATGTAGGCATTGATTGTGCTTTCGTTAATGAAACGGGAAAAAAACTCTTTGAAATCAAACTCCTTGATCCGGACTCTCTTTTTGATGTCTTCGTCAGTTTCCGCTTGTGCTGCCGTGCTGTCCTCGGTGGTGTTTTGGTCGGTGATTTGCTTGGATGAGGAGGACTTCTTGATTTGGTTGACAATGACTAACGTCTCGTCCTTGTTCAAGTTCTCGAGAATCTTGAAACTTATATCAAGAATCTCAACCACTGAGAGCAAATAAGTAATGTTTTTATTGACTGATTTCTTGGCAATGGTCACTAGCGAGCTCAAAAATTCTTCGTCAGTAAAGATTTTCTTTTTAGTAGCAATGGAGATATCGACATCTTGCTCGAACTGAGAACGGGCCATTTCGTTAAGTAAAAGCAAGATTTCCTTGAGGGCAATGATTGTGGCATGACATACCGAAACGTCAGCGTTGCTGTGTTCCTGTTTGAGGAATACCTTGATGAGTCGAATATTGTCTTCGAGCAAAGTGCTGGCAACCAACCCAAACTCACTGACTTCTTCTTCTTCTTCTTCTTCCAAATCTTTACCAGTATCGTTATTATTGGCTTGCTCTGCATCTTTCTGCTTATTGGCATCTGAAGAATAAAGCAATCTAGCCAACTCGCTATCACCAACCGGTTCATTATCGTTCTCCCTACCGGCCAGTTTAGCTTTCTCTTGCTGCTTTTCTTCTTCTTCTTCTTCCTTTTGCTTCTTGGCAAGATCTTTTCTCGTCCGTTCATATTGCAAAAACCAAGCAGTGACCAAGCAATACTGGATACAGTGCAAATCGATCTTTTCCTCCCCGTGGAATTTCTTCCCAATAACGCTAATGAACTGGTTGAACCCTCCATCAATGAAGGTTTCCGCAAACTGGGCAAGGATCTGCTGCGCGTGGCTCGATAGGTACTGCACCTTGTTTTCGTTATTGAACTCATCACTTTCGGAAGAGTTGGCGATTCGCTGGGCCTGTGCTTTCCATCTCTTGGTCTCATTTAGCCTTTCCATGGTCTTTTCGGTGGACATGAGGGCTTTTTGGCCAGATACGGTTAATCTGCCGGTTTCTATGGTGTCGAGAGATAGGAGGGAGCCGAAACGGGAATGCCGCGAGGCCGAATCTTTGATGAAGCGGGTCTTGAGCTTGTTTTCCTTTTTGAGAAGGTCTTGCAACTCTGAGCCGGCAGAAGTTACTGTTTGTTTTGGGTTTGGGTTTGGGTTTGGGTTTGCTAAAGTGACGGCATTTGCTGCTGCTGGTGGGATAGCAGTGCTGCGGGCGTCGCCGGCATTGGGATCCAGAGTGGTGCGTTTTTGGATATTCTGGCTATGGGCATCGCCGCTGTTATAGTACAACAATGAGCTGATCTTCACCCCATTGGTCAAGTAGTACAAACATTCCAAACATCCAAACCCAAGAATTTCATCATCAAACTCTTTGCGCAACCCGGCAAACAAGGTCAAAAAGAACTTCAACACTTTATTGTCATCCAACACGGAGATCACCGCACTTAGCGAAATGTCTTCCATGGACACATCGGCAGGCAAGCTCAGCACCGGCTGCAATGTCTTGTTGGATCTGGATTTGGAGCTTTTCCCCAAAGAGTACGAGGTGTTATCCGGAGCAATGCTTAGTACGTTTCTGAAAAAAAGCACGCATAGATTCAACATGCTGTTATCCCTAACCAGTCTGTTGAATTTTGGCTTGGAGATAATGGGGATAACGATCCGCACCATTGCTTTGAAGACGATTCCCCCGTGGAAACTCAAGAGCTGCTTTTTGTACAACAACTGGTGATTGCGAAGCTTTTGGTAGTTTTGCACCTGGTTGACAGTAGACTCATGGTCGATCAACTGTAGTGGCCAAGTCAACGGGACTAGTAGTTCCAAGCATAAGCTGGCGATTCTATCGTTGTAGATTTTGTTTTCCGAGAAAATCTGCCCATTCTGGTAGGACATCTCCCACTGGTATAGGATATTGAGCAAGTCGTTAGCAATCAAGCCAGTTTCCGCACACGCCAACGCCACATCCCATTTCTTGGAAGCTTTATCGAATTTCAACCATCTTTTCAAGTCCTTGAGCACGGCTAACGCGTTGACCCCGAGCCTGTAAGGCGGTGGAAATGTTTCGGAAGTGTGATCGGGGCCGCCTAGGGCAGAAACCAACGAGGCAATATGGGCTTTGATTACGTGCTGGGTCCTCGTTTTCGAAGTGTCGCTGGTGAGGATCTGTTCCGTAAGTTGGCCAATGCGGTCGATTTTGGCATCTTGGACGGGGTTGTCTTCAAGAATGGTTTTGTCGACTTCAAGTTGCATTATTTTTTGCTCCTCGTTGAAATTTGTATTGTATTGCAGCTATACCACTGGCTTGTCAGACAGGCTGCTGAGGTGTGTTGATAAGTAGAAATGAGGATTGTCTGTCTGTCTGCCAGTAAGACTGCTTGGACAGACACTGAGTAAAATGACATGAAATACTGTATTTTATTTTAGTTTTTTTTTTTTTTTTTTTTTTAATTTTTTTTTTTTATTTTTT
>JXWR01002509.1_pt1 | contig 10528 bp, 4 predicted proteins | sample 315541 | NCBI WGS metagenome assembly JXWR01 (sample SAMN03273951, study PRJNA271842) | soil metagenome | isolation source: rice field ambient CO2 | place: India: CRRI Experimental farm Cuttack,Odisha-753006 | collected 2013-12-17
ACAGCAGCAGCAGCAACAACGACAATGCCAATGACAGCGACAACGATACCACGCAATATAACCCCAATGTTGTGTCGGGCAAAAACAATGACGAATTATTTTCCGTAGCTGACGGAGATAAACTTGTGCTACAGACTCTCAACTTGAAGCTTCGAAGCTTGATTAGCACGTTGAAAAATAATGCCGACCTATGCAACCTTGTCAAAGAAATTTGGATTGATCAGGACTTGGACTTCACTCTCCAGCAGGAATTAGTATATTGGCTTATGAACAATTCACCATCCATTAGATTTATCAATAGCGTGTTGAATAATGAATTGATGTATACAATACAGAGCGGTAAGTATATAAACAATTTACAAAGCTTGGATATCGCGCCGCCAAATTTGTTATCTTCGATGGTGTCGAATGAATATCTACAAAAAGTGAGAACCATAATCACTAAAAATATAGATGAGAGAAATTATAAAATGCACACCCTTTCTCTCTTTGCTGATCCTATTAAATTGTTTAATGGAATGAAATATGTCAAGTCAGATTTCGCTGATCTGAAACTTAAAGTGACTTCATTGAATTATCATATTAGAGATGATAAATTCAACTTTTCACACATTAGTGAGATAGACCAAGAAGAAAGAATTACGAAATTGAATGAAATAATGGATCCCTGTTACTTAAGATCCTTAACAATTATATGTTGGCTTGTTATCGATACACCGGCGGTAGCTGCTAGAACGTTTCTGAAAAACATTTGGGAAGGATTCAAAAATTTGCAAGAAATATCATTTGTATCAATGATTGTAAAGGAGGAATTAATTGCTGAATTTTTACAACATTTTGCGAATAAACTTAAAAGATTTAGATTTCATTATGCATTACCAAGATACCATCTTATAAATAATTCGTCGCTATTGACGAGAGCTCTAATCAAATACCAGTCTAAAAGTTTAGAATTTATAGATATAAATTTTCATGACGATGAACATGAATTTTATTGGTATAATGTTTTTGACTCTAAAGTTGAATTTCACACAGAAGAAGTGCTGGAAGATGGCGAGGAAAATAATGGCTGTTTTTGCGCTGATTGCAAATATACCAAGAAAACAATCATTACCGACAAACTTTTCCATGGCGAGTTGTCTGATGTAAGTCAGGAGGACTTTAACACCAAAAGTATAATTTCTTTAATCTTTAGAAGAGGATTGATTCCATATACATTTTCATTTGATAAATACCCTTCTTTTGTTAGCATTTATAAGATCCAGCAATTTTTGAAAGAATTTAACTCAAATTGTGATTGTAATTTGAAATTCAGCGATTTCAGATTGATATATCAAACATTACTCCACCATATGGAACCAACCTTGAATTTTTTCATCAAGAAATTCCCAAATTTGAATAGATTAGTCATCAATGATATTCCATTCATTGTTCTGCACCAAAAGGCATTGCCAGTTTTCACCTTCTCATGCTAAAGTTTCTGAATCGCTTTCAGAGCGAGGTGAGCCTTTGGAGTCATTTAAAAATAATTCATTGCGTTTGATAGTCATTATGTGGTCTAATACAGGCTTGAAGACCAATTCTTCAACATCTGTAGCCCATAAAGTATCCATATGCTCATAATGGTCAATACCAATAATGTCGATTTTTTGACAACTGTCCAAGCTTTTCTTGGTAAACTCTATATCCATCAACATGTCACTTTTCCCATAAATCAATAAAGATGGAGTAGTAATGGTTTGCACTGGAAATGGAGCAACTCTATGATTATTATGGGCATTATGCATACTCAAAGCAGTCAATGCAGAGCCAGCATACCCACCTTCGTCGTACATTTGAAATCTATGCTTGGTTATAATTTGAAACCAGTGGACCACCGACTTTACACTTGTCGGCGAAAATAAATGAGGATACCCAATTTTTTTTTGTATATTGGATATATTTTTATGATTCCAATTGAACAAGAACTTGAGAGATTTATCCACGACAAACTCATAGTTAAGAGGACCCATTAGCTTTTGCCAAAAGACCACAGATGGAAGGATTGCACGTTCACCAAACAATCTAAACAAAAATGCAGGAGCAGCATTGATGAAGCTGGATAATATCGGGTTATTGATTCCTTTTGGAACCATTGCTGGGGATAATCCAACAAACAAGTTGACAACATTATTTAGTCTGGGATTGAGGGCAAATGCAGCTATTGCTTGAGCTGACCCTTGGCTAAAACCAATATAAGTTAATTTTTCAACTTTTGTCACTTGCAAAATGTAGTCTAAGGTGTTTGGAATATCATATAGCGCAAACTCATCCAATGAGTAGTCCCAGAACTCTTTGGAACTAGAAGACAAATTGACATGCTTTCTAGAATACTTGTTTCCTCTATTGTTTCCTAACCAAACATCGAACCCTCGATCAGCCAATAACAATGGTAGGTTTTTCGAATGTGTGTCGCCCAAGACGAATAGCTCGCTATTGGTGAGAAGACCATGGTGAAAATAAACAACTGGAGGTTTAGCATGCAGCGACATACTGGCCCTTGTTTCTGAGTTTATGATTCTATGAATAGCTAAAAGGTAACCGTCAGCAGTCTGAACCACGTACTCGTAGCACTTGTAAACATGTTTGCCCTGTGCATTGACATGGAGATGGACGATATCTATAATGTCAACAGCATTTATGACTTCATTAATAAACCGCGATTGTTTTTCAATATCTGCCTTTTTAATATTTCCCTTTTTATCTGGTGAAAGGACCTCGATCAGACTACCATCTGATTTGCCTTTTAGTTCTTCAAGGAGATGATGCTTAATATTATCCGGCTTTGAGCGGGCTTCAGGGGCATTCAAGAGCCAGGTATCGACAAAAAATTGAAAAAGAAAGATGGGAATTTGGAGGACAAAAACAGCAGACCTTAAGAAGATGCTAAAAAGCGAAGCCATATTAAGGGACTCGGGAAGAGATGGCTGGTACTTCATCGTGGATGAACAGCAGCTCTGGGTCTTTGAGTGTTTCTGGTTCTGCTTTTTAATGGTTGACGATGATGAGATCTGCGTAAATTTTCCTGTTTGTGGCTGGTGCTTACATAAGTCGTCTCACCGGTGCAAGTCAGAAGGAGAAGAGGCAAGAGATGGTGATATAACTGGAAAGTATTGAGGCTATATATTCCTATTGGGAATTACGAGAAGCAAGATTTGCTGCCGTTTTATAGTTTCGTGATCGCTAAGATCTAGGTTTAAAGGCGTTGCAATGGGCAGCAACTGTGATTTGGCTAACAGTGACAGCCTCGTGGATTAATTGTTGCTGTTGCTGTTGCTGTGTAATGAAACTAGAAACGTTAACTGCCAAATTCTAAAGAAAATCATGAACTGCCCCCGGTTACGAGCGCACGCGTCGCTGGCACCAACAATAGCAGCAAAACAGAAACAGCCTTGACACCCAGTGGGATATAATACGTCAAGAGTGTATGATTACAGCACTAGAAAGAAGCAAAAGCAACGGCGCTACACCGGCCATACTATGATATACAACTCACATTTCGCTGCCTTTCGCTCGAGGAACTATCATGGCTTTCTCTGGGACTGGTTGGTCAAAATATTCGGCTTGTACTGGCTATTTGTGAAGAAGTTTCGAAAGCTGCTTATTCTCATATCCATTCTCATTATAATTACGATCCACAGTTTACAACTCTCCACAGACTACACCCGAAATGTGCAAACCATCTCCGACAAAATCACGCTGTTTAAGCACTACGACTACGGCAAGTACTTTCAATCAACGGGGAAAGTGCATAGCGAACTATGGAACTTGATTCATTCTCATAATATCTCCACATCGCTGGTTTACAAACAGATCGTTGATGAAGGCCAGACTGAGATCAGTGTACTTAGCATCGAGGACAAATGCAGAACTTACTTTGACAATCTTTATAAGTTGGATGAGAACTGGAATATATCTGCTATAGAAAACTCAAGGGAAGGCTACAATAGAGATTTCCTCATACTAGATGACTATATTCAGCTCAAGACAAAAGAGTATAAAGATCAGTTAGTTGAGAAAGAAAAAGAAAGGATAGCAAATAAAGCTGGCGAAAGTAGCGAAGCTGAAGAAAAAGAATCTATGAGAATTATATCCCAGTCAGTTCCGAATAAAGTGTTCAAACAGTTTTACAAAGATTTCGAAGAAAGCTTGAAAAGAAATGAGCAGATTGAACAGAAAATTGTGGACGGATTAACACATTTGAGAATCTTTGGAAAATGTTTTCTCGAAAATGAGGTAGATCTTTCAAAAGCTAAAGGAGAGCAACTTGGTACTTTTGGTAAAAGAAATGGCGAAAGACTGTGTCAGGATGTTGAGTCAAGACTTTTCCCATGGTTGACGGGAAAAGCTCCAAGGTTTGAGAGATGGAATAACGACAGTTTTGACGATTTTCCAAAAGTCAACGAGATTACACAAAAAGACCCCGACGATAATTTTGGAAATTACATTATCAGTTCCAATCAGTTTGGATACCAATTTAATGATTCTGAAATTATATTACCAACATCTCAACAAAAGGAAAAACATAAGCAACTCAAAGAAAGCGAGAAAACTTTACAACCAGACAATAAAGAGGAATCAGAACTGGACACTAAAGTAGAAAAATGCTTTGTTGAATCATTGAAGACCAAATTCAAAGGCAAAGGCATAGTTATGACAGCTAGTGATGCATACGTTAGTGAAGCACAAAACCTTATCAAAATCCTTAGAGGACTTGACAATAAGCTACCGATTCAAATTATTCATAAAGGCGATTTATCTAAAGCATCCCGCCAAAAAATCCTCAATTCTGCTAGAGGTAAAACAGAATTGCCATACTCATTTCACAAAATATCTAAAATATTGCCTACCAACTTTTCTAAACAAGAAGTGTGGTTTGTGAATGTCAAACGATCAATTACTCCCGAATACTCACGTTATTTCAGTAGGTATGCTAATAAGTTACTTGCCACATTTTTCAACTCATTTGAGGAGATGATCTTGATGGATCTTGATGTGATACCGTTTATCGATCCTATCGAGTTTTTTCGAAGTCCCCAATATTCCAAGTCAGGTACTTTTTTCTTCAAGGATAGAGAAATTTACGAAAAACAAAAGCTAGGTGATAGCAAGTTTTTTAAAAAATTGTTCCCAACAAAAGCAGATCAGATGTTGTTTGACATCCCCGAAATAACAAGCAAAACTCTTGATAACAGATACATCAAATATAATTACGTTCACTACATGGAAGCTGGGATAGTGGTATTAAACAAGAAACAACATCTTACCGGGGTCATCACCACTATGCAATTACAGTTGTATGAACCAAGTTCGGTCCGAGTTTGGGGAGACAAAGAATTATTTTGGATGGGGATGGCGGTTGCTGGTGATGAGAATTTTGAATTTAACAAAGATTCCGCATATGCAATTGGTGAGAAGAGTCAAGAAAAATATAGATTTTCTAAAGCTTCAAAGCTTAACGAGGAAGTTTGCTCATCACACCCAGGACACGTTAGCGAAGATGGGAGACTATTGTGGATGAATTCTGGCTTCAAAAATTGCAAAAATTTGGATACTTATGAAATGGATAGTTTATCTTACAAATGGAGCAAATTTTTCAACATAAAAAAGGGCAAGACAGAACTCCAAAAGAAGCTAAAGTATTATTATAATTTACCAACGAGGATAAATTATGCAATATTGCCTACTGTAGATGTTAAAAGGTACTATAAGGGGCTAACGAAAGAAAATGATCCAAATCTTGAACGAACTTGGAAAAAAAGAGCAGAATGTTTAGGTTATTTATGGTGCGCATATATATCTAAGGATGAAGAAAGAATTACAAACGAGGGGCTTCCTGAAGAATTCCATGGAAAAGCAGTTGAATTTGATGAAAATACTAAATTAATCTCCGAATTTTTAGGGGATTTGTGGATTTCTAATTATGTTGATGGCTATAAATTGCCTGATGAAATTGAAGTAGAAGCACCAGGGGAGGCAGAATTGGAAAAACTTGTTAAAGAAGAGAATGATTAAAGTCTAATGTTTGATTTCTTTTATTTTCTTTGGGTTTTTTATTTTTATTTTTTTCTTTTTGTTTAGTTCTCTGTTAATATTTGATTTTATTTTATTTTTTATGGGGTACGTTTTCATCGTTTTATCTTTTGCGCTTTATTTTTTATTCATGCTTCTGGTTTTGGTTCTTTGGTTAATGTTGTCTCAACAATTTATTTTTCGCTTTCTTTTCTCATTTTCATTTCTTTCATTTTAATGCTTCACGATATCACTCAAATAAATATATATATATATGTTCAAATCTTCGAACCGCAAAGCTAATCGCGTTTGTGTATTACAATAAAGGTTCCTGTCTTTTTTGTCAAATACTTTGCATGGCCATGGTAGACTTTGATTGATCAATACATATGATGAAAGCAGATACAGCAACGCCACAAAAGCTAGTAAATAGGAGAAACATAAATCTTTAATAACTTTCCCTATAAACTAACTAGATGACCAATACCGGAACTATATCTTCAAATGGCAAACGTCAGGAGAAAGAACCAACGATCCAGTTACTTTATTAATTTTAGGCTGAAACACAGCTTTGCTTAGTACCTCAGTAACAACTTCTCCCTATCTATTTTGAATCATTTGTGTCCTATAATGTGGAAACTTTAGCGCACTTTGTCAATGTAAAGTGCATCATTTACACCATAATGCTTTACACACCTCAGTCACTCTACGAAATATTTTTTCAAGATTGTCTTGCGTAAGCTATGGCATATCGTTAAATTCTCGCCCGTGGAAAAGATACGCAGGCCAACTAAGCTCGTTTATGATGAGCTGCGCAACTCCGCTGGCACGTGTAATATGTATTTTGTCTTTTATGTACTAAATTAGCAGATTTGCGCCTGCGGTCCTCAAAAGAAGATCTTTCAAAAAGTAAACCCTAATCTGTTTTGATGCCATGGATACTATTGCCCTTTTTTTTTATTCTATTTTTTTTTTTTTTTTGGTTGATTTTCGTTTCTGTTTTAAAAGGGAAAGATGCCCTGCAAAAAATAGAAGGGTGCTTTTCTTCTGTTGACACATAATCTCGGGGGGCCTATCTCAGTTCGTTTGGCGTTTAAAATTTAGAAGAAGGTTCTGGAAGGTTAAACTTTCGAGTCAAACGACAGAAAAACCTTCAATAAAATTACACTCAAAAGACAAACAAATAAGTCCGATAGTAATCAAAATTTAGTATAATGTTCCAGTACTCATTGATTTCGTTGCTTCCTGTACTCGGCGCTGCTCTTCCAGCATTGGTTCCGAGAGCTGACAAAACCCTTGAGGTGCCCTTAACTTTTGGTGACCGGTCATGGTATGTTGAAGTCGAAATTGGCAGCAATAAGCAAAAACTCAAGACGTCACTCGATACCGGCTCTTCAGATGCTTGGTTCATGAGCAGCTCTAATCCTTATTGCAACAACACTCAATCCAGTAGCGCTAAACGCCAATATCTCAGCAAAAGAGCATACGAATATTTGAGCATATATGGCGAATACATTGGCGGGGAAACGGTAGGTAACAAGAGCTCCCTTGGGTTGCCAGTAGACAAACAGTTTGCCTGTAACTACATTTATGATCCATCGTCTTCCAAAACATACAATGCCAATGACACGGAATTTATGATCGCCTACTACGATACCACCTATGCCTATGGCACTTTTGCTACTGATGACTTTTACTTTGGGGACACTAAAATTAGTGACGTTCTGTTTGGTTTAGCTAATGTGGCCAACATCTCCAAGCCAGTGTTTGGTATTGGAGCTGTTGGAAAAGAGACTGTGGCTAATAGAGAAGAAAAAAATTTCACTTACAGCAATTTTCCAAAAAAACTTTACGATGATGGCGTTATCAGCAACTATGTTTACTCTATTGCTGTGAACTCCACAGAAGGCGTTGGTTCCATTTTGTTTGGCGGTAGCGATAGCTCCAAATACGAAGGTGACTTGGCTGTTTTGGACATCATTCCAACTAATGGCACAGTTGGTGATTTGTATGTGAACACTTCCCTTAGTGCCCATATTTTAAACAAGAGCTCAATTGATCTCCAAACAGATGTTCGCTCTTTGGTGGATACTGGCACAGGCGCTTTTACGTTTACCACTGAATCATTTAGCAAATTTGTTCGTCAATTTGATAACGTAACTGTTAACCAAAACGGGAAAGTTTTTTACCCTTGTGAGCAACTCAACAACTCCAAAATTACTGTCACATTGGGAGATGTTGACGTGGATGTTTACTTGAAAGAATGGTCTACTTTGCTCGTTGACGATTACTGCGTGTTGGACCAATATGTATCTGTTAGCGAGTCCTACAATCAGTATGTCACTTTAGGCCTTCCATTCTTTGATAAAGTTTACTCTATTTTTGATTATGAGAAGAGTCAAATATCTTTTGCCAAAATAAAAGAAGGCGCGGTGACTAATGAAACCACCAGCTCTAGTACGTCCACTTCGTCGGGATCGTCCTCATCATCATCATCTTCTTCCTCTGGATCATCATCGTCATCATCATCATCATCTGGATCTAACTCAGACAGCAAGAAGAATGCCGGGGTGAAATCAGTTGACATTAGCACCATGTCGTTTATTGCAACTTTTGCTATTACTGGTTTCGTTGCTTTGTTTATTTGATTTTTTTTTTTTTTTTTTTTGTTTGCCCCATGAATTGCTAACGTGCTTACTCTTAACGATATTTCTGTTTTTTTTTTTTTTTCTTTCAATCCTCGTTTACTTGTTTCTTTTTGTCTTCTTTTAAGAAGTGCCGTTTCGGAGCTTCGCTTAATTCTCTTCTCGGTTTAACCACTGCTTTCAAAACCCCTTAATGTCCTTTTGTTTTGTCTCTTTACCATGTCTTTTCAATAAGTTTGCTAAAATATGCGTTCAATTGCCTTTTTTATTCATGATAATCAATTTTTTTTTTTTTTATTTTTTTTTTGAGATTCCTTTTTATTGTGCTTGTTTTCTTGAGCCAAAAATATACAAAACACCTGGTCTGCTTTTTTCAGATAAGTTCTCTTATGGGCCATGTTCTTGCTCCCAAATGTTTTGAGTAACTAGTCAACCTATACGCAATTTTGGAAAAAACTACAAACAGGGATTTAAAAACAGCAAACCGTATCGTGATCATTAATAACATAATTTTGAAAATAAAGAAAAAAAAAGAGGAAAAAGAGGTAGAAAAATAAGAAAGGCAAAGAACTGCGAAATATAGAACAAGAATAAATGCTTGGGAAGATGCAAAATGGGACCAAAATCAATAGAGCAGTGTATGGACAGATGGCCCAACAGTGGAAAAGATACATGTGCTGCAAATCACACTCTCGTGAAGCATTTTGAAACTTTTTAAGCATTAATCCAACTATCCAAAAACATCACATCTGGATCGTTATCACCTGGAGGAATTTGAGTAAAGAAATCAAATACACTGAATGGCGTTTCTTTGATTGCCATTGGATTTTCACCCTCTTGGATACCTCCGCCAGCTTCAAGCACACTCTGCCAAGTTGCCTTGTATCCCTCCAGCAATGGCACTTTCTCGATTTTATCTTCAAAAATCAACACATCGCAAAGGGATTTGATATCGCCAATAGAAAGCTCAACACTGGTAATACCCGTCTTTTGGATGAACTGCTGGATGTCGTAGAGCGATGGATAGTTTTCATACTGCGCGGCGTAAGAACACTGCACCTTGTTGACAGCATTGGGATTATGAACGCTGTCACCAGTACTACTAGCAGTGGAAGTAGCAAAAGGGCTTGGGTACGATTTAGTAACAACGTACTTCCATACAATACCGAGTAAACTTTCCACAAACTCCGTATCAAGCTCAGAGTCGGTGAACCATGGACCACCAGTGAGCTCAATGGAAGGCTGCAAGTTGTACAACATGTATATTTTTCTAGTCGGATGTTTCACATCTTTGATAGACTTGACGTAACGTTTCTGTTCCAAGTTTTTGAGGGACTTGGTGAAAATATGCTGATGGAGATTAGTTTTAGATTTGATGATCTTTTGCCAGATACCGTCTCTGCCCGCCGCTTCAATGTGGCTATAAATCATCTTTTCCTCCTCGGTCATTCGACTGACCTTCTCGGCCTCTGACTTTTGAACTGCGCTAAACTTCAAAGTGGCATTTTGGGTCACAAGCTTAAGCAACTGGTAGTTCATGAGCTCTTGGACAAGCTCAAGAAGAAATTTGGTGTTGACACCAATAAGCTTCTCAAGCTCGCCCTGAGAGAAGTATGTGTTTGGCGGGCTCTCCAACATCTTGGAGTGAAGCTCCTGCGCCTTATCTGAAAGAGACATCTTTGCTTTCTGGAGACAGCTATCCGTGTATTTGAGTATCACTTCCCTAACGCTACCATCAACGTCGCCGTCACCATCACCATCACCATTTCATGATCTTCATCGCTCTGTTTTCTCTTTTTAGCAGAAGCGGAAAACAATTTTTTTTTTTTTTT
>JXWR01007015.1_pt1 | contig 10519 bp, 6 predicted proteins | sample 315541 | NCBI WGS metagenome assembly JXWR01 (sample SAMN03273951, study PRJNA271842) | soil metagenome | isolation source: rice field ambient CO2 | place: India: CRRI Experimental farm Cuttack,Odisha-753006 | collected 2013-12-17
AAAACAATTCCAAGTTCGAAAATGAGATGTCCAAAAAAATTGTGCAAGTCTATTAAAGTCTTCTCTTGGATCCATTAACCATTGTTTCGTGCTCCGCGGCAGGTTCCGCGACGTCCCATTTCTCGAGCGAGGACGCCTCGGTCGACATTGTTCTCTGGTTTATCAGCATAGGTGGTAGCGAGTTAGCAGTGGGCAAGGGCGACCTTGTAAATTGCGGAACAATAACGCTCGAGTAATCTCTAATGACACCCGGATGTAGTGAAGCGTCCGAGGTGCTCGGCGTCCTCGATGCATAACCCTGGTCGACCCGCTGTCTGATTCGCATACCCACAGTCATCAACTGGTCCTTGTGGAAATCCTGTTGTTGCTGTTGCTGCTCCTGTTGTTGTTGTTGTTGAAGCTGTCTCTTTGGGACGAGGCTGCTTGCCCATTCCAGTTGTGCGTCCATTAAGTCTTGTTTGTTCCTGTATTAGTGTGTGATGTAAAGCGTGCGTTTCTTGATCTGGGTTCTCTTGCTGTTTCTTTTTCTTTGTTTTCTTCTCCAATCCTTGCCTGTTGCTACTAGATAAATAAATACCCCACTGGCGGGAAAAAGAAAAAGCACACACACAAACAAACGAGAAGAAAAAAGCGCGTGGTACGAGCCGCGCTACAATGAGGAATAGAACCCATGCACCACACGCAAATGTGCGCACGGGCAATTTCTGCCCTCTGTTAACGGCAGGACCTGGCGTCCCCTGCCGTTAGCGGGCGGCTAGCCGCCGACGCCGTAGTCGCGTGCCCTTGCCCTTAGCGGCTGACTGGCTGACTCGATTGCATATATAAATTGCGGCCACCACACGTTGAGTCTTGTTGTTATATGGCGGTTGTTCGTATTACAGCAAAGGATACTACACCACAAGACACCACAGCAGCACAGAACCACAACACCAATGTCCGAAGCTACCCTCTCCTCCAAGCAAACCATTGAATGGGAAAACAAATACTCCGCCCACAACTACCACCCCTTGCCCGTCGTTTTTCACAAGGCTAAGGGCGCACATGTGTGGGACCCGGAGGGTAAGCTGTACCTCGACTTCCTGAGCGCTTATTCTGCCGTCAACCAGGGCCATTGCCATCCTCACATCATCAAGGCTTTGACGGAGCAAGCACAAACACTAACATTGTCCTCCAGAGCGTTCCACAACGATGTTTACGCGCAATTCGCCAAGTTCGTGACCGAATTCTTCGGGTTCGAAACCGTTTTGCCCATGAACACCGGTGCAGAAGCCGTGGAAACTGCTTTGAAGTTGGCCAGAAGATGGGGGTACATGAAGAAGAACATCCCTCAAGATAAAGCCATCATTCTGGGTGCCGAGGGTAACTTCCACGGGAGAACCTTCGGTGCTATCAGTTTGAGTACCGACTACGAGGACTCCAAGTTGCATTTCGGGCCTTTCGTGCCCAACGTTGCCAGTGGTCACTCCGTGCACAAGATCAGATACGGCCACGCAGAAGATTTCGTCCCTATCTTGGAATCTCCTGAAGGTAAGAACGTTGCCGCCATCATTCTAGAGCCAATTCAGGGTGAAGCCGGTATAGCCGTGCCCCCCGCAGACTACTTCCCAAAGGTCTCCGCATTATGCCGTAAGCACAACGTCCTATTGATCGTTGACGAAATTCAAACCGGTATCGGTAGAACCGGTGAGTTGCTTTGCTACGACCACTACAAGGCAGAGGCCAAGCCTGATATTGTTTTGTTAGGTAAGGCTCTCTCAGGTGGTGTTCTTCCCGTCTCATGTGTTCTGTCTTCTCACGACATCATGTCTTGCTTTACCCCAGGATCTCACGGTTCTACTTTCGGCGGTAATCCTTTGGCTTCCCGCGTTGCCATCGCCGCCCTCGAGGTCATCCGCGACGAGAAGCTGTGCCAAAGAGCCGCCCAACTGGGTAGCTCTTTCATCGCCCAATTGAAAGCTCTCCAAGCCAAATCTAACGGTATAATCTCTGAGGTGCGTGGTATGGGACTGCTTACCGCCATCGTCATCGACCCATCCAAGGCCAATGGTAAGACCGCTTGGGACTTGTGTCTATTGATGAAGGATCACGGCCTCTTGGCTAAGCCCACCCACGACCACATCATCAGATTGGCTCCTCCTTTGGTCATCTCCGAAGAGGACTTGCAAACCGGTGTCGAAACCATTGCCAAGTGTATCGATCTGTTATAATATTAATACGCATTTTTTTTATGTTTTCTCGTTTCTTTTCTTTTTTTTGTTTTATATCTTACACATTTTTAATATACTAAAAGTAAAATAAAAAAATACGTACTGTTTCCCTTTGTTTTCTCCTCCTCTTTGCTTATATCTCCACTGCGCCATCGTCATCTTCAGAGGGCGTGCTGATTAGAGTCACTGTGTCTCCTCTGATGAACACCATTTCACATCGTCTTTCGGACTCACTCAACTCTTCGTTGTTTAATTGGTATATGGTCTCTACTGCATCACTCAGCACGATGTTGCAGTGTGAGTCGAACGCTTGCAGTGTGCCCACCAGCGTCCTGGCCCCGCGCAGCTTGATGTACACCCTCTCATCGAGATTGAGTTTCAATAAATCCAAAGGTGTCTCCATTTTCTTGAGTGTGCGTGATGTTGTGTGTGTGTGTGTGTGTATTTATCTGCGTGTCTCTCCCCTGTTGTATTGGTTGCTAGAATGGATGGAAACATCCTGCCTCTTGTTTGTTCAAACCTCAGCTTTCTTGCTTTTTTTCTTCTTTCAATATCGCGACTTATCACACAGCACGGATAGCCAAAAGGGCGCATCAGGAAGAAGAAAAAATATCATTTCAGCAAACTAAAAGAATTGCCCTGAAAGCTATCGAGCCCTGGTAAGAGAGTACCATTCTATCTCTGCGGCTAGAAAAAAATACCATAAAAATATAATAAAAATGTGGAAGAGATCGTTCCACTCCCAAGGAGGGCCCCTGCGTGCCAGGACGAAGTTTACCAAACCAAAGCCAAAACAACCGGTGCTTCCCAAAGACAAAATAAGACCGCCCACTCAATTGACTCATCACTCCAACAACCTGAGGATTACCGAACCAATCCCACCAACAACCTCAAACCTGCGCTGTCCCGACGACCACCCGCTGTGGCAGTTCTTCTCCAACAAGAAATTCATCAGGTCCGCCGACGACTTGCCGCCTTCCAGCCATATCAGACCCTGGAGCATCCCAGAGTTGAGGCACAAGTCCTTTAACGACTTGCATTCCCTTTGGTACAACTGCCTCAGGGAGCAAAATGTGCTTGCTCGCGAAAACCATCTCTTGAAAAACATTGTTGGCTCCACGCATGACGAATTCAGTGAGCTCTCTAACTCTATCAGAACCACCATGTGGCAAATAAGACATGTACTTAACGAAAGAGAGCTGGCCTATAGCGCTTCACGCGAATTTTTACAGGATGAGTCGGAGAGGAAAAAGTTCTTGGATACTTTGGCCAACGATTACTTCTTGAACAAGGATATCCCTGATGACGAAGTCGCCTCCATGCTCACACGATTCCAGTTGGCCATTTTCGGCATATCGGAAACCATCCAGGATAATACAGTCGACATTAACTTCATCGACGGGATCAAATTCCTGGCAAACTTAAAACTACAGCGGTTCAAGGACTCCAACGACCTCATATCCGAAATATCACAAGAACCGATCACAGACGTGGGCGAGTCGTTCATCTTATTCACTTCCGACTTCGAACCTCATGCCGTTCAAGAGGCTTGTGTCGCCATCAAAGACCTGAGAAAGTCCCCAGATAATAAAGTCCCTAAATTAGACGAACTCCCCACCGTGAGAAAATACTTGAAACAGCTAATTCATGCAAGCTCCGTGGAGCAAGCAACTGCATGATTCCCGTGGGCTTCCTACCCTCTCTCCTGTAAATATATATATATATATATATCCACACACACTCGCACATACATACACACATACATACACCTTTATATAGCTATACGCTGTATGTATTCAGAAATTAGTCACGTTGTGGAAAATCTCCCTAGCAATGCCGCCTACCTTACTCTTATTGTCGTTCTGTCCGTCCAGTGCGTACTTGTCTGTCACCAGGTCACGGGCGCTTAGCTCCAATTCTAGTGTGCTCCATTGCGATGTAACAATTTCGACTTCCTCAAGGGGGCAAACCTCCAGTAAGCGGCCCAAGATGCTCATCTGCAAAACAATTATCTCTGTGGGAATTTCATTATCCACCCAATTTGGATCGACAAACTTCCCCATTTGATAAAATGTTAACCAATGCTCATCGCCCAACGCCTTCATCATATGTTGGCCCGCTTCTTGACAAATTTCAAACGCTTGCTTGCCCAATTCGTATGCTGTGCCAAAATCTAAATTCACCAAGGCATAGTCAATATGTAATACCATCAAATCCACTTCCACTTTACCCGTTTGGCCCTCTCTATTAATGGATAAGCTGTCGTAAATCCCGAATAACAAGCTTTTTGTAGTTGGCAGATCCTTATACAATCGCGGGTTCAGCTCTAATAAGTTGGATATTATATCGAGGGGGCAATCTCTATATTCTAGAATGTTGCTTGGTTTGAAAGCGGTATCCCTTGCGCCATTGTGCGACTTATTTAGGTTTATGGAATAATGCGACAATTTGTCTGATATCTCAAGCAATACTTCCAGCTTAGTTAGATTTGTGCCTGCCCGTTGCGACATATGCTTCTGAATTATTTGTAACGTTTGCGAAGCTTTTTTCATTTCAGGCTCTTTACGTAATCCATTAGAAGCATTATTGAAGAAATGCCAGAAGAACTTCACCAGAAGTTCATATATTTGGGTATTGTTACTGTAGTCGAATCTTTCTATGATGGCTTCAATGTACGCGAACTCATTCATTTGTAAGAGGATTTCCAATATACTGTATAGCTTTTCATCCATACTAATTCGGGTGAAAATTTTATCATCCTTGCTGATGTCCAAGACCGTTTCATACATGGCTTGCAAAAAACTGGAGATTTCGTTGGCTTTGTTAAATTCTTCATGGCATAGTGAAGAGAAATGGGCCAACTGAGCCGATTCTTCTTCCTGTGTTATGGCAAAGATTTCTTTAAATGAAAATTTCGTGGAACATTTGATGAAGAATTCCATAAATTGTTTCATCTCTAGAGCAGTAATAGTTTTCTGTTCTTCTAATGTAATTTCGTCAGGGAATCCACTCAAGATACTCCATAATTCATCAAGCTTATGAGTTAAACTGGATAAATTAAATAAATTCTCACTGTTGTGAAATAATATATCAACCACATTACTTTGCAATTTTCTGGACGCTTCACTGTTATCTTTTACTCCTTTTTCGAGGCTGTAATAGAGCTTTATAAATAACTGGTAATTAGTATCAGATTTTAGTGAGAACTGCTGTTTATTGAAGAATTCCGTAATGAACGTTTCCCATTTCTTCCCATAAGACAAAGTGGGAGCTAATTCATCTTCAATAACACCTGCTATACCAATATATTCTTGCATATCCTCTACACCGTCAAATATTATCTTAAATAACTCGCTATCAGGCATTTTTTCCCATTCGTTGATTTTAAATATGAGATGAAGTCGTTTATTTAGGTGGTCGAGGGGTTTTAATACTCCTTCTACCCATCCTATAAATTTTGTAGATAACACTTTTGACTTGGCAGTCTCCCATAGTACAGAATATAATAAAGGTGTTTCAGGTATCATTTCATTACATATTAAAATCCTTTCTCTCAACCACTCCTCAAAATTCTCCAAGGTCTTGTTATTGAGTTTTTTGCTTATGAATTCTTGCAGTTCATGATATCTGTTCGATCTCGTTGTGGTATCACTTTCAATTAATGGAATCAAACTGCTGTCACTTTCTAATAGTTCTACTATTACATCTTCGTCGGTTGTTTCTTCCCCTTCCGGACTTTGCACCTCCTCTTCTAATTCACGAAGAAACAAAAGGTTTTTTGGGTCATCTAATTCTGGCCACAAAACACAGAGAATCTCCAAGTACTTGGATTGTGAGCCCAGTCTAGTAGACAACTTTTTGATATTGCGCGTGTCAGCCCTAGATGCAAAAATGCAAGCTAACAAATATAGTTGCTCTTCCAACATTTTTACTGCAATTTTCTTGGCAACCTATCAATACTCTCTGATATAACCAGTTATTGTCTATTTACAATTGGTTTTTCTTTTCCCTAGTTTTTCTTTTTCTCTGCACCTTGCCTCTTCCTCACAATTTCAATAAATTACAGTATATTTACGAAAGAGTAACAAAAATTTCAACAGGTCACACAGAGCAGAAATACCTATTTGAAACGAAAGGAAGATCGTTCATGTTGCTATATATGTTCTTAAAAATGATTTAAAATTATACAAATATTGTATACAGTAGTATAGTTATAGAATTATCTTTTTGACGAGGTTAATGACATCATAGAATAGAGAGTTATTAAAGAGACTAAAAAAATTAAAATCGAAAAAGAAAGATTTAAAAAATAAGATATGCATCACTCCTTTTTCCTGTTCCTTTCCTTTCTATTTTATTATTGGTTCCTTTACACAGTTTCCAAGACTTCGTCCTTGAAACCGGTAACCTTCTTACCCTTTTCTTCACCAGAACCTTCACCGTGCAAAGCCATCAAAGCACCGACATCGAACTTTGGTTGTTTCAACAACTTAACCTTTCTAACATGGATGTTTTGTAGTGGGAAAATGTCCTTGGTGGCGTTTTCAATTTCCTTGTTGATAACTTCTGGAATCAACTTGGAGGTCAATTGGGCCAAGGTAGATCCTTGAACTTCCTTAGTCAAGATTTCGGAAATAACCTTTCTGATAGCTCTGATATGGGAAGATTGAGCGTAAGAGTGTCTCTTAACTTGGTTAGCTTGCTTTCTGGTGAAGGCGATAGCAAAGATTCTCAAAACGTAATCATCAGAAGTCTTAACAGTAACGTTAGCTTCGATCAAAGTTTGCCACTTTCTAACCATGGATCTCAATTTATCAGTAGTGAAGTCCATACCGTGGAAGTTGGTCAATAAATTCTTACCTTGGACTTCGTCAACTCTTAATTTGATTTTTCTGAAAGAGTGGTCTTCAGAACCCTGTAAGTCAGCCAAGCAAACTTCGACAACTCTACCTTTCAAAGCATCTGAAGCACTCTTCAAACCAGTGGACTTGTTAACTAAAGTCTTACCAACATTTCTGTTTTCAAAAGTGGATGGAGCTTTAATGTCGAACCATTCCTTTCTGGTAAATGGGTCAACGACTCTCTTCTTTTGACCTTTCTTACCCTTGGATAGTCTCTTATTCTTTCCGACAGCCATGATTAAACGATTGGTTATTCGTGTGCTTGTTTTGTTTCCTTAATATTAAAGTTCACAACGTTAACACCTTCCTTTCTTAATAGAATAGTTGTGACATCTAGTCATTTTGGGTATATTATCGCGCAGGTGAGAGAGTCCTGGAATTTCCAGCGGATGGTGACGCGAGGCATCCGTAGTGCACAATAAAAAGTTAGTTTTTCATTAACCGAAAAAAAAAAAATAAAATATATTAATGTTTGGGTTTCAACGTTTCCGTGGGTCTGGGTCCACAACAGAAAACTGTCCTGGAGTTTGATTAGGTTTTAGTAAGTAAACAGTTATGGTTACATTATTAAGGAATACAGAAGAGACTGCATGTGTACATAGGCATATCTATGGCGGAAGTGAAAATGAATGTTGGTGGTCAAATGCAGTCCATATTTTTGAATTCTTCATCCATCGAAAAGGCGTAATTTATTTCTAAAGGAAGTTTTAGTTCTACCATAATGCTTGCACTGGGCTCCTCGAGCACCACAACAACTAATTTTTCTCCCACTAAATCATTCACTACACTTATCCAAGAAAATTGCTTTAGTTTCTCTATAGTTATTGCGGGCTCCCAGGCACCGCATATGACCTTCTTAATTTCTTTTGACGCCTTGTACCCTGGGTTGTCCCGCAACATCTTCACCATCTTAATCAGGACGGTCTCCAGAGCAAGCGTATGACGATTCGTGCCTTCGGTTTCTTGCGCCAGGGTATATAAAAATGTTCTCATCAACAGAGACATTCCTATAATCTTCTTTGAAATAGTTTCATCCTTGAATCCGTTAATAGCTTCTGAGAAATAGCGTGGTACCATCTCCTGTGACACTACCAATTTACCCTTTTGTAGACCACCTTTCCGTACGAAGTCTTTTTTAGAAATTTCTACGGCAGCTTCACATATTTTGAATGCTTTTTCAGTACTACCACTTACGTTGGCTACGTTCTTTGCAATAAGTTGAGTGATTTTGTTGTTGATCTTATGATTGATTACTATCACATTATCTGGTATTTTCTGGTTCTGTCCTTCGCGAATATTATTGTAAATAGTCATTTCCTTCTTATCATTTACTTTGACATGAAAAGGTTTCAATAAAGATTTGAGTCGCGTGATGATCATTTGTTGCAATTCATTCTTGTCCACCTTATTAAGTTTGATTTCGGTAAAGTGTGCTTTGAGGGAGGGCATTATATTTATTTGCTCTCCAATCGTCACATTATGTCCGCCAACGCAAATGATAGACAATTTTGAATTTTTCGAAGAAATCCATTTCTCGAAATATTGTAAAATCTTCTCACTCAATAGATTGTCCGGATTTTGTATTAATATTAGTGTCTTTCTCTTTTTTGCTTTCGGGACATTTGTAATATAGAAGTTTAACGCTTCTAGTGATATATCACCGCATAGATTTTCTTTAGAAATGGCGAACCATATTTTCTCATATAATGCATCCATTCCTGCCAGTTCCAAGGCATCAATATGAATGTAATCGAAAATAGGTAGTTCCTTTCGGGCCGAAGAGGTGATCAACTCATCCATTACATCATTCACAAGCTGGAATTTGGTAGAATCATCTGCATTGGTAATATAAAATAGTTTATTTTGGGAAGACATTAAACTGTCGTAAATCGGAAGGAATATTCTTGTAAAATCCTCCACTTGTGATTTCAGTAGTTCTCTCTTTTGTAAAGATTCTCTAATTGATTCCTCTAAATTTATATCAGCGTTAAAATTTGACAGAATGGTTTCTCTTCCAGATGAAGAGCATGCTTTTCTAAACTTATCCTCAAGGCCTGCAACGTCCAAGCTTGACTGTTCGTCTGTTACTTTGTTCAATTGGGAGGAATCTGTTACTTGATTATCTGGTGCAAACCGGTCTAAAATTATCTGATATTTTTTTTTCAACTTTGACAAAGTAGCGAAATCAATCATCTTTGCATTACCTTTTTCTGGTGTAGGATTTTCGTTCATACTATGAATTTTGGTGTTGCCCCTGGGAATTCCAGGTTTTCCATTTCCGTTCATTTTTTTATCTGTTTCTGTAGTGTAATTTTGAGAAAATTCTTGTGTTTCTTGAATGTGGATTTTTCTAATTTTACTGCCCAATTCGCTTCCGTGAGCGCCACGTCTTTTATTTACTGGTATTATTGCTTCATCAGAACTTTCTGAACTAACTTCATCTGTTTCCTCTTCAAGCCCACCATCATCACTCACTTCTGGATTATTTGCATATACAAAATTCTCTCGGCCGTCAACGAGTTCTGTAGATGTCTTCTCTGGCTTTGACCCCGGTTTACTTGAAAGCACAGATGGTTCATTGTTTGATTCATAATCGGATTCCTGTTCCGAAGAGTTTATTGGTATTTCCTCTGAAACAATTAGTTCCTTTGATATAGATCTTTTTTGTAAAATTTTCGAAGAATCTGTAGGTGATGTGAGCTCAGAAGGGGACGCCGATGAGATGTTAGGGGAAACAGACTCTTCTTGGGGAGAAATTGAACCATGAGATGTTGACGTTCCTCGCTGAAACGGTATATTTCCATTATTTACGTCATCATCTGCAGAGGGCTCGATTTTAATTTTTTTCATTGAAGGTTTCTTTGCTAGTCTTTTTGAAGATCTTTCAACTCCCATCTTATGTATTACCTGTCTATTTGTCTTCTGCCCACTCACTGGTACAGATACTCTTTTCAAGTATTCATCAGATTGTTTGGGTTCCATTTCCTTTACTCTTCTTATGATTTGAAAAATATCAATTGGTACAAACTTTTCCGCAGTAGGTTCGCATGCATAACGTACTAGGAAATCTCTATCCTCTATTTTATCGATACTACTATCATTCCATTGTGACTCTGGCAGTATCTGTCCAACGGCAATGAAATCCTTAAGCCAAATCTCTGATAGCTCAGCAGTTAAATATAACTCGCTCTTATTTACTTCGTTGAAAAATTTATCTTTGTAAAATTCTAAAGGATGATCTTCCTTTATTAGATCTGGCCTGAATTGTTCGTAGTACAGTTTTGGTTTGAGTTCAAACCATCTCAAGTAAGAAAAAACCCAAATCTCCACAACATTATTAAGTGTATTGAGTCTGATCTCATGGATCAAGTAGACAGAATATGTTTCCGTCACATTATCATTAAATATCAC
>JXWR01010869.1_pt1 | contig 10515 bp, 6 predicted proteins | sample 315541 | NCBI WGS metagenome assembly JXWR01 (sample SAMN03273951, study PRJNA271842) | soil metagenome | isolation source: rice field ambient CO2 | place: India: CRRI Experimental farm Cuttack,Odisha-753006 | collected 2013-12-17
AAAAAAAAAAAAAAACACCCATTTATTTGGTTCGAGTTAGCCATACCAAACACTTTCTTTTTGATTCATGCTCGAATATCACTGACGAGGATGCTATTGAGCACGTCGCTACACCTACGTAAGAAAGCCCACCCAAACAGTTCAACAGACACAGAGTTGCAGCTTGCAAACCTCGCAAATCGAAGTCCTGATCAAAAATTCACAAGACAATTGAATCACGTTGAGTGGAATTTACTAGTTCAGCATTCTGACTAAGTGCTGACCGCGAACCGAAGATCGCTGTGTGTCTTGTAATTGCGTTGATTTGCGACCCATTAAGTATTAAGTAAACAGAAACGTCCGCCTGAAAATACCAACTCCTCACAACTCAGCGCATTATGTGGTGTTTCGTAGGTAAAAGACAACGAGTAGGCATAAGCCCATTCTAAAGTTCTACAATTTGGCTTAGAAAAAGAAAAAGGGCACTCTTAAGAAAATTTTTGTTGTTGCATTGTGTACATTGTTTCTTGTGTTAGCAGTTGTTTGAAAGGTTTCCATATCTGCGGATAAAAAAAAACGATTTCTCTACCGCTGCAGTGCTAAATTTTCACTTTTGCTTTTTCCTTTTTCCACGTATCCAAATCAAGAAAAGCAAAGACAAACCCAGTGAGGACAAAAAGAAACCAAGGACCGTTACAACTACTACAAGGCCCTGCCAATTGACCTCGACTTCGACCTCGATTTCAGCCTCGACAAGTCTCACTTTGCTATCCAGCGGCTTCATACATCCAACCTTCGCTTAGCCACATATTCATCCTTAGTTCATCCCTTGCCTCGTTCCGCCACATACCATACCATACATTTCTTAAACTCCCTTGATTTCCTCATCTTGTCAAATTGATGTATGCGTTTTGAATGACAGCGCCAATTATCACCACCACAAATCCCACTTCCAACGCGACTAAAGCTATAGATAACCCTGAGCTGGCCATTCATGTTCCTTCAAAAGAAATGACTTCATTAAAGTCTGCAACTGCCACTGCAATCACTAAAGACACTAGCAATAAAGATACCAATATCATTGGCAATATTTCGAACAACAATGACAATGACAACAATAAAAATGAAGTTGATGATGAAAGAATAATAGTTGATGATGATAACAGTGTCATCAGTGACAACCAGGAGGATGAGTTTAAGGACGCATTAAATACTACCACCAGTAATCATCCAACAGAACACAAGATCTCTGCTTCTGCTGAAACCGATGCTATTGAAGAAAATCCTATTGTTGAGGACAAAAAAGCAAATACCATTGAGACTGTGGATCCCTCTAAGTTTTCTGAGCTTACTAAACAATCTAATTTGATTGAAGAAAAGCCTATCAAAGGAAAAGCTACCGAGCAAAGCTCTGGTGAGCAAAAAGTTAGTCTTACAGCTACTGAAGAAAAATCAGTCACTGAGAAGAAATCTGTTGAGCGTAAATCTGCTGAACATAAATCAATTGACCGCAGGCCCACTGCTACTGAGCGCAAGTCATCTGTTGAAATCAGAAAACAAAAAGATCAAATTACCAAAGAGCTAGACGCATTGAAGCAGCAAATACACAAAAAAGGCGAACCTGAAGATGCTGATGGTGAATCAACTTATGATGAAGACCAGTTTGGCAACTTGCTTGACACTGCTTTTAATAGCACCACAAATTTGCCGGAAAAGGCCAATCATTTTGATTTGGATGATTTTAACAAGTTCTTGAGTGAGCATCGTAAGATTGACGAAAAATTGGTCAATACTAAGCAATCCAAATTGTTTCTTATAAAATCTAAAACGAAAAGAGTGAAAAAATCACCATCAGTGTCTTCTTTAAAAAGTGTTGCCACTGAGACTCAACAAAATACAACTACTGTGGCTGTTACGACCGCTGGGAACCGCAATTCATTTTATCAAAAGCAGGCGGGAAGCTACTTGTATGAGTTAGATAACTCTTCTAGAGCCACTTTGCCACATAAAATAATCCGCAGAATTAGTACACGAAAATCGAGGGACAACAACTCGATAATTACTAGAACCACGAGTAATGATGGTGCTTACCCACTTAGCCCTGATCATGCGTTAGATAAACCTCCAACATTGAATGAAGTGTCTTCTGAAACTGAATCTTTGCTGAGTTCTGAAAAAGAAATCATTACCTACAAGAAAGTATTCAAGGATAATCAGGAACTAACTGAGGAAGAAATTGCTAAGCTCAAGTCAGAAAGTAAAAGATCGCTTGTCAACTCTAACTCCAAGTCAAAATCAAAATCTGCATCAGCTTCTTCTAGCAAGGTTTCCAGAGGTAAAGTTCCATCACCTACTACTGCTGCTGCTAACGATACTACCATAATAGACGACATCGATGAAAATATTGAAACCTTTCAATTCCAGTTTGAGTTTAGTAAAATTAAATTGGATGATGAAAAATTGAAATTTAGTGACTCTATTAAAGCAGCAGTGGAAAAGCCAGTAGTTGTTGATCCAGAAGAAGAGAAAAATTCAAGAAATACTACATTGATTAGTAATTCAAATGGGAAAGTGGTGACCACTACAATAAAACCAAAACAATCGAAGAAACTTTTTGCTAATTTGTGCAGCTTTTTTAGCTGGAAGAAGAGCTCATGATTGGAACATGCCAGAGAGACATGTTTTGGCTTCATTGGAATTCCTCACCTTTTTCTTATTTTTTCTGTCAGCTTCTTATTTTTTGTATCGCTTTTTGTTACTTTTTTTTGCTTCTTCCTACCGTTCATTTCTGCAATTATCTTTTTTCTTCCTTATATTTTTGTGTTATTTTGCTATTTCTTTTTCTTTTTTTTTTATCACTTGAAGAAAAAAAAAAGGTATGTTTAGCCTCTGTTTAATCTAATCATTTTCACTTACTCTGTTTTTTACTTTATCTTTTTTCTTTTGGTTTTCTTTTTGTTTAAATTCACCCCACTCCTCATATAATGCTGTATTTTTTGTTGTTGTTGTCCCTTGCTGCACTTATTAAATTTTTTGAGTCCTATAGCTGATTCAACTATACTTGTTATTTCATCAAGCGAAAGATAATCAAATCCATTCAATAACACCTAAAGATTCTTCAACTCAAAAATATGATTGAAAAAAAAAATAGGTTTAAACACAAAAGTGGAAACAATGGAAATTTGACAGGTTGCTCCATAACTTCTGTTCATCTCCTATTTTAGATTTATTAAAGTATCTGAAAAAGTCGAAGTGTCAAGCAAATGTTGAGCGGAACCAGTATACTTTCACTGTTTACTTAGTTTGGCGATATTCTTTTTTCTCTTTTTGAGCCGAATTGAGTCATTATATTAGGTATCATTCAATTCTTTTTGGACTGACGAATTTACAAGAAATACAAAGATTAAATGCGTTAACTTAATCCAGTCAACTTAATTCATCAACAATTCAATCCCCTTTTCTATTCAACTACAACTCAAAAATTTGATACACTCTTGATTATTATCTACGTTCGATTTTACAGCGATCCTATAGCCACTGTTTACGTCAGGATAAATTTCTGTCAAGGCCGCGTTTAAGAATTTTCAGTTTTGCAATCAATTCAAAAAAATACAGCATATTTCTATCTAATAACTTCAACTACATTTACTATATTAAATGACACATCACAGCTCATAACCACCATTACCGTCTACTAGAAATAGCAAATTTTGCCAAACACTGGACAATCACAGAATACAGAATCATTTATGAAAGAAGGAAAAACAAACCAGATCAAGTCAAAAAAAAATACTCTGTCAAACCAGATTGATGAAGAGATAGAAAACATACTTTATTGTTTATTTATATAGCCCAATACTTTTTAGAAGTGTTTCTTATTATTCGTTTTGTGCTCCGCAATTCACACTTCTCATTCCTTGTTTTTTATTTTTTAGATTTGCTCATAAAGCTCTATTTTATTTTACTTATCGTTTACTCTCAAGTTTTCTTTTGTTATATTATTTCCTAAGATTTTTTTCGTTTATCTAATAATCCTGTTTTCACTTTATACCTTATTTCTCGCTTGTGCCTCCATTTACTTTTTCTTTCCTTTTTTTTATCGTTTTTTACTCTTAATTGATATTATTGAAAAAATAATACCCTGTTTATTGATTTAGTTCAAATATTTTGTTTCCTCAAACTTTATTGGCTCAGTAAGTTTATCTGACGACAATTATTTATATTTTGGTCGTTGCAAGGGGGGTGGGACCAGACCTGGTTAATTTGCCCAAGACACGAGCATAGATCCAAAAGTAGAGTAAAGCATACATCTTTATGATATTACTACATTAGATTGACAGTAATCTAATGTACAGTACAGTAATCCATTGAATATAGTATTTTAGTTTACAATCAGTTCCATGAGTTGTATGTCTGCTGGTAACTTCAAAGCATTCCAGACTAGCATAAATAAAAAAATTTGTGTGGGGTTTTCTAAGACATAACAACTACAAGAGCAAAAAGAAAGCAAAAGCAATGGGCCACTTCTGTTTGATTGAAGATATTACTATCTAGAAAACGCATTACGGAAGTATCATTTTTTTTGCGCTCGAGTTTGATATTTCGAAAATATTTCTGGATTTTGTGCTGTGCAATAGTCAGATTAAGGGTATTTATTCCTCACTCGTGCAATATTTACCCCCTACAAGCTTGTGTATTAGATAATTTTTCTTGTGCTTTATAAAGTTTCAAAAATTATAAAGTCATTCTTAAATTGTCCCACGTCAAGATTAATATTCTTATTTCTCCGTTTCAATTATTTACCTCAAACTTCAATGTATAATTTTTCCAAGCTGCTTAGCTTGCTCTCGGCACTAATTAGTAACAATGTTATCTGCCTTATAGATTGTTATAATATATAAAAAACACTCTAAACTGCTTTCCTTTTGATGGTTTATTTTTGCTTATTTGTTTGATATAATAATTCTAGTAAACTTTTTTATGTAACGCTGTTTGCATGCTTACCGCAGCTTCCTAAGCTGCGAAAAAGAAAACTTGTTAAAATAAATTCTTCTCTTCTCGTAGTTTGCAACCTATAGTTTTTACTTTTGATGTTGCATATGCGCTCAAGGTTGACCGTCGTACTATTATCTACGAGATTATAGAGTCTGATTTGCTTTGAGTAGTTATAATGATGTTTATAATGCAGCATGCGTGTGCAGTGGAAAAGAAGTGGATGTTTATTTTTTTTAAAAAAAAGCCAATCCTGAACGATGACCGGTATCGAGTGCACAATGTCTGTGTATTGCACTTAACAGCTCAAACCGCCCCTGAGGGCGGCCTAAGCCAACTGTCCACGAAGCCGCTTCCATTGAGCCACTCCGAAGTAGAGTGGCCCATCACTTCACAAGTAAGCGATTTTTCTGATGGCTTCGTCCAGAGCTTCCGCTCTATGGAGCTCTCAGGAGCATTTGGAATTAAATCCAATAGTCCTGGACTATCCCGTAGGATACCAGAACAGGACAGAGATCCACCGAATTTCCCACCCGCGAATAAAGAGAATCGAACCGAGGTTCAACATGTTTTCTGTTTGTAGACGGGTAAACACAGATCGTTCAGAACCAGCCTTTTACCGGCTGAACCACAAGGACCCAACCACGATTTTTTTATTCTATTGGAGGTACTATCAAAGATTTCCGGTATGTCCCGAGGGCGTCAATCGAGGATAGCGGACCACACTGGCTCAAAAAAAATAACACCGAGGGTTGGCCAAGAGCAACAGTAGGTGAAAAAAGTGCAAGCCACCATGCATCGCGTGTGGAATATCGCCATACACCGAGAAAGTACCTCGTCTTAACTTGTCGATAGTTTCGTCAAAGGCACCCCAAGGAGGATGAGCTATTGCTTGAGATGAAAACATTATACGGACAGAATAATTGAATAAACGACTATCTTCAAGTCATTGCCGGCCGTGGTATACGTTACTGCAAGAGAAAACAAACAGAACGAAAAAAAGGAACTTCAATTTCATAATCTACAGACTACAAGTTTAATGGTCGTATTCGCTGTAATTCCTGAGGCCAGTTAACAATTGATCCAAATCATATATATTTTGTCTTGGAAAACCGTTGTATGGTTGATCACACGTAATGAAACACGCTCAGCAGCTTAGCTAAGTGCGATGCAGTGACCCAGCATAGTGGCTTGTGACGCTTCAAAACCAATTAGCAGTTTCTATAGGTAGACGTAGACCTGCTGATTATTTCTATAAAACTTCTTCGCCACAATCTGCTGATTCGGTTTCAAAACTTCGGCATATTGTATCAGTTATTTATTTGCATGAGATCACAACAGTAGCAAAGTCCACAAAACGGGGGCGTCCTTCGAAGTAAGTAAGCACAACCATTCCCTCGATTTAAGAGCTTTCCGGCCTCAATTCTCCGAGGAGCGCTACCGTCCAACCGCTATTCTCCGGCTGCCGCCGTTCTGTGGCCCTGGAAAACCGCAATTGTTGAAATCCGCGTTAATGCAGAGCCCACAGCATGACAAAGCCAAAGCCTCCCCGAGGCAGCAGTTTAAGCTTTGAGCATGATTGCTCGTATACCTATAAGCCCTGGCCGGTCAGCAAGTCTAACAGTGAGAGCAGATGATATAGCGATAGTGGAACAGGATTGCGGAAGCTTCGTCGTCTCGACAGGTTGAGTACTCTTTAGACTGCTGAGTTTCGGTCTCGTTGGTTGCGAGCATTGCAGCACCCACGAGCGATGACTATAGTATTGTTGAGACTGTACCGGATATATATATTTATATATATATGCTGGTGATTCCTCTCTCATCCCTTGCTCTTTTCTTCTCCACTTTTTACTTCTGATTTAAAATCAATATATTTTTTTCTAATTGCATAGTTTGATTCACTTCAGATCAAGGTACTCAATTGGAAAGTAACATAGTAACAACAACAATAATACAAAATGTCAGCTAACGATTTCTACGGCTCTAGCGGCAGCAGAGACAACAACAACAATAATAATAACCAAAATTACCAAAGTAGCAACCAGGGTTACACTGACAGTGGCGTTGGTCAAGGCCAAGATGGTGAACGTGGTCTCTTAGGTGCTATTGGTGGTGGTATTGCCGGCAATGTTGCTGGTGGCAAAGCATCATCTAGTCATTCGACCTTAGGTAGAATTGCTGGTACACTTGGTGGTGCTTTTGTCGGTAGTAAGTTGGAAGATGCCGGAAAGGACAAATACAAGCAACACGAATACAATAAGCAGAACCAAGGCGGTTACGGTGGTGGCCTTGGTGGTGGTCATGGCGGCCAAGGTAACTATGGTGGTCAAGGCGGTTATGGCCAACAAGGCGGTTTTGGTGGCCGTGAAGGTCCAGGTGGTGATGGTGACAGAGGCTTGTTCCATCACGGTGGTCATCATCACGGTGGTCCACCAGGCGGTGGTCCAGGTGGCCCAGGTGGCGGCCATGGTGGTCAAGGTAACTTTGGTGGTCAAGGTGGTTATGGCCAACAAGGTGGTTTCGGTGGCCCAGGCGGTCCAGGCGGTCAACAGGGTGGTTTTGGTGGCCCAGGTGGCCCAGGTGGTCAACAAGGTGGTTTTGGTGGCCCAGGTGGTCAAGGAGGTTTCGGTGGTGGTCATGGTGGTGGCAGATGGTAATCAATCAACTTCATTCTACTTGGTACCTGTTTAGAGAAACCAAAAATGAAAAAAATAGTTACTTTTTTTTCCACATTTGCTTCTATTTAATGTTTTTTGACGAGTTTACTGATGAATTTTTATAAATGACATAACAATTACGATACATCTCGAATATTGTTGATTAAATATACTATATTTATTTATTTATTCTCCAAGAGTAAAGTATTATACTCAGCTTATATTGAAAGACTGCTAATTTCTCCATAACATATGCCTATCGTAACATACTGTTTACGGGGACTGAGGTGGATAAAGTTTCTTTGTACGAGTTATTTCGGCTTTACAATTATAAAAAATTCAAGTTTTATGCAAAACTGTAAGAAAAAAAAGCATGGCTATAGAGGAAGATAGCTCAAACCAGATATACTTCTAAAATACACAAAGACAGTAAAAAAAACAACAAAAAAAAAAAAAAAAATGAAAATAAATGAAAATAAATGAAAAATAAAAAATAACTAATAAGCCGAAAATAAATTCATCAATTGCAGCGTCTTACAATAGCTAATGCTCATTTTGAAGATATATTTTAAGCTCAAAACATTCAGGTATCATGCATTAGTGATCTCAGAAACAATAAGTTTCATATAATATACACCAACGAAGGTGCCAATTGCCGCCCCAGCTACCACATCAAGTACAAAATGCCGATTATCACTAACACGAGTGAAACTGACATAGATTGCCATAATGGATGGAAATATTATGGTGAAACTTTTGAATAACAATCCCTTTTCCAATATACCATTGTCATTAAAGATGCGAAATTTTTTAGAGTTGTAGTATGTCATTAGTGTAGCGGAGGCAAAAATTGCTGCAAGATATAGGTTAGTAGATAGACTTCGTTTAAAATCAACATTACAGAGTTGAGTTCATCTCAGGCAACTCGAATTCAAAACAATCAGGCAATATCGAGGCCAGATGTGCAGAAGTCGGTTAAATAGCCAATTCTGCAGTTGTCCTCATGAAAGGAAAGAGAAAAAAAAAAGTTTTATGGAGAGAACAAAAATTAGCTTGAAATGCAGATTACATACTCGAAGAATGACCACTTGGAAACGACCGAAATCCTTCTCTCAGTAACCCCCAACTACTTGGATTGCAAATTGCAATCGTTGACAGTCCAATGTTGCTTGCAGGTGGTAGTTGATTTAGATCGGGCTGGCATCTTGCCAACATATCTGGTCTCGGCAAGCCACAAATGTTTTTCAAAACACAAACAATCATTAATTGAGTAGCTTGACTACCAAGAAGCGCCGTAGCAAAATAAAATATTGCCCAATGCTTGGCTTTCAAAGAACCTGGGGGCGGTCTACTATTTGAGGTTGAAGTTGAAGCTGGTATTGGAAGTGGGATCTCTTGGGTTGTAGGCACTTGATTTGATGGTAATTGAGTTGAGAGGGCAGACATGAAGGGTACTGATAGAGAAGGTAAAGGCCTAGTTGACTGGGAGTAAGTTACTATAACAACATTGACAAGAGGAAAGCCTACTGCAAGCAGCGCCAATAGCCAAACCGGTACAGTGATGGTTGACTCTGGATGGTAGCTGTGTTTTAAAGTAATATCGTGGACGGAAAATTCATGAAAGTTGGGAGTGATAGTTCTGCCCCAAGTGAAAGATAGCACCAAGATAACACTGTAAAAACATTAGGAATAAGAATTTTTTTAATTCGTTCAAACTTGGTGTTCAAGTTGAGTGCCGAGAAAGAAAAATAAAGGTAGCTAAAAACCTACGTATTGCCAACCCAGTTGAGAATATGTGACAAAAAGAGACCATAGCGCCTAAAAAACCCAGTAGTGCGATTATTTGGCCGTGGAAGAGGTCTATTCATGGCGGAAGTGTAGTATATTCTCACTTTCTACATAGTCAATAGACAACTGCACCCCACAGGTGTATCTTGTTTCTGTTAATATCTCCTTGTGTGTTGCTTCTGTGGAAAGAGGCTGCTGCTCTGATGTTGGGAAATGCAAATACTGGAGCACATAGTCGTATACATATCACATGATAAAAATATTACATAATACATTACATACTTTAACGTCCAATCACGGGGCAAGAATTATTAAAAAAAAAAAGCTAAAGCGGAAACAGAAAAGAGACTATAGTTGATAGAGAGTAACAGATACTACTAGTAATAGGCATAGCTTTATATCAAACAAGACTATCTAACTCACATATATCATACACACACACACACACACAATGGTCGCTGTATCTTCTCTCTCTGGATGGGCCTTGTTCGGTATGTTTATATTATAAAAAAGTCAGCCCATCAGCTTTTTTGAAACTGATCTGGCATCTGCATCGAATGAAAATCATCAACAGACAAAAATCAAGTGAATATGCTCATTTACTAACTTTCAATAGGTGCCGCTGTCAGAGCATATCAAATCGGCCTTAGACAACAACCATGGTCCCATAAGCCATGGGGTTACGTGATCTCCGCTGGGGTGTGGACCGCCATTGGTTATGGTTTCTACAACATCAAGGACAAACAGGAAGAATTGGTGCAAAAGAGAATTGCTGCTTTGGTGGACGCTAGAGCAAAGAGACAAACCGAGCAAACCAACTAAATTCACTGAACAGATATTGAATTTTTTGAATAACCAAATATCGCATTTTATTTAAACAGTTGTATGCCGTTCCACGTTGGCTGAGCTGCGAGGAATGATGAAGGCACAACGTTTATATCATTAATCAATATTGTCTGAGTTTGCCTTGGGCACTATCATTTCTCATGGATCAGGAATTCCAGGAATAGCCTATGAATCACTAGTTGCTGGTCAAAGCTGCCCAATCAGCATCTAAATATGTTATTGTCATGTTTTCTTTTTCTATATACTTTTTCTA
>JXWR01002797.1_pt1 | contig 10508 bp, 7 predicted proteins | sample 315541 | NCBI WGS metagenome assembly JXWR01 (sample SAMN03273951, study PRJNA271842) | soil metagenome | isolation source: rice field ambient CO2 | place: India: CRRI Experimental farm Cuttack,Odisha-753006 | collected 2013-12-17
AACTTCTAGCATATTCTGTATACATATTATTATAGCCTTAATCAACAATGGAATCCCAACAATTATCTCAAAATTCACCAATATCTCAGAGACTATATCTGAAACAAACAAAGACGTATAGTCCAAAGCAATATTCAAGGAAACTACAAAGTGAGATTAGCTACGTAGAAATAGGAGAAAAAGTATAAATTTAAAGTTAAATTCAGATCTCAAATTCTCTTAATATTTGAAATAAATCCGCTGCGTGACAAATCCCGTGATGATCTCGGAATATTTATATGTTACCATTTATACTTATGGTAGAATTATACTCACTAATGAATGTACGGTTACTATTTGGAACAAGTGGTCATCAATTGCCATAGTAACATTTTGAATGCTTGCATCGTGCATGAATACATACCGCATATATGTTTAAGTATGAATATACCTGTTAAAGAAAGTAATGAATCTGTATTGAAGAACCGTAGGTTTGACATGATCTGGTCGTTATATATACGCGTAATATGACTAGTCAAACTAAATGTATGACAAGTTCCAGAACTACTATTACATTGATCATAAGTAATAATACACAAATCAGCGTGTGTTTTATACTTCTCTTATATAGTATAAGAAGATCCATATTTAATCTTCATTAACACTACTTCTTAACCTCTAATTACCAACGGGTCAATGTTAGGATAATTGTTGGCATTCCATTGTTATTAAAGGGAATCAAAGTATATTAAAAATTCTTCCCAAGGATGTAATAACCTAAAAAAGGAAGCCCATATTTCTATATAATGTTATTAATATTTTCTTTTTCATATTATTGTCGCCACTCATTATTCCATTACATTATCAAGTCTTGCATTTCGGCTTCCATTAAATTTGATGATTATTTCTCAGTCTTTGTGCCATCTACTCACACTCAATTTTAATATAGTGTTAATATGAATACTAATCAATGAGCGATCATTGGTTCCATTACAATAACGTTGTGATCGGAACTTATTTTGAAGTTATTCCTGTCGACTGCCTGATGTCAGTATTGAGGCTGTTTGATTATTTCTGAACATAATATCCTTTTCCTGTTACAAGTACATGCTGAACAAGAGATATATATTATGCTTTAAGATGGAGTATAATGGTTTTAGAATATTTTAAATTAAGTATGCATACACAAATAATCTACTTACTCACTATGATGCTACAAGATCATCCATTGGTTAAGACTGTTGAGTGATTCCACGAACAATGTAACTTTTTTTCCATAATTATAAGTCGTCAAAATTGCCTTGGATAGCTTTGCTGGAAACTTTCTTCCGTTTATTCTGCAAAACGATTTCTTTCCAATCCTCTTTAATACGCTCTTCTTCAGCATTTTCATCGAGCTCTTCTGCTTTCAATTCTTCCTCTATAGCCTTCCTTTTTAAACTCATCTTTTCCTTTCTCTCGAGTTTCCGTTCTTTCGTCAATGTTTTATCTGACCACGCTAAATTCTTCTTCTTCAACTCACTTTTCAGCTTCTTTTTATCATTAATCAGGCTTATATTTTTTAATGTTTCTTGTCTCTCCTTTTCACGTTTTTTGTCCTTGTATTTATATTCATCCATATTAACTGGGGGATCGACCAACCAATTCCCTGGGAAAATCCCTTCTTGTTTTTCGGTGGCTAAGTACTTTGTTATCTCAGGCATTCTAGGCAGGCGGAAAAGACCATACAATTTCGCAATACCAACATAATCTAAAGATTGAAGCCTAAAAATTGAAGTTGCGGAATGATTTGAGTAGTATTTAATAAAGGCAACATATGCTTTAACACCTTTATCAAATCTATCCCTATCTTCTAGTATCCAATTTCTAAAGTCCTCGTAAAAGTTTGTTGTTATGCCCTTTACTTCCAAATCAAGTTCTTCAAGTTCCACATTTTTAACTTGCATGAAAGGAATGAAATCCTCTTCTCTGCCTTCATTAAGAAACGTAATTGCTTTACCCACTCTATTTGCTCTACCAGTTCTACCACATCTATGCATGAACATATCAGTATTGGTAGGAGGATCAAGCTGGATGACGAGATCAACGTCGGGTATGTCAATACCTCTAGCAGCCACATCTGTTGTGAATAAAACAGAATTACTTAGCGAATCAGTAAAAGCTGTTAGAGTTTTTGTCCTTGCCGATGTTTGAAGTTTTCCATGCAAGGAAAATATTTCTACTTCATTCACGAGAATATTCCTCTTTCCCAAATACTGGATAAATGAGTAGAAGTAGGAGACTGACACACATGTTGGAAAATATACAATACATTTCTTGAATTTGTAGTTATTCAAAATGCTAACCAAAAGTTGTAGTTTTTCGGCAGGATTTACGACACAGTAATTTAATTTCAAAGAGGAGGGCGCCTGGTTCTTAGAGTTAACGGTAATCCTGACAGGATTTCTAAGCCCTGTCTTAAAGATATCTGATCCGGCGCTACGCATAGTTGCAGAAAATAGACCCGTCCTTCTTTGTTTAGGCAATAGCCTCAGAATTTTTTCGGTATCCTTAATAAAACTCATATCCAACAATCTGTCTGCTTCATCCATAACTACCATACTGCATGCTGACGTCTTTACTGCTGGCATTTGTAAAAAGTCCAAAACTCTACCAGGTGTTCCAATCAGAATCTGCGGTCTATTCCGCAGAAAATTACTTACATCATCTCTAACTGTGGCTTCATTAGTACCAACCAGGAGCTGACATTTAATAGGGAACAAGTCGGAAGGATAATGTTCCAGAAATGATAGAACGACAGACTCAATTTGGCGTGACAATTCTCTTGTTGGAGCAATAATTAACGAGTGGAAGTGTGCTTTCTTGAATTTTGATGTATTCGCTTCTTCCTTTACAACTTTTTCTAGTACAGGTATAACAAACGCAGCGGTCTTACCTGAGCCTGTTACAGAATCAACTACTACATCCTTGTTGCCAGCAAGCATGGGAATTGTCGATGCTTGGACTGGAGTCATGGTCTCAAAACCCATAACATCGAGTCCTGTCCTTATCCAGGGAAGTAAAGAAAACCCGAGATTATCCCATTCCAATGACTTTGACATTGTTTTTATTGCTGCTGAGCTTTTAATATTATCTTACTACACCTCAAATCAATGGGCTCAGCTCATCTTGAAAAGCTCACTTTGTTTTTCAGTGAAAAATTTTTGAAAGCGAAAAGCCGGCTCAAAATAAAGAATAATATAGTATTCTCGAGGTGCCCACATGCAATCTTTACTGCCCTACTATAACCTCCCTTGAATGAGTAATTTCATTAGAAGGCTAGTTGGGAAAATGAAAGCGATTTCAACAGGTACCAATGCTATTGTTAGTAAGAAGGACTCCATTTACGCAAACTGGTCCAAAGAGCAGCTAATACGAAGGATCACTGAACTAGAAAACGCAAATAAGCCACATTCTGAAAAATTCCAGCACATCGAGGATAACAAAAAGCGCAAAATTTCGCAAGAAGAGGTTACGAGAAGCAAGGCGAAAAAGGCTCCGAAGAAGTTTGACTTTTCTAAACATAATACCAGGTTCATCGCCTTGAGATTTGCCTATTTGGGATGGAATTACAATGGCTTAGCTGTTCAGAAAGAATACACACCGTTGCCTACAGTAGAGGGTACCATTTTGGAGGCCATGAATAAGTGTAAACTTGTTCCCTCGATGGTTTTACAAGACTATAAATTTAGCAGATGTGGCAGAACAGACAAGGGAGTTAGCGCCATGAACCAAGTTATATCGTTAGAAGTCCGTTCCAATTTAACAGATGAGGAACAGCGGGATCCGACCAACGACAGCAGGGAAATACCCTATGTTCACGTTTTAAATCAATTACTACCCGACGATATTCGTATATCAGCTGTCTGCCTCAGACCGCCACCTAACTTTGACGCAAGATTCAGCTGTGTTCACCGGCACTATAAGTACATCTTTAATGGAAAAAACCTTAATATTGAAAAAATGTCTAAAGCCGCATCATATTTTGTTGGAGAGAGAGACTTCAGGAATTTTTGTAAGCTTGATGGCTCAAAACAAATTACCAATTTTAAACGAACAATAATAAGCTCAAAAATTCTTCCCCTTTCTGAAACTTTCTATTGTTTTGATCTCATTGGTTCAGCATTCCTATGGCACCAAGTTCGTTGCATGATGGCCATTCTTTTCTTAGTTGGTCAATCACTTGAAGTGCCGGAAATTGTCTTGCGTCTGACTGATATTGAGAAAACCCCTCAAAGGCCTGTTTACGAAATGGCAAATGATATACCATTATTGTTATATGATTGTAAATTTCCTGAAATGGATTGGCAAGAACCTACTGTAGATGACTATAAGGCAATAAAATTCACGACAGCTACTGAAGCATTGACGTTACACTACGAACTTAAGGCCGCAGTATGCAATATTTTTAAAGATGTTTTGCCCACAGCAAATACAAACAACTTCTCAAAGACAATTATTAATTTGGGCGATGGAAGAGGTAAAGTAGTCGGTACCTATGTGAAACTAGAGGATAGAAGCGTTATGGAACCTGTCGAAGTTGTTAATGCTAAATACTCCAAGAAAAAGAACAACAAAAATAAGTAAAATAATATATAAACCTGTATAATATAACCTTGAAGACTATATTTCTTTTCATCACGTGCTATAAAAATAATTATAATTTAAATTTTTTAATATAAATATATAAATTAAAAATAAAAAGTAAAAAAAGAAATTAAAGAAAAAATAGTTTTTGTTTTCCGAAAATGTAAAATAGGTTGAAAGTTAGAAATTAGTATTATAATAGCAAAAAAAATTTAAAGTTAGAAATTAGAATTTAAGGCTCTACACACGTTTACGATGATATTGGACGACCGACACGAAAAGACAGTTTTAGGCTTTCTTTTGTCTTGCTCTTGCGTTGAAAGTACGTAATTTCCATTCGATTACTTACTCAACACTTGATATAGAGACCAACTATAAAATAAACTGTTTGGGAAGGAAAGCAGAACTCTTGTAATTACCTCATCTCATTATCAAGAAGCAAAATTTTAACTATGTATTTTGACCTTATTTTTGTACTCCACTTTTTTTTTTTAGTTTTTTTTAGTTATTTTTTAATTTTGAAGTAACGGCGATGAGGTGAAGTTTTTTTTAAACTGAAAAAGAAGATCGAATGCAAACCATAAATTAGAGATCTAATTGAGGTAAAATTATAAGGTTAGATATCTGTAAATCTATACAATTAAGGAAAGATGGCACCAAAGAAACCTTCTAAGAGACAAAATCTGAGAAGAGAAGTCGCACCAGAGGTGTTTCAAGATTCACAAGCTAGGAATCAACTAGCGAATGTTCCTCATCTTACCGAAAAATCTGCCCAGCGTAAGCCTTCTAAAACCAAGGTTAAAAAAGAACAGTCTTTGGCTAGACTTTATGGTGCGAAGAAGGACAAGAAGGGGAAATATTCTGAGAAAGACTTGAATATTCCAACACTCAATAGAGCTATCGTTCCGGGTGTTAAAATAAGGAGGGGAAAGAAAGGTAAGAAATTCATTGCTGATAACGACACTCTGACTTTAAACCGTTTAATAACAACTATTGGTGACAAGTACGACGATATAGCTGAGAGTAAGCTTGAAAAGGCTAGAAGATTAGAAGAGATACGAGAATTGAAAAGAAAGGAAATTGAAAGAAAGGAAGCGCTTAAACAAGATAAACTAGAAGAAAAAAAAGACGAGATTAAAAAGAAGTCTTCTGTCGCAAGGACTATACGTAGAAAGAATAAACGTGATATGTTGAAAAGTGAAGCAAAAGCTAGTGAAAGTAAAACTGAAGGAAGGAAGGTAAAAAAAGTCTCATTTGCTCAATAGTTTGATTGACTAAACTAAATACGGATAAGTCTGTTGTATAATATATAACATCCTGAAGGCAAAGTCTTTGTAAAGATTGTGCTTTATAGAACGGTCAATATCGTCATGGCTGATGCTACTCTGTTCATCACTTCTCTTCTTTATCGAAGACCGGGTAATAATAAATATCCGAATTTTTTTCAAATTTTGAAAACTCACTCACGTCTTCCTAGAAGATTTCAAATGCATTAATTCATCAAAATTCAAAACTTAACAACACTTGTGAAGAAAAGTCACAAAGAAGTAAACGATATGCTGGAGACGTTGCGCGGAAATAAGCTGCATTCTGGCACCTCAAAAGGCGCCAACAAAAAGTTGAATGAACTCTTGGAATCGTCCGACAATCTACCATCAGCATCCTCTGAATTAGGTTCAATTCAAGTAAGCATTAATGAATTGAGAAGACGTGTTTTTCAATTGAGAAGCAAGAACAAAGCTAGCAAGGACTATACTAAAGCCCACTATTTATTGGCTAACAGTGGCTTAAGCTTTGAAGATGTTGATGCTTTCATCAAAGACTTGCAGACGAATCAATTTTTGGAACCAAATCCACCAAAAATAATTGAAAGTGAGGAATTAGAATTCTATATAAGAACTAAAAAGGAAGAAAACATTTTGATGTCTATCGAACAGCTTTTAAATGGCGCTACAAAAGATTTTGATAATTTTATTAATCATAACTTAAATCTTGATTGGGCTCAGCATAAAAATGAAGTCATGAAAAATTTTGGCATCCTTATACAAGATAAGAAAACTGTAGATCACAAAAAATCCATCAGTTCTCTAGACCCTAAGCTTCCAAGCTGGGGTAATAAGGGCAATAACATTTTAAATAGCAACGAATCCAGATTGAATGTCAACGAAAATAATATCCTTAGGGAAAAGTTTGAAAATTATGCCAGAATTGTGTTTCAATTTAACAATAGTAGACAAGCAAATGGAAATTTTGATATAGCCAACGAATTCATCTCAATATTATCTTCTGCGAACGGAACAAGAAACGCTCAATTGCTAGAGAGCTGGAAGATTCTCGAATCGATGAAAAGTAAGGATATTAATATTGTTGAAGTCGGGAAACAGTACCTGGAGCAACAGTTTTTACAATATACCGACAATTTATATAAGAAAAACATGAATGAAGGATTGGCCACAAATGTCAATAAAATCAAGTCATTCATTGATACGAAGTTGAAGAAAGCAGACAAATCATGGAAGATTTCTAATTTAACTGTTATCAATGGTGTTCCAATATGGGCCTTAATATTTTATCTTTTAAGAGCAGGTCTAATCAAGGAAGCATTGCAAGTTCTAGTGGAGAATAAGGCGAATATCAAAAAAGTAGAACAATCATTCCTTACTTATTTCAAAGCATATGCTTCTTCAAAGGACCACGGCCTACCAGTGGAATATTCCACCAAGCTTCATACAGAATACAACCAACACATAAAAAGTTCACTAGATGGTGATCCTTATCGTCTAGCTGTCTACAAGTTGATCGGAAGATGCGACTTGAGTAGAAAGAACATTCCTGCAGTTACTTTAAGCATTGAAGATTGGTTGTGGATGCATCTCATGTTGATCAAAGAAAAGGACGCGGAGAATGATCCTGTTTATGAAAGATATTCCTTAGAAGACTTCCAGAATATAATAATATCGTATGGACCATCTCGCTTCTCAAACTATTACTTACAGACCCTTTTGTTAAGTGGGCTCTATGGATTGGCTATTGACTATACTTATACATTTAGTGAAATGGATGCGGTGCATTTGGCAATAGGGCTAGCAAGCTTGAAGCTATTTAAGATTGATAGCTCAACGCGCTTGACCAAAAAACCCAAAAGGGATATCAGGTTCGCAAACATACTAGCTAATTATACCAAGTCCTTTAGGTATTCAGATCCTAGAGTTGCTGTCGAATATTTGGTTTTAATAACTCTAAATGAAGGACCTACCGATGTCGAGTTATGCCATGAGGCGTTGAGGGAGCTAGTATTGGAAACTAAGGAATTTACTGTTCTTTTGGGTAAAATTGGACGCGATGGAGCTAGAATTCCGGGGGTGATCGAAGAAAGACAACCTTTATTACACGTTCGTGATGAAAAGGAGTTTTTGCATACAATTACAGAACAAGCAGCAAGAAGGGCAGACGAAGACGGCAGAATATATGATAGTATATTACTGTACCAGCTTGCTGAAGAATATGACATAGTTATTACCCTCGTCAATAGTTTATTAAGTGATACACTTAGTGCGTCAGATTTAGATCAACCATTGGTTGGACCTGATGACAATAGCGAGACGAATCCTGTCTTGTTGGCTAGGAGGATGGCGTCCATATATTTTGATAATGCTGGTATATCGAGACAGATTCATGTTAAAAACAAAGAAATTTGTATGCTGCTCTTAAATATCTCCTCTATCAGGGAGCTATATTTCAATAAACAATGGCAAGAAACACTATCCCAAATGGAGTTATTGGATTTACTTCCTTTCTCAGACGAGCTATCTGCTAGAAAGAAAGCACAAGATTTCTCTAATTTAGATGACAACATTGTGAAAAATATTCCAAATTTGTTGATTATCACTCTAAGCTGTATATCGAACATGATTCATATCTTGAACGAAAGTAAGTATCAATCGTCCACAAAAGGTCAACAAATTGATTCCTTAAAAAATGTTGCGAGACAATGTATGATTTATGCTGGTATGATTCAATACAGAATGCCAAGGGAAACGTACAGCACTTTAATTAATATAGACGTCTCTCTATGATTTTTTTAAATATTGTATATTTTTGTTTATATCTATATATCAGTATGCGCGCATACTTAGTAAAAGTATAAAAAGCCATTTGCTGCTTCATCGAATATTTTGGCTTTCGTTGTACAAAGCCTCAGTCCTTCTTTTCCTGCTGTTTTCGCCTGTATTCAGAATAATCTGGTTGGATTTCATAAGCATTGGGGCTATATGACCTTTTTTTCTCAAGTTTACGATGGCGCCTTTCCAATCTTCTTTGTCTACGTTCGTTAAAGTCAAGATCCTTCTCATTCTCAGATTCTGAAGAAGAGGATCCGGAAGAAGAGGATCCATCATCATCTGAATGATGGTTGCACTCTTCTTCATCCTCATTTTGTGGATGAAAAATGCAGCATATCTTGGTCTTTTTTTTATTCATGTTTTCATTGTCAATCACATTTTCTTCCCATCTTACATTGTGCCTTGTAGGCATTGCCTCCTGGCTTCTTGGAGGATCTTGAGTTGCTCGAAGCTGCAAAACTGCGGGAACCTCTTCCACACTCACCGTTCGGGACCCTACGGTCTGTTGTTGTTCTGATCCCATAGCCATTTGATTTCCACTCATCCTTATAGACTTAATTGAAGACTTAGCTCGCAACTCCTGGCAGTTATAAGCTCTTGGGACCCTTGACTCGAATTGTTTCTAAATGATAAATACGGCCCCTTGTTTATACTGAAACGCACGTCGCTGATGATTTCGGACCTCCAAGGTGGCAAATTCACAAGAAAAGCCTTTAAGCTAAGAAACGGTTTATGACCAGTATTAATATTGAGAAAGAAAAGTAGCAGGTGATAACACAATTAAGAGGACTTAACAAGAAAGACGAGACATAATGGAACGACTACAGAGATTGATGATGAATAGTAAGGTGGGGTCCGCGGACACCGGCCGTGACGATACGAAAGAAACTGTTTATATTTCTTCGATTGCGCTTTTAAAGATGCTAAAGCATGGTAGAGCTGGTGTTCCCATGGAAGTCATGGGGTTGATGTTAGGTGAGTTTGTCGATGATTATACGGTTAACGTTGTGGACGTGTTTGCGATGCCTCAATCGGGTACCGGAGTTTCTGTTGAGGCTGTCGATGATGTTTTCCAAGCGAAGATGATGGACATGTTAAAACAAACGGGCAGAGACCAAATGGTCGTTGGCTGGTACCACTCTCATCCAGGGTTTGGCTGTTGGCTATCTTCTGTTGATGTTAATACTCAAAAATCTTTTGAACAACTAAACAGCAGAGCTGTTGCTGTCGTTGTTGACCCTATTCAATCCGTTAAGGGAAAAGTTGTCATCGATGCTTTTAGATTGATTGACACGGGCGCATTGATAAATAACTTAGAGCCTAGACAAACAACCTCCAACACAGGCTTATTGAACAAGGCCAACATTCAAGCCTTAATTCACGGTCTGAATAGGCACTACTATTCTTTAAATATTGATTATCATAAAACCGCGAAGGAAACCAAGATGTTAATGAACTTACATAAAGAACAGTGGCAATCAGGTCTTAAGATGTACGATTATGAAGAAAAAGAAGAATCAAATTTGGCTGCTACAAAGAGTATGGTTAAGATAGCCGAACAGTACTCTAAGAGAATAGAAGAGGAAAAGGAATTAACCGAAGAAGAACTTAAGACAAGATACGTTGGTAGGCAAGATCCAAAGAAGCACCTTTCCGAAACAGCAGATGAGACACTAGAGAACAATATTGTTTCTGTGCTGACGGCGGGTGTTAATTCAGTGGCAATTAAATAAACAAATTTTATAAAGTCATTATGCATTAAATAACTAGAAAGCCCACTAC
>JXWR01005352.1_pt1 | contig 10507 bp, 3 predicted proteins | sample 315541 | NCBI WGS metagenome assembly JXWR01 (sample SAMN03273951, study PRJNA271842) | soil metagenome | isolation source: rice field ambient CO2 | place: India: CRRI Experimental farm Cuttack,Odisha-753006 | collected 2013-12-17
AAAATAAAAATAAAAAAAAGTTTTAGCCCAGTTGCGAGCGAGTTACACTCAACTACTTTTGTCTTTCTTTTTTGACATTCAAGACCTAGCTCCTTAGTTGCATGACTTTTTTTATCTGCTACAATATAAATTGTATATATATATATATAAAGCAGACCATAGTATCATACAACAGTATATTTGGCTTTGTGTTTGTGTTTGTACTGGTGTTATTGTGCTGTGCTATATTATGCTGCATGTTGGAGCACAGTGCATTATCGCGGGAAATGTGATTATGTAAGTAATTAGTTTCAAATCTCTTGGTTCCATCCGCCCTGGACATAAAGAAAACCGCTGTCGGTGGCTATTAGCACGTGCTGTTAGCATTAATAGAAGAGAGACGACGTCATACGGGACATACCGCATACGGAATCGCCGATATTGTGATGTGATTGGGGCTTACAAAAATCGCTAAAATCTTGCATTTTAGATTCCCGGTTTGATCGGTTTTCGATAGCCCTCAGATGAGGATTAAGCCCCAGAATTCTGGTTCCAAAATCCACTTAGATAGCCAGAAAGCCAATGACACCATAGCATATTGTATAGGAGTGAAACACCCCCTATGAAAAGCAGAACCAAAAAACCAGAGTACCAAACGGTCATTTTTGAGGTTTCAAATGTCTTCGGCTCTAAAAAAGTAAACCGAGCGGAGTTTTGTAAACACTATTCGTGATGACTGTAAAGTTGTTGAGAACAATTGAATTGCGTGGAGACGAGTGCATTGTGCTCGTTACTGCAGCTACTGAGTGTGTTAATTCATAGGCAAGCAGTGCTGCTCACTGCCTGGTTTGACGAGCTCTAATGCTTTTCATTTGAAGAGTAATGTAGCCATACTAGCATGTCGTTCCTAGCTGTTGTGGCTACCAAGATCACAAAAACAACAGTTGATAAATTTGGCATTGTTTCTTTTGTTATTCTGACTCTAAGGTCCCCTAGTGCTTGCTGTTGCAACGTAGCAGACGGTGTCCACCCGTGAGGCATTTGTGTGTAATTCGTTTCTTGATCTACACTCTGGCAGTTACTGTTACAATAGAATGTAACACAGTAATGCTATTATGCATCACAACGCAACATCTACATGACATACACATACGTCAATATAAACGACAGCCTTAACACACATATTTCAGCATAATCTTGAAGGTGTGGGAGTTGCATCACTCAACCTCACGTGCAATTCCCACACCTCCTCCCCGATGATGCCAACATACATACAAAGGCGCTGGTGCCCTTGGCGAGTCCTCGGTCACTGGGGTTATTTATACCGTTTTTGATCTCCCCCTCAACGCTGTTTGTCCTCACTTTTTTTTGTTCTTTCTTTCGTTAATCTCTACAAGACAAGACTCAATTAGTCTCTCTAGTATTTTACCTTTACCTTTCTTCTTGTTTTCCATACACTCATTCAAAACGACATAATGGTTGCTTCTCATTTTGACACTTTGCAAGTTCACGCTGGTCAAGAACCAGCAGGCCCATCTAATGCCAGAGCTGTGCCAATTTACGCCACATCTTCATTTGTCTTTGAAAATTCCGAACAGGGTGCTGGATTGTTTGGTTTGAGCAAACCAGGTTTTATCTATTCTAGAATCAATAACCCTACTCAAGATGTCTTTGAACAAAGAATTGCTGCTTTAGAAAATGGTGCTGCTGCTCTTGCTGTTGGTTCCGGTCAAGCTGCCCAATTTATTACTATTGCTGGGTTGGCTCACCAAGGCGACAATGTCATTTCTACTTCTTACTTGTACGGTGGTACTTACAATCAATTTAAAGTTGCTTTTAAGAGATTGGGCATTGAGGCTAGATTTGTCAACGGTGACAAGCCAGAAGATTTCGAAAAATTGATTGATGACAATACCAAGGCAATCTACCTTGAATCCATTGGTAACCCAAAATACAATATTCCAGACTTTAATGCAATTTCTGAGCTTGCCCACAAACACGGTATTCCAGTCGTGGTTGACAACACTTTTGGTGCTGGTGGTTACTTGGTTAAGCCACTTGATCATGGTGCTGATATTGTTGTTCATTCCGCTACTAAATGGATCAATGGTCACGGTACTGCTATTGCTGGTGTTATTGTTGATGGTGGTAAGTTCCCATGGACCAAATACCCAAAGAAGTTCCCACAATTTTCTGAACCTTCTGAAAGTTACCATGGTTTGATTCTTAACGAAGCCTTTGGCAACTTGGCTTTCATTGGTCATGCTAGAACTGAATTGTTGAGAGACTTGGGTCCTTCTATTTCCCCATTCACTGCATTCTTAGCCATCCTTGGTTTGGAAACTTTGTCCTTGAGAGTGGAAAGATCCGCCGAGAATACATTGAAGTTGGCTCAATATTTGGAAAAATCTCCATATGTTTCATGGGTCTCTTACCCAGGTTTGGCATCTCACCCATACCATGAAAACGCCAAGAAATATTTGCAGCACGGTTTTGGTGCAGTGTTGTCCTTTGGTGTCAGAAAACATCCAAATGACGATACTGCTGGCGAATTTGAAAAATCAGGTGTCAGAGTGGTTGACAATTTGAAGATTGCTTCTCATTTGGCTAATGTTGGTGATTCTAAGACTTTGGTTATTGCTCCATACTCTACCACTCACCAGCAATTGAGCCACGAAGAAAAAATTGCTTCTGGTGTTACTGAAGATTTGATTAGAGTTAGTCTTGGTACTGAATTCATTGACGACATCATTGAAGATTTCGAACAAGCTTTCAAAGCCGTTTACGACAACTAAACCGCATCTGCATGACTCCGCCCGTTAAATTAATGATGTTTCATGTCAAATGGTAGACATAAACGATTTTTTTAGAGAAAGATTTTTTTGTTTAGTTAGTTATTTTTTTGTTGTATTTGTTTTCATTTGTTCTTGAGTGTTCTAATAAATTTACTATTTGGTTATTCACGTTTCAGTAAGAGAAAAACATTGGTCTATTTTGCCATGCGATAGTAGCTTGTATGTGCTTATTTATTGTAACTACGGGGAGTATGAATCCCAGCAAAGCTGAAGCTGTACTTCAGTGTATAAAAGAGACACCGAACCAGTAAAAATCTTAGCAAAACTGTACAAAAAAACGTGGAACTAAGTCATTTTGTGGTACCAAAAAGCTGTTTAAACTTCAGCATTTATATGAATAGTATATTCATTCATTATCATATATTAATTTCATCATCAATCGTCATTATAGCTATTGTAGTCATCATTGAAGCTCCCTTTTCCTTGCCTTGCTTCACCTCGCTTTACCTCGCCTTTCTTTTACAACCCTAAAGACTTCTTGACATCATCTCTCACAATATCCTCAAACTTCTTGCGATCGTCCCTCCACAACTTACAAGCATCAATATTCGCACCACTTTCAACATTAGGTTCCGCCAACATACTCACCACACTCAACAAAATCTTCTCAACGCTCTGTACGGGACTCCATCTTTCCTCTGCTCTCTCGTACTGATTTGGGTCGTCTCCAGGAGGATGCAAGATCGATATACACACATTCCCATCAGCGTAAATGTTCGGATGTAAAATCGGTGGCGTGAATTTCAAACTTGGTGGCGAAAGCGGATAATCTTTAGGGAAAGTAAGCACTGCACTGAAAACACCATTTTCATATGGAGTTCCCGGCGGGCCTTCGAGCAAGCAGTCCCAAACGAATAAGTTGTCCTCGTTGGCTGGGCCGGCAATTATGCCTTCTGGGGGATCTCTGCTGAGTTCTTGATACTCTTTAAGGAGTCTTCTTTGAGCGGTGCTTCTTACTACCATGATGCTGTTTGTTGATAGCTTATTTTTCGTGATTAGTTAATCTGGGTTTTGGGAAAAGGATGGTGGGGATAAAGGAATAGCGGATCAGAAGAGAATGTGTTGATAATAATGTGTAAAGTTGTCGTTTGCCTCAATGTTGTTAACAATTGTGGATCCTTTGGATTTATAACCGGTAATCTGTGCACGTGGTAAATCACATGACTCGATTTCCGAGTAGTAACATATATACAACTTCAACATCAATATTCTACGGACTACTTACGGAATGAAATACCTTTGTTGTTGTTGTTGTTGTTTGGCACCTCGGCACTATTCATCGCCTTGAGGAGGTGTTGTGTTTCAGGCTTGGTGAGCAAATGGTTTAACTACAATAATGCTGTTCTGTTGTAAAACAGCACTAGAACAACTCCGAAATTTCAGTGATTTAATAATATGGATGCCAAATAACTACAAGTTCAAATTTAAAGTTACTAAAGCCAAACATTAAAGGGTTGCTGAGATCTCGGCCTTATTGTTGATAAATTTTGCCATTCAATGTATTACTAACATTAAGTAAATTCTACGTGTCATAAGCAAGCTTCTTAAATATGCTTATATAACTCTATAACTTGAAGTAATTCATTTCACTCACTTCATATATGAATCTGAGATCCCGAGAATTCACAATACTCTCGCTGATGATATTGTCAATCGGGCAATTTTACACATGCGACCATTGATCCTCCCTTATCGGGAATACTGATATCTGCCGTCGGCCTATAAGCATCCTTATCCAAATATATTTCGCAGAACAAAGTTTCAGAAGAACATTCATCCAAATCACTTTCGGATTCCTTGTGAAGGGCTACGCTCTGGCTTTAGCTGTATATATTGCTCTGGTTATTAGTAGTATGGAGGTATTATCACAGACAATCCAAACACCAGAACGGTATTCACTTCGTATATGAGGACAGAATATTCCCTGAGAAGGTACTTTCTAAGGGGCAGGCAGCAAACAGGCCAAGTTTCGTTTAAAGCAGTTGCTTATTTTTCCCAGAGGGGCCTTTCTCTTATTCCTGGCACAGTATGAGCTAGTAGTATACCAATGGCATTTAACCAAACGCGACAATGTTGAAGGAGAATGCGCCATTTAAGTTACAACAGTAGCAAGAAGGAGCCACGAGACCGGTACATGCAGCAGGAAGATCATCGCGAGGCTTCAGAATTCCAAGTCAGAAAGGGCAATGACTACTTTATTGATTGTTAGATTGACTGGTTGATATTGTTTTGACTTATTAAAATTAGAGCCCCTTCGGCACATGAAAGCGCTCAAGGCTGGGATATATAACACTGCAGTTTTTCCTGCAACTTGAACAGGGAGAAAGAAAGAACTGAAAATATTGTTTTGTCAGCCAGGTCAAAGTTAAAACTAGGTGAATGCTTGCTGTTATGGGTGTTTTCAACTTTAGTATTTTGCTTCTCATTTTGGGTCAGCTAGTCATACATATAGATGGCTCTGGGGTTTCGTATGCATATTTGTTTTCTTATTTTTACTTTATACACTTTCAGTTTCTTTCAAAACTTGAATACTAACAGAGTTGTAGCGTTCATCTTGCTATAGTTTCAAGAGTGCATTCAGCGTTGCCTGAAGAAATCCAGCCGTACAAGAACTATTTACAAGCCGGTGCTTTCTTCCCAGATAGCTATTACAATTGCTTTGGTCTTTCAGATGCAGCAGAAGATGCTCATTGGCCTCCATTTCTTGCAACAGCTGTCAAATATTTTCATTCAAAACAAAAGCAACAACAACAAAGTCAACCATTGGAATACCAAAATTCTCTCGAGTTCTTCAAACCTAATAAAGTCAAGGAGGTCTACTTGGCAACACTCAATAACAAATACAAATTGAAATCCAACGGAACTATATCAAATAATGGCAAAGAAGATCTTTTAAAATTTAAAGCATTTATATATGGAGTCTTTACTCATCAAATTGCTGATTCAACATGGCATTCTATACGCTTGAAAGACGGCCTACTCAAACATTTAGCAGCCATGGAATTCGACAACGATATTGATTCTGCACATTCATTCTTGGACACTGGTGCAGATTTTCTTTTGCTTAAAAAGCTTTCATCCAATAAAGCGTCTAGCGTGCTTGACCCGGATCAACAATTACAAGAATATTACTTGCGTGAATGGCAAGTGCCCACTGAGGACTTGGTCAACATTTACCATTCTCTAGGATTTGACAGAGTAAACAATAACAACATGAATCACTGCATGAATAGAGGTTTTGCGGCATTAAATTTGGAACTACGCAGTTATAAATTGAGCTCGTTGGCGTATTTGCAAGAGTCACCATATTTAAACGATATCTTGGACGATTATTACCTCGGCGGATTAGAAGAAATTGAACTGAGCATTTTGCGATGCATTGACAACTTGAATGCTTGGTTTGATGGTAAGATCGATTTGGAATCTGTCGATCCGTGGTCGTTGTGCTCCGCTAAGATTATCAAACCAAGCTCAGAGTCACGTACTGCAGCTGCATCACTGAGAGACAGTGAAGCCATTTCACAAGTTTTGCAACAGGATAACACTGATCCAGTTTCTGCCACTGTTAAAGTGAAGGTGCAGGTGGAAGGTGATAAAAATAAAGGATATTTCATCTCACCGATGATACCAAATAGCAGATTTGGCAAAGATATTGCAATTGGCAGTTTTTTGGGCGCTGATCAAGGTATCTGCATCGCGGTGGGAGCTCCATTAGAAGAAATCGACGGCAGCATCTACGTTATTCCTGTAGCGGATTTAGCAGTTCAGAATAGTGATAGCAGCAATTTCAAAATAAAAGCAAACTCACCGCCATTGATTACCAATGCCGTTAAGATAAAATTGCCCAAAAAAGAGTCAGTTAAGACTCAAAAAAGAGAAAAAGACAATACTTCTTCAAAAGCCGCTGAGGGAGCCAATGGAGCTAATTCATCAAAGTATGGTTACAAAATCAAAAACTTCTTTTTTGAAATTCAACAAGGCAACGACAGCAATACTACAGTAAAATACGAATTGATTGCCGTGACGTCTCCTGGAGCCTCAACCATACAAGTTTTCCAAAAATCGCAAAGTTTGCTAACTATTGATTTTAGCGATGATGTGCATGATTTGCAGCAGATGGGGTTACTGTTTGACTTAGCTGATGTGAATGGCGATGGAATTTTGGATTTCATTGTTAGTTCACCTTTTGTTGATTATCATGATCAAGAGAATGGGAATGAAAATGCGAAAGGTAAAAGAGATGAGAAGCGGCCGATTGATCAAAATGGCGCAGTTGTTGTATTGGACGGGAAGGCTATCCTACTCAAGATTTTAAGCTCCGGTGTTGGTCGAAATTTATTTAGTCAGGCTGTCTTAGATCAGTTCAACGTCACTGGCTTTTCAGGATCCAGCAGCAGCAGCAGCAGCAGCAGCAGCGTTGTCAACTACAAAGACCTCAATCCAAAAATCTTGACCATTCCTGATGAACTCAAACTTTCTGACGGTTTTGAAAATTTTGGCTCCACCATTTCTGCCAGCAGTGAGTTCTTATACGTGGGTGTCACTAGCATCAGCTCGGTATTGGCTTATGAAACCAAAGCTATATTCAACAATAGTAACAAAATGGATCAAAAATCCCCGGTGAAACCTTCGTTTATATTACCACATGGCGGCGGTGAGCCTTTACTGTTCTATGACATACAAGCAGCTTCATCATTGTCATCGAAAATCACGAGAATAAAATCGAAATATTCAGGCCAATTCGGCACAAAGTTTTTGCTTTCAGGACACGATGCAACCTTGGATCTTGATTGGGTCCTAGTTGCGGCTCACAGTGAAACTGTTGGCTCATGCATTAAGTGTGGCTCTTTGTATCTTTACGTTATTGACAATCCAAGTCAAAATTCAAACGACGTCAGCACAAAAGATGATGAAGGAAGAAGGAAGACAACTGCCAAATTGATAAACAAGATCATTTTGAAAACTACTAGTTTCAGCTACGATTTTGGATATTCCAAATTTGGCTTCAATGGTATTGCGAAGTTCAATGACAGGCCAAACGAAAAAAGCACCACTGTTTACATTAGCAGTCCAAGGTTGAATAGTAGCGGCGCTCTTTGGAAATTTGACCTTACTAAACTTTTGAGCAGTGCTGTGGAAGATAATAACGTTAGTGGAGATAGCAAGATTAACAATAGCAAGGACTTTGTGGTGGAGATTGACGATGCGGTGATTGAGGGCATTGGTGAGACATACAGTGGGTTTGGCGTAACTTTGGGATATTATGATGATAAGTTGGTGGTGGGGATGCCGGATTATGGATATGGAGAGTTGAGCGATGATAATGATAAGGTAAAGCTTACTGGGAGAATTGGTATTTATGATGCATAGTAACGATGACAGATATTTTTGTGTGGGTTTTGAATATTGGTGTGTTGGCTGTATTTTGTGGGCTTGTATTATTTACAATGTTTTCTTTTATTTTTTCTACTGTTATTGTTTTCTTCTGATTTTTGTTACGCTCTTCTTTTTAGTTTTTTTTTTATTTTATTTTTTTTTGTTTGTTTCTATTAATAATCTTTTACCACTGTTCTTCTGTTTTGTTTTGTTAATTTAATAATTATCAAAAATAGCTTTTTGGTTTCTCGTCGCATTCGACTTTATTTCCATTATTTTTTCTCGAAGTAAAAGCTACATTTAGACCTACTTTACTAGCAGTTATTCTGAATGAAAGGCGCTTAAACACAAAACAGAAGCCAAATCCAAATGTTGGATGACTTCTCAAACAGTATGCGGAGAAGCAAATATAGTTTGCTGTCTTTGATTAAACATGGTGCCATAGCATTTGAAATAAAAGTCAGTATTGTCTATATATGCGCGCATGAAATTGACGGGGATTAGCTTGAGCAGTATGTAACGAGAAATAAAAGTGCAAAAAAAAGAAACAAAAAAATGCTTTAGACTGTCGAGTCATATTGTAAAAGCTCTTTTCTTTTCTTTTTCTTTGTTTAGTTGAGATGTGTTGAAATGAGCTAGAATGAGTAAAGCTAAGGTCAGGCGATGGGTGAGTCCAGATACGAGAAAGACTGTACGTTTTCCTCACGAGAAAGTTCAACGGATACAGTAGTGTGCAGTTGTTTCATCAAGGGGTTCTCGATTTTATTTTATTTCATCTTATTTTATCTTATTTTATTTTGTCATATGTTTAACCAGATATCTCAACTACTGTAAGCATCTTGGCTAACCAAGAATACTGCAGTGCTGCTATTTGAGCGACTTTCATCAAGTTTTCATAAATGGGGGTTAAAGGGGGTTTGGCGATGAAATATATTCTTTCTCAAGTCTCGGAGCATTGTTTCCAAAGTAGGTCGTCGTCGGCATATAGGAAGACAGTTTCTCGTAAAAAAAAGAATGCTTTTACTGATTGAGAAAGTATCTCGCCAAATAGAAGCTGGGACGCATTTCAAGTAGAGCTGCGCTAGATATTGCTGCAAATGCGTATGGATGGATGTAATTCGCTGCTGAGGATTTGAGCAGTACGTGTACGTATACGTACCAGATACAAACGCTTAACGCAAACTGCAATCTTGAATCCGTCTCTGTTGAAAATTGACAACCTTGCCAAATGAAATGGCCCCTGGGTCCCAGACGACTGCGCCATATAGTCTCGTAATTAACCGATTGGTCGAGCACAGCGGTGGAAGAATCGATGACTGATTATTCTTTTTTAAGTCATGGTGCGTTACTTTATATAGAGGTTGCATACAATCTCAAGAAGAACTAATATAATTCTACCACATATTGAGTTTTCAAATTTGCCAAAGCGGCAATATATCTAAGAAAATGGAGAAAATTGAAGGCGAGTAAGTTAGTTGCTGGAAACACATAAACTCAAACACAGCACAGAGCGCATTATCAAAAGTCTCTCTTTTGTCTTTGGGAAAGCTAAATTTCATTTTAGAAAGTGTTGACATTTTGTTTTCCAAAGTTGCTAAACGTGTACAGTTGGACTCTCTCGTCCAAAAAATTTTCAAAATCGTTTAATCTCCGCAGTCGATTAATCATCGCAGTATTAATTTAGCCGGTTATAGCAATTAGCATTATTATTGTCGATATTATGACAGGCAGCGCTTAAATATAGCAACAGCTTGAAATTTTAGTAACGGCGCTTAGCGTAGGCGCTCAACCAAATTCAGCTATTCTTTCTGCGAGAGTCTCATCATCATCAACAACAGAAGAGCTTTTGATAAGTTTGCGTAAGCTTTGAGTAACGAATAATATTCTTACAAGTCAAGCAGAATCAAAACTTTCAAAAAGTTTTTGTTTCTATGTTTGCCTTTTTGTAGTTTTTATTTTATTTTATTGTGTTTTATTTATACTTTGCTTTGCTTGTCTCCTTCTATTCTGTTTCGTTCCTAAATTTGAGATCCTAGCTCGAATTAAAAGAAACCAAACTATCATGAAGAAACCAAAAGCAAAGCAAAAATGAAAGCAAAATCCTAGATTGTGTCCAAAGTGACTAACCCAAGTATTCTATAGTAATGGTAGTATTAGTAGTCAATTGAAAATTTGACAACGATAGGACAAGACTTGAAGAGTAGGAAGGGGAAATAATGGAAAGGATGGAAATAGATCGAAATGATCGATAGTAAGGATTAAGTAAGGGAGAGGCAAAAAAAAAAAAATTGAGAATC
>JXWR01009149.1_pt1 | contig 10504 bp, 9 predicted proteins | sample 315541 | NCBI WGS metagenome assembly JXWR01 (sample SAMN03273951, study PRJNA271842) | soil metagenome | isolation source: rice field ambient CO2 | place: India: CRRI Experimental farm Cuttack,Odisha-753006 | collected 2013-12-17
TCCCACAGGGAAGGCAGTTGTGTTTAAAGATATGAAATCCTAAAAAGTACAAAATGAAGAAAATATAATGAGTTGTATTTTTTTTGTTGTTTTTCTGTTTTTCAAATAGAAATCGAAACAAGGAAATAAAACAGTGAGGAGTCGTGTGCAGAAGAAGTCAGTTTGGTTTGGGCGGCCCTTGGTATATTATTAGTGAGCAGAGCAGTGATATATAGTAGAGGCTCTAACCATAACAATTGCACTACAGTTAGGATTAGAATCCAAAGCGCAGTTACACAGATATTAGGCATCAAAGATTACAGCGCACCACACAAGTAAATAAGATACAACGAAATAAAATAAGAATACAGAATCAAAATGCTGCCATCAAACAGCTCATTGAAAGTGCTTATTCTTCCAAAATCAAGTCCCAATATCAGTCTGCAGGGCACGAAAATCCTCGTCCAGAAGTCCAATCCAGACCCAGACCCAGACCATGACGACGACAATGGGGAGGGGGCCGCTGAAACAGGATCATGGAGTATAATCAACTTACCGCATCCTCGCACATTACAAACCGTCAAGCATTTACTTTATCGTCCTGCTGCCAGTTCTGGTAATGCTGGCCCAAGTACAGAGGAAAATGGCTGTCTTCTTTATGAATTGAAACAGGTCAACGGATCGAATCCCCATCTTCGAGCATCTGCAAAGTTGGAGACTGAATTTGGAGACCTGATTAAATCATTGCTTATTGAGGAAAATAAACCAAAGTTGAGGAGGTCCATGCCACCACCGGCAGAACAGCAGCCGGTGCCAGTGCCGGTGCAGAATGCAGGTGATGATGAACAACAGGACAAGCCATACAATGACAATGACAAGGGCAGCAACTTGGGCATAATAGTGGAAGACCCCACTGTTCTAGTAGCCACGCCATACAACATTGCCTACCTACTAGCTACCTACTTTACCAAAACCTCCAACGACAGCAGCAATGCCAATGCTAGGTACGTCTCATTGGAAGACATTATTGACTCGATGAGTCAGCATTCTCTCTTTAGCAGCAGCAGCAGCAGCAGCAGCAGCAGCAGCAATCACCACTTTGACATGATCCCCGCCTCTATAATCGCCGCTGGTCTTTCTTTAATCTGCGATCACATCACCGAGGGCGACGGGGACAAGTACTTTAGGTTCTCCAGGGCAAAGCTCCGGAGGTTCATTACTGGCAAGGTTGCAAAGTTGGCGCAGAGCGACAATTTCCCCGAGAGCATATTGAGAAAGGTTGTGTTGCCGCTGTTGGCGCCTGCTGATGTGCAGAGCGAGGTCCCGCGGCCGGTGTTGAGGGCAGCGAGATGGAAGTTTGGGTTCAGTGTGATTTGCAGTTACTTGTGTCCCGAAGCGGTGCTGTTGGTGTTGACCGATGAAGGTGGTGGTGGTGATAAAGACGATGGTGAGTCTGATGAGTTAGATTTAGCGGCGGCGACGCGCATCGTTGACGAGCACGTAGATAGGCAAAAACAGGTAAGCGAAGCCAAGAGAATTGCGGAGGAAAACCTAGTGCAAATGAACCAACAGTTTGTTGAAGCGTCACAATCTCAAGGCAGTGGGAAGAAAAGTGGTGGTAGCGGGAGAAAACGAGGCGCTGCCGCTGCTGCTGGTGGTGGTGTTGGAGGGAAGAAGAAGGTGGCAAAGAAGGTTGCCAGGGGAGCCTTGGATAGTTTCTTTAGAAAGGCGTAGATAATATAAGAATGGGTTTTGTTTTTTTATTATTCTGGGGTATGGTATCTAGAGCGGTGTAAAAAGAAAAAAGGGAAAAATACACAACACAACACAATACAATACAGTAGTTTCTTTTTGATAAAAGAATGGAAAACGTTAAGGAGAAAAGTTTAGAGAAAAACGTTACTTTTATTTATTCTGTTTTGGTTTGCGCACTATGTACATTTTTTTATTTTTTATTTTTTTTTGATAACGAAAAGAAAAGAAAGGAGAAAACAGCAGATGGGAAAACTGACATGATAATGGGAAGGTTTGGCATGCCAATGGCAACACATCTAGACGGAGTTGACGAGACAGGGGGGGGGGAGAGAGAATTATTCATTCATTCGTTTTTTCATTTCTTGTCACCGTTTGGTGGCAATTCCTTTTTGACCGCAGCAGCAGCGCTCCCCACCTTCCCTTGCAATTGTTCATAAATGCTCATTCCACCGCTGATCCAGCTGCCAACGTTACCCAATTCTGCGGGAATAACCACAGTATTGCTCTTCTTTGCCAACTTGCCAAACGCATCAACGTACTTTTCCGCCACTTGCAACGCCACTGCGTCCTTGCCTCCAGCGGTCTCGTTTATGGCCTTTGCAACCAACCTGATACCCTCAGCTTCGGCCCTGGCTCTTGTCAAGATTGCCTGAGCCTCACCGGCGGCCTGGTTAGCGATTTCTTGCTGCTTACCCTCGGAGGCCAACACGGTGCTCTGCTTTTGGCCCTCAGCGATGTTGATGTCGCTCTGTCTTTGCCCTTCGGACTCCAAAATCTCTGCCCTTTTGCTCCGCTCAGCGCTGACCTGTCTGTGCATGGCCTCGAGCACGTTTGCCGGTGGGTGGATATCGCGGATCTCGTATCTGAGGCACTGGATGCCCCAGCTTTCCGCGGCCTCGTTGATGGCTCTGGTGATGTTGCTGTTCAAGTTCTGGCGCTCCTTGAGGACGTGGTCCAAGGTCAACTGGCCAATCTCGGAACGCATTGTGGTTTGCGCCAATTGGGAAATCGCGTATTCTGCGTTCTCGACGCCGTAGCTTGCCTTGTAGGCGTCGATCACCTTGATGTAGAGCACGCCGTCCATTTCCAAAGTGACGTTATCGCTGGTGATGGCGCTTTGCGATGGGATTTCAATCGCGTTTTCCTTGAGCGACTGGACGTACTGGATCTTGTCGATGAGCGGGAAGAGGATCGCGAGCCCCGGAGGGAGGATGCGGTGGAACTTACCCATGCGCTCGACAACCCAGGCGGTTTGCTGGGGAACGAAACGGATGACGGTGTTGGTTGGAAGGGATTTCTTTTGGAAGAAGGTGAGGTTGCTGGTGGTGGTGTAGGTGCGAACGCCGCCGCTGCTGCTGGCTAAGAGAGTCCCGGAGATTGCCTTATTGCTGGAACGTGCAATGGCATTGCTGAGGTTGGTGGTGATGGTGGTGGTGGTGGCGGCAATTTTTGCTCTAGCAACATTGGCAACCACGCCGTTGGGTCTGATGTTCCTTGACAACATTTGTGGTGGTGGTGGTGGTGGTTGATTAGTGTAGCTTTATGGAAAAACGTCAAGAGTGAAGGCCAAAAAATTGAGCTAGATGTTTACAATGATTCTTGCCAGTTGAATGGTGTGGGTGTGTGGGTGGGGGAGATAAGATGAGATGAGATGGGATACGGCGCTCAACAGGCAATTGGTGGATACTGAGCAGTCAGAAGAAAAGGAAGATGACCCTGGGGTTGTTTTGAACGGATAGCTGACAATTGTCACCGGCAATGAGTGAGTGAGTGAGTGTGAATCGAGTATCTATCCATTAGCCAAATAATAACTAACGATGGCAACGGCAATGAAATTGTGCTGTAGCTGTAAACCGTTCGGCCGGGTATCCCTGGGATTTCTGGCAATGTGAATTTTTTTTTCCCCCAGAACATTGCATGTTGTAAGTAGAGAGAGAGAGTGAGAGAGTGAAAAGAGCTCTTCTTGATACGCAGTGCTTGAAAGCGTCGTTTCACAAGACAATATATTGGTTGGTGCCAGGCCAGGTTAGGTTGCTGAAACTACATTGAACGGGAAAAAGGAAAGGCTTTCCATACACACCAGAAAAATAAATAACAACAACAACAACATGGTGAAGGGGCTCAATCTATCAAACAACGAGGAAGAGTTTCTTCTAGCCTCGCTCGAGCAAGGCATTCGTGAAGATGGGCGAGAAATGAGCGAGTTCCGCGACGTGGACATCAGGTTGGGGCAGCATCAGCCAGGGTACGTTGATGTTCAGCTTGGTAGAACGAGAGTGGCGGTGCGAGTTAGCGGGCACATCAGCAAGCCGTACGAAGACCGACCATTTGAAGGGATTTTCACCATTGCTACGGAAGTGGGGCCGATTGCAGGGGCTTTTTTCGAGCATGGTGGACGGGGTGGCGGCGGCGGTGGCGGTGGCGGCGCTAATAGCGAAGACGAAGTATTGGTGACGAGGCTCGTTGAGAAAGCGGTGAGAAGGCTGGGGGCGTTGGACCTCGAAGCGTTGTGCATTGTTGCTGGGGAAAAGTGCTGGCATATCCGGGCAGATGTGCACTTTTTGGACTTTGACGGAGGGTTCATTGACGCTAGTTGCATTGGGGTGATGACGGCGCTACAGCATTTCAAAAGGCCCGAGGTGAGCGTCCAGGGAGAACAAGTGGTTGTGCATCCAGTGAGCGAGCGAGAACCGGTGGGGTTGCCAGTGTTGCATGTGCCGTTGTGTGTTACGTTCTCGTTTTTCAACACGAAGGGGCCAGAAGAGAATGTGAAGGGCGATGGCAGTGGCGATGGCAGTGGCGATGGCCGTGGCGGCGAGTTTGCGGTTGTGGATGCCACGATGAAGGAAGAGGCGCTTAGAAAGGGACAGCTTACGGTGACGATGAACAGAAACAAGGAGGTGTGCCAGGTGCAGAAGAGTGGGGGGATGTTTGTGGACGCGGTGGTTGTGATGGAGTGTGTGAACAAGGCGTACTTGATTGTGGAGGAGTTGAGCGAGAAGATCAAGAGGGTGTTGAAGGAGGACGATTAGGATATATGAGTATATGAGTATATGATAGAATACGACGCACTGTGGAGATATAGTATAGTGTAGTGTAGAGCAGTGTAGTGTGCTTGCTTACCGGGAGTTTAGAATGGAAGTGAATGGAATGAAGAGGCAAAGCGCTGTAAACAGCAAGTATTCCAGACGGCAAGCGCCGTGCGGGCAGAAGGCACTGGCGCAGTGACCGAGATGGGCGAGAGAGAAGAGAAGAGAAGCGAAGAGAGTGGATGTGTGTATAGAGATTGGTGGGGACACAAGTGGTGATGGAGATGTGTATCATAGAGAGAGAGAGAGAGAGAGAGAGAGAAGCACTACGGTGAGCAGTAACGAGTAAAGTAACGAGTAAAGAGTAAAGAGTAAAGTAAAGAGTAAAGTAAACGTAGAACAGCAAAGAGAGAAAGAAAAGATTTTGAATGAAAATGAAAATTTGAAAAATACAAAGTCGTTGCAATAGAAACAATAAGTTTAGCGACCAGTGCAACCAGTGCAACCAGTACAACAACAACCAGCACAACAACCGCTTGGACACTGACACTGACACTGAACAACAGACATTCACCATCACCATCACCAACTACAACAATTACACCAACTACAACTACAACTACTAATCTCTCTCTCTTCTCTCTTCTCTCTTCTCTCTCTCAGAATGCTCGCCAAAGCTACCCGCGCAGCCCACCTGACCCGCATTCTCTGTGCTTCCCGCTCCAGCTCTCTCGCCCACGCCCATTCCTCCTCCTCCTCCTCCTCCTCCTCCTCCCTCCACACAGCCGCTTCCTCTTCTCTTAGTCTCCCTTCTTCCTCTGCTTCCGCTAATACTTATACCGCCCTTTCCCCTTCCCACAACAACAAAATCCTCCACCTCCCCTTTTCCAATTCCTCTCAAAGAGCAAAGCTCAGATCCACCGCTCGCTTGCCTCGTTCTCCATCCTTCTCCCCTGCACTCCATCTGCGCTTAGCTTCCACAATGTCCTCTGTTGCTTCCTCTAGGTATGTATCTCCAGTGGCAATTATTTTCTTTCTTTCTTTCTTTCTTTCTCTCCCCTTACTAACAATTCAGCACTGGCCGCGAAATCCTTCCAACCAATGTCTACCCTGACAAGTACTACGTCACCCTTGAACCCGACTTCACCAACTTCACCTTCAACGGTACCGTCAAAATCGACTTGGACGTCAGGGAAACCTCCAACTCGGTCACTTTGAACATCCTCGAAATCGACGTCAAGTCCGCCAAGATCAATGGCAGCCCAGTCTCCAGCACCGAGCACGATGAAAAAAGACAGGAAATCAAATTCACCGCCGCAAAGGAGCTCAAGCAAGGCACCCATGCCACCATTGAAATCGACTATGTCGGTATCTTGAATGACCAGATGGCCGGCTTCTACAGATCCTCCTACAAGGACGACAATGGCAACACCAAATACTTGGCCACCACCCAGTTCGAAGCCACCGACGCTCGCCGTGCATTCCCTTCCTTCGACGAGCCTTTGCTCAAGTCCGTGTTTGAAGTCACTTTGATTGCTGACAAGGATCTCACCACCTTGGCCAACATGTTGCCAAAAGAAGAAAAGTTGCTCCACGACGGCAAAAAGAAGGCCGTCACTTTCCACCCAACCCCAAAGTTGTCCACCTATCTTGTCGCCTTCATCGTTGGTGACTTGCGCTACGTGGAAAACAACGACTACAAGATCCCAGTCAGAGTCTACACCACCCCTGGCCTCGAACAGCAGGGCCAGTTCTCCGCTGCTCTTGCCGCAAAGACCCTCAAGTTCTTTGCCAACGCCTTTGACATCGAATACTACTTGCCCCACATGAACATGGTCGCCATCCACGATTTCTCCGCCGGCGCCATGGAAAACTTGTCCTTGATCACCTACCGTACCGTTGACTTGCTCATTGACGAAAATACCGCCTCCTTGGCCAGAAAGTTGAGAGTCTCCGAAGTGGTCCAGCACGAGTTGGCCCACCAGTGGTTCGGCAACTTGGTCACCATGAAGTGGTGGAACGACTTGTGGCTTAATGAATCGTACGCCACTTACTGCTCCTACATGGTGTTTGAGTCTGAAAACCACGGCGACGAGTCCTTCATTTTCCAGAACTTTGAAGCAGATACATTGTCCAGTGCCTTCAGATTGGACGGTCTTAGATCCTCCCATCCAATCGAGGTCCCGGTCAAGAAAGCCGCTGAAATCAACCAAATTTTCGACGCCATTTCCTACTCGAAAGGCTCTTCCTTGCTCAGAATGATTGCTCACTGGTTGGGCAAGGACACGTTCCTCAAGGGCGTTTCCAGCTACTTGAAGAAACACAAGTTTGGCAATGCTGAAACTTCAGACTTGTGGGCTGCTTTGACCGAGGCTAGCGGCAAAGATGTGTTGAAGGTCATGGACATTTGGACTAAAAACGTTGGCTATCCAGTGATTTCCGTTACCGAAAACGGCAACGAAATTACCTTGAAGCAAAACAGATTCTTGTCCACTGGTGACGTCAAGCCTGAAGAAGACAAAACCTTGTACCCGGTCTTCCTCAACTTGAAAACCGACAAAGGCGTCGTTGACCACGAATTGCGTTTGGAAACTAGAGAACGCACCATCACTGTCCAGGACCCATCGTTCTACAAGATCAACGCTGACGCTTACGGTTTCTACAGAACGTTGTACACCCCAGAGAGATGGACCAAGTTGGGCGAAGCCGGCAACAAGGGCTTGCTTTCCATTCAGGATAGAACCCACTTGGTTGACGACGCTTTCTCCTTAGCAGTTAGCGGGTACCACTCTTCCACAAACTTCCTCAACTTGATTTCCAACTGGACTAACGAAAACGACTATATTGTCTGGGACAGCATCTTGGGAAGCCTTGGTGAATTGCGCGCTGTTTGGAAATTCCAATCCGATGCTGCTGACGAGGCCCTCAAGAAACTCACCCGCAAACTCATTAGCAACAAGATCAAGTCTCTTGGCTGGGAATTCGCTTCCAGCGAAGCCATCTTGGACCAAAGATTGAAGGCCACCTTGTTTGCCGCTGCAGTTTCCAGCAACGATCCAATCGTCAAGAACGACATCAAATCAAAATTCGACAAGTTTGTGAATGGCGACGCCCAAGCAATCAACCCAAACATCAAAGCCTCAATCTTTAGCGCCGTGGCCCGCGACGGCGGCGAAAAGGAGTACGACCAAATCTTGAACATTTACCACAACCCAAGCTCCTTGGACGAAAAGCTCTTAGCGTTGCGTAGCTTGGGTGTCTTCAAGGACGAGAAGCTCGTTGCTAGAACTTTGGAGCTCGCCTTGGACACCAACACCGTCAAGCCGCAGGACATTTACATCCCATTGCAAGGTCTCCGCACCCACAAGGCCGGGGTGTTTGCCTTGTGGAAGTGGCTTCAAGCAAACTGGAGCCTCTTGGTGGAAAGATACCCTCCATCATTGAACATGCTCGGTAACATTGTCGTGTTGTCCACCTCGGGCTACTTGGTCAAGGGAGCAAGAGAAGAAATAGGCGAGTTCTTCAAGGGCAAGGAGTTGACCGGGTTCGACAAGAACTTGGAACAGGCTTTGGACACCTTGGAGAGTAAGTACGGCTGGTTGCAACGTGATGGCGAAAAGGTTGCCGACTGGTTGAAGGAGAATGGCTACCAATGAGCGGCGGCTGCTAAAAATAAATAAAATAAAATAAAATATATATATATATAATTGTTGTAAATATAGTAATTACTTTAATAATATCGTTTTCTTTTTTTTTTCTCTCTCTCTTCTTTTTGGACCAATTCTCCTGGAGACAGGCAGGACAGATGGTTTTGGTAACGCATTCACCAACAAGTACAGAGCAAAAGTTGTTGTGCCGCTTTGAAGGTTCATCCCCGAAAATTGTCGCCAACATTGTTTGCCAACATTGTTGCTAGCTAGCTAGCTAGCTCACAGGGGGTCCTAATCTGTCAGATCAACCATATCAACGTCCTCCACCGACCTATTCGCCACCGTTTCGTCATTCTCCTCTTCTTCTTCTTCTTCTTTTTCTTCTTCTTCCTGTCGCTGTCTTGTACCCGCATCTACCTCTTCGCCCCTGTTTTGCGACTCATCATTATGGCTTTTATTTTTGTTGTCATGCGTCTCCAGCCTCTCATCGGCGCTCATGTTGGCATCATCTTGTGCGCCGCTATGCCCAAGCTCCTGGGAGGAGGAGACTAGTGTCTGGCCGTCACTGCTTGGCGGCGTTCGCTTCTTCTTCTTCTGCTCACTTGCTTCATGTCCACTGTGTGCCTTGTCATCAGGGTTAGCTCCCTGGACCGCCGCGTCGTCTACACTTTGCTTGCCTGCACTATTTGCGCTGCTGCTGCTGCTGCTACTGCTGCTAGTAGTTGGGATACTCTTTTCGTTACCACTGTCCTCTTTTGCTAGTGCCGGTGGTTCTGCTCCAGTGTCGCGGGCGGTGATAGCCTCAGCCGTCTCATTACCACTGCGATAACTATCAGCACCAGCAACCGTGTGGGTTGCTAAGGAATCAACATCCGTAGTTTTCTCGTACTCAATAGCATTCTCATTTTTGAGTTCCTCAAAATGCTCCTCCTCCCCCTCTTCTTCTTCTTCCTCATGCTCACGGTGCTGATCTAGCTCAATTTGACGGAGATGCTCTTCGGTGATCCAAGAAATTTCTTCCATTTCAATTGTCTGTGGGCCGGTGTCACCCCCACCGCTGGTGCTGGTGCCGGTGCTGTTGTTTTCACGTTTTGCATTGCTATCGTAAACTCCATTACGACGATCTTTACCTCCTGTATCGTTTTCAGTATTACTACCAGCATTATCGCCATCGCCGCCCATCACAATTACCGGAGGAAACTCATTTATTGCCGACTGCACCCAAATAACCAGTTCTAATGCCGCTAGCCATTTATGAGGTTCAGTGTCCTTGCAATATCGTACCGGGGCGCTTAATAACTCTGCTATTCGATAAATTGTAAAAGGAGGCGATTTGGGAAACTGGGCTTCCAAATACTGCCCCAAACGAGCCGCCATTTGTGCTGCTGTTTCCATTTGGCCGCTCTGCGGTTTGTCATCCCCATTATGGTCATTGCCGCCATTGTTATTGTTGCTGATAGCGCTCGTTGATGATGAAAGAAATGGATTGCGGATGCGGAATGAATGGATGGGCTGAGAGAACTCAGTTTTTAAAATATCAAATATTCGTCTGATGATGTAGCCACGAAGCCTGTGCCAGGGAAGTTGACTATGATGGTCTGGATTGTATGTCTTGTCGGCTAGTATCTTCTCTATTGCCGCGTTATCTAGCTGGATTGTTAGTATTTCTACTCAATTGGATCTAGAAAGTTGGCGGGTTCAAGCGAAGATATACAACAGAAAAAAAAAAGCCAAATTGGAAAACAAGCAAAATACGCACACTCCTGGTAGTTGATCTGGTAGTCTTCCATGGTTCTGTTCAGGCGGCGTCTATGGCTGCTGTCTCTCCACGTATATCCATCCTAGCTGGTCCTTGCCATCGTCATCGCCAGTGATGTTGCAAAGAACGCGCCCATGTTTAAATTCCAGCCTGGCGGCGTACTCTGGCGCGCTAAACAAGCCGGGTACCCCCTGAGAGATATTTCACATCACGAAAAAAGAACAAAAAAATTTGTCGTTTTTTTTTTTTTTAAATTGATTTGGTTGAAAAATGCGGTGGAATGCTAGTGAGCGAGTGAGTGAGTGAGCGAGTAATTGTATACTGTGTGAATA
>JXWR01000480.1_pt1 | contig 10475 bp, 5 predicted proteins | sample 315541 | NCBI WGS metagenome assembly JXWR01 (sample SAMN03273951, study PRJNA271842) | soil metagenome | isolation source: rice field ambient CO2 | place: India: CRRI Experimental farm Cuttack,Odisha-753006 | collected 2013-12-17
GAGGAGACAACCTCAGGTATGGGTAGTAGATCTAGTCACTATATTACGACAATAACACCGATGTGTTCTCTAATTTATTAGCGCAGTGATGCAGAAATAAGACTAGAAATTGAAACAGTTTTCCAATTAAAGTCCTTATCTTTCCGTAGGAGGGAGTATTTATTTTGAAATATCAAGTTGCCGTCGATCTCGGTTAATTCTCGTGTATCGCTGGATGGAATGATGAGGTTGTACCAGATCAATGGTACGTTTGGAAGCCTGATCAGAGGACGCATAGCCATGCCTTAAAATTTAATATATTTAAAGGTTCTCACCAACTTTCAGGGTAATATTTGGTTTCGTGGTCTAGTTGGTTATGGCATCTGCTTAACACGCAGAACGTCCCCAGTTCGATCCTGGGCGAAATCATTTTTTGCTAACTTTTGAGCTGCTTATTGTCTAACAACAGGTGTCATCATATGTGATAGTTCCTATTAGGAAAACTATGGCATCTTAGGAATCTAAGGGTCTTTCTAATGTTGTGTGCTCCCCTCCCCAGGATGCAGTTTTTTTTTGTGAGTTTTTTTATGCATGTTGAGCGGAAATACACCTCAAATGAAAATATTTTCATTATTACCCTTATTAAATTTTTTTATAAAAAGCAGGGTACTAAACAAATATACCATTTCAGTGGTACCACACTCAACTTTAGTACCGCAAAGAACCGTTCGGCAAATCCCGCGCAATGAAAAATTTTATGGTATATGGAATTTCTCGAATTTTTCACCCATTCTGCCTTTGAAAGCCTTCATATTAGTCATAAACTCCTGTCACCGGTGACTGAAAACGCATCTCTCAGAAGCAGCTCCACTTCACTACTCCGTTACAGGCATTACTCATCGATCACCCGTCACTTTTAGTCTCCCGTGAAATAATTTCTATTTATTTATACTCGTTTCTGTCTTGCTTGTCAGGTCATTTGTTTTGACTGTCGAACTCTGGTATAATTGATATTTTATTAGAGCTCTAATTTTGAGTTACTTTCTTCCTTTTCTTTTCCTGCTTTTGTATCAACTTTTGTTTACCCTTTCATACAATAATACAGGACTTTATCACCTTTTAATTTATTTGGTTGCTTAAATATTAAGTTTTTTATCAACTTTCGACAATATCACTTTTATTTCACTATGGAGTGCTGTTCTAGAAAACCGGGTCAATACCCAAAGTATACCAATATGTTACAAGATCCTTCAAAGAAGTATCTGAGACCACAGAAACTCAAGTTTCCACAAAGAACCTGGCCCGACAAAGAAATCAAGAAGGCCCCAAGATGGTTATCCACAGACTTGCGTGATGGTAATCAATCTTTACCAGACCCAATGTCAGTTGAAGAGAAAAAACTTTACTTCCGGAAACTTGTGGAAATTGGTTTCAAAGAAATAGAGGTATCTTTTCCATCTGCTTCTCAAACCGATTTTGACTTCACCAGATACGCAGTTGAAACTTGTCCTGAAGATGTCACTATTCAAGTCTTGACTCAATCCAGAGAACACTTAATCAAAAGAACCATCGAATCCTTGAAAGGCGTGAAAAGAGCCTGTGTGCATGTTTACTTAGCTACTTCAGATCTTTTCAGAGAAGTGGTTTTTAATATGTCCAGAGAAGAAGCCATTGCTAAAGCCGTGGAAGCCACTAAACTTGTCAGATCATTAACCAAAGATGACCCATCAACTTCTGAGACCTTTTGGCAATACGAGTTTTCTCCAGAAACTTTCAGTGATACTGACCCAGATTTTGCGGTTGAAATCTGTAATGCAGTGAAAAATGCTTGGGAACCAAGTGTTGATAATCCAATTATCTTTAATTTACCAGCCACGGTTGAAATGAATACCCCAAATGTTTACGCTGATCAGGTGGAATACTTCTGCACCCATATCGAAGACCGTGAAAAGATATGTATCTCTCTACATTGTCATAACGACAGAGGCTGTGGTGTTGCCGCTACCGAGTTGGGTATCTTAGCCGGCGCCGATAGAGTGGAAGGTTGTGTTTTTGGTAACGGTGAAAGAACCGGTAACGTTGATATAGTCACTCTAGGCTTAAATCTTTATACCCACGGGATGAATCCAAACCTTGATTTCTCTGATCTTGAGTCTATCATTGAAGTGGTTGAGAAATGTAACAAGATTCCAGTCAACGAAAGAGCACCATACGGTGGTTCTTTAGTGGTTTGTGCTTTCAGTGGTTCCCATCAAGATGCCATTAAGAAAGGTTTTGTTGCTCAAGATAAGAGAAAATTGGCTGGCGACAAGCAATGGAAAATGCCATACTTGCCATTAGATCCAAAAGATATCGGCAGAGATTACGAAGCTGTTATCAGAGTCAATTCTCAATCTGGTAAAGGCGGTGCTGCCTGGGTTATTCTTAGAGCCATGGACTTGGACTTGCCAAGACACTTGCAGATTGAATTTTCTCGTGTTGTGCAAAACACCGCCGACACTTTGGGTCGTGAATTACAAGCACAAGAAATTATTAAATTATTTAAAAAAGAATTCTATTTGGGATTGGACAACAAAATTACTCTTGTGGACTTTTCCATTGGTAACTCTGGCATTGATGACAAGGACAAAAACAGAAAGCTTGTTGCTGATTTGGTCATTAACAATGAGGGCGCCACTATTGAAGGTTTAGGTAATGGTCCAATTTCCTCTTTCACTGATGCCTTGATCAAGAGATTCAATATTGATTCCTTACAAGTCGAAAACTATAGTGAACACACCTTGGGTAAAAACAACAGTAGCTCTGAAGCTGCTTCTTATATTCAATTAAGTTACGTCAGCAAGAAGACGAAGAAAATGGCAAAGAGATTTGGTGTTGGTATTCATCAAGATGTTTCTCAAGCTTCTATTCTTTCTTTACTTTCTATCGTTAACTGGATGTTAGACAACGGCGAAATTTCTGCTTAGATTAGTTTATTAACTAGTATAATTGTAACTCCTATCATCTAGATTTTAGAAAAACTTCAATTGTATAATAGACCAGGAATGTATGCCATTATTTTTGATGAACTAAAGTTTTTTTTGCAAAAGAAAATAGTATCGCTAACTGCTAAAGAAACATGGTGCACTTATATACATAACAGCTATGCATGTCAAAAAAATATATTACCACGTGATGAGAATTAGCTTTGCCTTTAAAGTGGGAGCGCATTTGGTGATTTCCAGTAAATCCAGTTATCGCACCTCGATAACCTACAGCTGTAGATAGCTCATGTGCGGTCTGCTAGCGAAAGATTGAAAAAACCTACGAAGTAATACCTAAGACAGCGCTTTCGATTACATCTGGTGAAATCTGCATTCGCTTGAATTCAGAAAGGAATTCAAATACAACAGCATAGTTGCGAAATGTCGGGAATAATACCAACCGACACGAATGACATTGAATTACAGAATACGGAGCCCCACAACACTCTACTACAGCACGATGACCCATCACCACTATCATCATCATCAACACCGCCAGTAAGTCGGCGACTCCCTCCAAAGACACAATTAGGATCACAAAGCTTCGATAAGTTCAGCACAATAGACAGTATAACGGATATCTTGAACTCCAATAACAATAAGCTAAACTCATTGAAAGCTAATAGAAACTCTTCCAGCATCATTTATTTTCTCAACGCAATCATTTCATCCAGTCAGAGCTGGATTTGTATAACATTGATAGGGATTTTGATTGGCTCAATTGCTGCTGCATTGAATGTTGTCACCGAATACCTTAACCACATAAAAACTGGCTACTGCTCAACGAATTTCTACCTAAACAGAAATTTCTGCTGTTGGGGCGAGGAATTGGACCAGTGCAGGCAGTGGGTAAACTGGACCCCGTTTGGGTTTTTTAATTATATCATATTTGTAATATTCTCGGTATCTTTAGCTATTACTGCCGGTATGCTTGTCAAGCAGTATGCACCATTCGCTGCCGGTTCAGGTATTTCTGAAATCAAATGTATTGTCTCTGGTTTTCAAATGGATGGCTTTTTAAGCTGGCCAACGCTTTTCATCAAGGCTATAGGATTGCCGTTGGCTATTTCCTCAGGTCTAAGCGTGGGCAAAGAAGGACCTAGTGTTCATTACGCAGTGGCTGCTGGTTATTGTGTATCGCTGTTATTCAAAAAATACGGCCATGAGTATGTGCATTTGCGAGAACTTCTCACCGCCAGTTCCGCTGCCGGAGTTGCTGTTGCCTTTGGCAGTCCTATTGGTGGGGTTCTTTTTGCCATTGAAGAAATTGCAAGTAATTTCAAGCTATCAACATTATGGAAGTCTTACTTTTGCTCATTGGTGGCTACCAGTACCTTATCGTTCATCAATCCGTTCAGAACTGGTCAGCTAGTCATGTTTGAGGTCGAATACGACGAGTCTTGGCATTTATTTGAACTTCCCTTTTTCATAATTCTTGGTGTATTTGGTGGTGTTTACGGCATTATTGTAAGCAAGTTCAACATTAAAGTTTCAATTTATCGCAAGAAAAATTTGGCAAACTATGCAATAAAAGAGTTAGCAGCGCTTTCACTTTTCACTGCTCTCTTTTGCTACTTTAATGAGTTCTTGCGGTTAGACATGACCGAAGGAATGGAAATCCTTTTCCACGAATGTGGGATTGGATTTGAACACCGATTATGCAATATCAGCGGGCATAAATTAAAACTATTTCTATCGTTAATCTTTGCCACGCTCTTCAGAATGCTTTTAACCATAATCTCATACGGTAGTAAAGTGCCGTGTGGGATTTTTGTTCCATCAATGGCTGCCGGTGCAACTTTTGGTCGTGCAGTAGGTATTGTTGTGGAAAATTTCCGTGATCTGAATCCCGACTTTGCTCTTTTTAACGCATGCTCATCAGATAAACAGTGTATTACTCCGGGAACTTATGCTTTCTTGGGAGCTGGGGCAGCTTTGAGTGGTATTACTGACTTAACTGTCACAGTGGTGGTGATTATGTTTGAATTAACCGGCGCGTTAAGATATATTTTGCCAACAATGATTGTGGTGGGGATCACAAAGATGATTAATACTAAATGGGGTCATGGTGGTATTGCTGATCAAATGATACGGGTCAACGGGATGCCTTTCATTGATCCAAAGGAAGACCATGTATTCAATTTACCTACTTCTCAAGCAATGACCACTAACACGGCGGTACTTCCTGCTAAAGAACCAATCTCATTGAAAGCCTTACAAAATATACTCAACAATGAAGCAGAGTTTCAAGACATACCGGTGGTGGATTCGGCTAAAGAACCATACTTTATCGGATTTATCAATCGAAAAGACATTTTGAAAGTGATCACAAGTGCCTCGTTTCCTAACGAGCTAGAGTCTACGACACAGTGTGATTTTTCAGTTTCACATCTTGTTGGTGCAGAAAACTACGAGAATAATGAAGACAATGATCATCAAGACACTAACCCAGACGCTTTGAAATTTGGCCAATGGGTAAACCTATCACCGGTCACTGTTACTCCAGGAACGCCTTTGGAAGAAACAATGGAAATTTTCTTTAAGACCAGTCCAAGAACTATCTTCGTGGAGGAGAACGGCAAGCTTGAAGGGTTAATTACCAAGAAGGATATAATCAAATTTGAGACACATTTAGCTCATGGCATATAAGATCTGCTTGAAAGCTAGATTAACAATGTATAATAACGACGGTTTATTCCAATTGTAGTTGCATCCCCATATTTTGTAGTTTACTTGATACTTGTTGCTGTAGCTTACAGGGCTGAATCTGGTTAGAAGCCCGCGTATAAGATGCATACACTATTTTTCACAGACAAATACAGAGCAGAAAAATATTCTAGACATCGCGATGTAATATTGAAGCGCAGATGCCCTCCAGATTGAATGTTTTGAAGTGAAGCGAATTACAATCTGCATTTTTTATGTCCATTTGAAATTTTCTTCAAATTACTTCAAAAAAGCTTTTTTTTTTTGAATACATGGCCAATCCTAAAAATTTCATATTAGGTCAATTCAAAGATAGAACATAGTTTGTCCCGATCTTAGCAGAAGGCAATAGATAATAAAACTCAATACCTGTGTAAGATGACAGGTGCAAAATCGAAGAAGTCAAAGAACCAACTACGCCGTGAGCGACAAAAGCAGAAAAAACAAGAAACTAAAGGCCAGAATCTAAGCTCTACAGAGGGATCAGATTCAGCTACGACGGCGACGAAGACGAAAACTGTCGAAGAATCAGCTAAACAGCTATTAGACTCATCACAGACACAACAAGAACAAAATAATGGTACTGCAAATATACATACTCCGGATCCACGAAAAAGAAGAAATTCAAGCAGTGAAGAGACGGCAGTCGAAGCTGGTGATTTGAAAATGATGAATGCCAAAGACAACGACAATAGCAATGGGAAGATTTTTGAATCTGATATTGACAAGTTTTTGGATGATCCTAATTTTCAAGAATTCAAAAAAGTATTAAACCGATTTTACATGCCCGAAGACATCACTGCAGATACCGAAAAGTCCAATGATGCTCAAGATGAAAAGGGCAAAGTGATGTACAGTGATGATGAAGAGCAAGGGATTGACTTATCTGATGAAGATGAAGAAGATGATAAAAAAAACGAAGGTAAAAAGACATCCAAGGCTTTGACCATCAGTGACAAGAAGCAAGCTGGTAACGGTAACAACAACGAAAAGACTCAAGGTGCCACCAATGATGGCAGTCAAAAATTGAGCAAACGAAAATACAGAAAAATGAACAAAATTCCTCTTTCTGTTCTTAAAGCGGAAGCTCAACGTCCCGATGCGGTTGAATGGTATGATGTGGATGCCCCTGATCCACGACTTTTAATATATATCAAGTGTCTTAAGAATGCTGTGCCTGTGCCGCGCCACTGGCAATTCAAAAAAGAATACCTTTCTTCCAAAAGAGGTATTGAAAAGCCACCATTTGAGTTACCACAATTCATCAAAGATACCGGGATAGTGGACATGCGTGATACTACTCAGTTAGACCCACAAAGCTTAAAGCAAAAGGTACGGGAAAAAGTGCAGCCCAAGATGGGGAAGCTTGATTTGGATTATGGAAAGTTACATGATGCATTTTTCAAATATCAAACCAAGCCTAAATTGCTAGGGTTTGGTGACGTTTATTATGAGGGAAGAGAACATGACGAAATTGATATTAAAGGGTTAAGACCAGGAAAAATCTCGTCAAAGTTGAGAGAAGCGTTGGGGTTACCAGAGAATGCTCCTCCTCCATGGATAATGAATATGCAGAGGTTTGGTCCACCGCCAAGTTATCCTGGGTTGAAGATTCCAGAGTTGGATAATCTTTACAGCGGCGTTGCATATTTCGCCAATGGTCAGCAACAACAGCAGCAGAAAGAAAAGGCTAATGATGTTGCTTGGCTGATTAGCGAAGTTAAGCCATTACTTGCACCAGTGGAGAAGGCACATTGGGGTCAACTCAAATCAGCTGAGGAGGATAGTGAAGACGAAGAAGACGAAGAAGAAGAAGAAGATGATGATGAGGATAAATTTAGTGATGCAGAAGAAGGCGGTAATGCAGTACGTTACGAAAATGAAGATGATTCAGAAACCGAACCAGCAGTTGTTGGGGAAGGTGAAGCAGTTCCAATAACTTCAATGGAAAGCACCGGTCATTCTTCAGCTGCGTTCAACCGCGCTCAGCAACAGCAAGCGGTGGTAGATGATGGTAAGCCAAAAAGATTGTATGAAGTGTTGGAGGAACAAAAGGGTACTGACTCAAGAGCTGGGTTCCGTGGTGGTCATTCTTACAAGATCCGTAGCCGAGATGCGTTTGAAGAAGGACAACAAGATAGCGGTAACGGTGATGGAGGAAATGGAGGTGAAGAAGAAATGGCGGCTAAAAGAGCAAGGTACGAAAATCAAAAGAAGAACGAATTCAAATTTTGAATGTTTGTGTTTGTTTTTTTATTTTTGACGAGTTGTAATTTGTGAGTTGTGATTTGTGATTTATGTGCGGAGGGCCGTTGCTGGTTGGAGCTCGCATCGGTGTTTGGAAACTTTGTATATTAGCTAGCTACGTTGATCAACATGATGGAAAAAGAATGACCACTGTTATTTTGTAACCTTTAAGCGCTTGCTACAATTTCGAGCATTGAGAACAATTCAACAACCAGTATGAATTATGTGAATGTAAACGTAAAGTGTCAAGTGTAGAAGTAAAATGTATGTACAGCTGTAAAGGTTAGTTTGGATATATGTGTTAATGCAAAAACATTGTGAGTGCAAATTGCAACCAACTACTAAGCCAAAAATTATTTTTTTACAATGGTTATATTATATATTGGATAAGAAGCTAAGCAAGCAAGCATATATAACGCAACAAAAAATGAGATAACGGTGACAGAAATAGTATAGTGAAATAAAAAAAAAGGTAGACAAGAATAATAATAATAGTGATAATAATGGTGAACAAAAAAGGTGAAAGGTGAAAGGTGAAAGGTGAAAGATGGAAGATGGAAGATGGAAGATGTAGAGATATGATAAGTTGATTAAAAAACATTACTTTTGACAATTGGTTTCATTGTTTTCATTATAGTTTTTCCAGGATTTTTCTTCATTTTTTTTTTTTTTTTAATTTAATTTTTCATTATTAATGGATTAAAATAGTTCTTAATTTATGCAATGGCGATTTCTGGATTTTCATCGTAGATTTTGTCAATTTTAGCACCAAATTTAAGCACACATTTAGCCATAGTTGGGGAAGATCTAGAAATGACATCAGTGAAATAAAAGTTTGATATTGGGTTTCTCAAAGGAACTCCCACCGCTTTAGATTGACTGAAACCGCTCAACACATTGAAACCGGCCTTGGCAATTTCTGGAGTCACTGGTTCAACCACATCATGACGCACCAAATGTGGAGCAATTTGAGCTAATCTTTCTCTAACAGAGTACAAATCTTCATATGGCAAAGCATGGCCCACATATTCAGATAATGCTCTGATAATTTTCCAGTCTTCTCTAGCAACTCCTGGAGGATTAGTAGCAGCTCTAGTACTTTGCACTCTACCTTCAGTATTAACAAAAGTAGCAGCCTTTTCAGTATAAGCGGCACCTGGCAAGATAACATCAGCATAAGAAGCACCTTTGTCACCATGATGACCTTGATAAATCACAAAAGCGTCTTTTGGAATATCTTCAGGTTTGAATTCATCGGCGCCCAACAAGTAAACAATCTTTGGTTCAACCTTGGCCAATTCTGCAGTGGCTGGAGCAAAACCAATATCCAAAGAACCTGCTCTACTAGCTTCACGATGAAGCAAGTTGAAACCGTTCCATTCTGGGGTGTTAAAAGTGGCTTCGTTCTTGTTAACATACTCGGAAAGAGTTTTAAAAACTGCATCAGAGTCTTGGGAATCCAAGACACCAGAACCAACAACAATCAATGGTTTCTTAGCAGTGGCAAATTTCTTACCGAATTCACCTTGTAAAGCATTCTTTAAAGCATTCACATTTTCACCCAAGTGGTTGTAGTTGAATGTACTGTCAAAGTTTTCGCCAACTTGGTGAATTTCCAAATTAGAACGTAACCAAACTTTTCTGATTCTAGCATTCAACACAGCAGCTTCATGTCTTGGGTTAGTACCGACAAGCAAAATCTGATCAGCATCTTCAATACCGTCAATAGTAGAGTTAAAAATGTAGTTAGATCTGATATCCACACCAGTAGTTGGAGGCAAGTTACCATTTGGAGCATCAGTAGCCAAATTTTCAGAACCAAGAGCATTAACCAAATCTTTCAACGCCACTTGAGATTCAACATCAGCTAAAGCACCGGAAATAGCCTTAATTTCATTACCCTTTGGCTTAATCTTGTCGAAAGCAGCAGCAATGGTAGACAAAGCAACATCCCAATTAGCAGTTTCAAAGTTGTCACCATTTTTGATCAATGGAGTGGTTAATCTTTGAGTCTTCAAACCATCACAAGCAAATCTGGTCTTGTCAGAAATCCATTCTTCATTAACATCGTCATTCAATCTTGGCAAAACTCTCATAACTTCAATGCCTCTAGCGTCGACTCTAATGGCAGACCCCACAGCATCAAGAACATCAATAGTTTCAGTTCTTTTCAATTCCCAAGGTCTAGCTCTGAAAGCATATGGTTTTGAAGTCAAAGCACCAACTGGACACAAATCAATAATGTTACCAGACAATTCGGAATTCAAGTTTCTAGTAATGTAAGTACCAATTTGCATATCATTACCACGACCAGAGGTACCCAATTCAGGAGCACCAGCAACATCATTCATGAATCTGACACATCTAGTACAGTGAATACATCTGTTCATGGAAGTTTTCACCAATGGACCAATAGCTTTGTTTTCCACTGCTCTTTTACCAATAACTTCCTTAAATCTACCTCTATCTTTACCATATCTCAAAGTTTGCTCTTGCAAGTCACATTCACCACCTTGATCA
>JXWR01003998.1_pt1 | contig 10472 bp, 6 predicted proteins | sample 315541 | NCBI WGS metagenome assembly JXWR01 (sample SAMN03273951, study PRJNA271842) | soil metagenome | isolation source: rice field ambient CO2 | place: India: CRRI Experimental farm Cuttack,Odisha-753006 | collected 2013-12-17
ATATTCCTAGGGATCCTGAGGACGACTCTAAGTTTGATGTTAATTCATCAATTGTTAATAGAAGAGGAATTTACAAGGACTTGTACCGATCAGGTAAAGAATATGAAGATTATCAATTGAGACCAAACTTTGCCATTGCCATGACAGTTGCTCCTGAATTATTTACCCCAAAGTATGCTGTTGAAGCATTGAATTTGGCCGATGAGGTTATTCGTGGACCAGTAGGCATGAGAACCCTTGATCCTTCAGATTACAATTATAGACCATATTATAACAATTCAGAAGACAGTACAGATTTTGCCACATCAAAGGGTAGAAACTATCATCAAGGACCTGAATGGGTTTGGTTGACTGGTTACTTTTTAAGAGCATATGCGCATTTCTATTTCCATAAAGAAGACATTGTTAACAAAGAAGACCATAACGATCAAAGAATTCGTGAGCAGTTGTACAGAACATTAATGTCGAAATTAGATGGACATAAAAAATGGATAATTGAAAGTCCGTGGAAAGGTTTGACCGAGCTCACTAATAAAGATGGAGAATTCTGTAATGACTCGTCTCCTACTCAAGCATGGAGTTCTGGCTGTTTAATTGACTTGTACTTTGATTTTTACATCAAAACGCAGCGAGTTTAGTTGTATGTTAGTTTTTAGATTAATATTATACAAATTGTTTGTTTTTTATGAATTTTCTTTCTTTCTTTTTTCGTTTATTTTATTAAAATATTTTGCAATTTTCTTGCTGAAGTTGTCTTTTATCCGTTGTGATACACTTTCCTATATTCTCTTAATTGTTGCCTTTTATTTATAAACCCATGTAATGATAATGCATGACTAGAAGACGAAGAAGCATTTGTAGTTAGCTCAATGTTCACATGATAATATTGTAAAATCACAATATCTTGTGTGTAAAGCTACATAGCTGTGGAAATACTAATGAAGTATCCCCGCTGAAACGGAACAAACGGCAGCGGACCTTTGCCATGTACGTGTCTTTCATTTGCCGCTGCGCGAAGGAAAAAGACAGAAAACGAAAAAGAAAAAGAAAACGAAAATGAAATACCGAAATTTAAAAGAGCCAAAGAAGCATAGTCAAAAAACGAGACGCTTCTTTCCATCATCACCAAGTCCCCTGTTCCTCATCACCTTTCAACCAGCTAGTGCGCCTTCTTCTTCTCCCACTCAAAAGAAGTCAATCTCAATACAGCTGAAATCATGAGTAACGCAAAATACAATTATGATGAGAATTCCGAGACATGGCCATATTTCGCCATCACTCTCGTTAGTGTGTTGGTGATTCCTAGCACCATCTCATCATTGACCTCTCTGTTCAGCAAAGAAAGCAAGCAAACCAATGGAGCTATCTTGTCAAGTTTTAAACCGGCTAATTTGAAAGCTATCAAAAAGTTTCAGAATAAATTCAAAGCCTCCAAATTGTTTAACTGGAAGAATTTTTTCCTAGTTGCTGGATGGGCTCTTTTAATTGCATTAGGCAAATATGTTGCCAATAAGGAGATTGTTGCCTCTACTGCAATTTTTGATCCTTTCGAAATATTGGGTGTTGCTGCTAGCGCCACTGATAGAGAAATCAAGTCTCATTACAGAAAATTGTCGATTAAGTTCCATCCTGACAAACTTTCTAGCAGTTTGAGTGCCGATGAGAGAAATAAAGCAGAAGAAGCATTCGTGTTGATTAATAAGGCATACAAGGCGTTGACTGATGACACCACTAAAGAAAACTTTGCAAAATATGGTCATCCAGATGGTCCCCAGGCTATTACCCAAGGTATTGCATTGCCTAAATTTTTGATTGAAAGTCAAGGGCCTTTCCTTGTGGTCGGTTATGTGTTTGTTATTGCGGTATTGTTGCCATTCATTGTTAGATACTGGTGGAACAATGTCAAGTCGTATACTAAGAAAGGTATTAGAACGGAAACTGCTGATATCCTTGTTGAAAAAATCATTAATTATAAGCCAACTCTGTTATTGACCCCATTAACTATTTTGGAATGGATCATCGAGACCCCAGAAATCAAAGAAGGATTGCCAAAACTTTCAAGGGAAGAAATCCTTGATTTGTTTGTGGCTCATACTAATCGTAAAGTTGTTGAGAATGAACAGGACAAATTGTTTGTGATTTCGCAAGTACCTACTTTGATTAATGGATTGATTGATATTGCTGCTCATTTCCGTAATACTGACATTTCATTAGTGGCTATTGACACATTGAGATGTATTATTCAAGCGGTTCCTTTGTCCAACACTAACAAGCAGCAATTGTTACAATTACCGAACGTAGATGCTAAAGCTGTGGAAAAATCGTCAGTGCGTACATTGGGTAAATTGTTTACATTGTCGGAAGCTGATCAAAAGAAAGCTTTGGGAATTAAAGATACCGCACTTTTGAAAGAAACTCTTTCTGTGGCTGTTAATATTCCAGTATTGAAAGTTTTGAAGGCTGAATTCAAAGTTCCTGGTGAAGATGTTGTTGCTCCTGGTTCCATTTCCCATATTGTTGTCAAGCTTTTAGTCAAATCACCAACACACCATGGTGTTGTTAAAGCTGCTGATGTTGCCAGTAAGAAACTTGAAGAAGAAGATACTTTTGAAACATTGAAAGACCCATTCAAGATTGTCAAGGAACAACCAAGGTTGCCACCAGCTTACTCACCATACTTCCCAGCTGAAAACAGAGCTTCATCATTTATTTCTCTTTTAGCATTACAAAAAGATGGTAAATTAGTGGAACAACCAGAAGTGTTTACAAATTTGGACCTATCTAACCTTGCCTTATCTGTTGAACAGTTCAAAGCATCACTCAAAGAAAACGGAAAAGATTTTGCCATTGGTACTTTCAAAGTGCCACTTACTCAACCAGCACCACCAAAAGAAGGTAATTACGAGTTCAGGTTACTTATTAAGAGCGCCGATTATTACGGCGCCGACTTGGATATACCATTAGTGATGTCAGTTAAAGAACCTACTGAAAAAGTTAATGAAAAGATTTATGAAGTGCCTGCTCCTGATGAAGACTCTATTGCCGGTACAATGGCACAATTAAGAGGTGAGCCAGTCACTAGTAGTAATGGTAATGATGATGAGTATTTCGACAGTGAGGATGAAGAAGAATTAGTTGAAGGTGCAAATTTGGATGATGAAGATGACGATTGGTCAGATATTGATACTGATACCGACGAGGAAGATTACGATGAAGAAGACGAAAAAACAAAATAGATTTGATTGAAGTAAAAAAATATAAAAACATAAATATTCTAAAAACGTTAATAGAATAAAGGATCAACATTGACTGTTGCTGCTTTTGTGCTCATTTTATTTCGTCATACCAGTAATGAATCTCTTTTTTTTCGAGTTTTAGTATTTCTGTTTCTTTTTGTCCATCGTCATAGCCATCCCATTTCCAATTTATTATGCATGATCAATATTATTGTGCTCGTACTTCTTTTTACTTTATTTTGCTACATTTTTTTTTATATGTATTACTTTTTTTTTATATAATTTTGCCCATTTTCATTTTTTTTTTTTTTTTTGCCATAATGTACTACAAGATAAGAATAATACATCATAAAATTGTTTGTAAACTATCAATGAAAAATTGAACTTTTATTCATAACCTCTAAAAAGCACAAATGTAAATTAAACTTCTATCGTCTACCCTTCTTACCCTTTCCCTTACCTTTACCACCACCACCACCAGTAATCCGCGCAAGATCTTTCTCATTAATAACAAGTCCATTTCTGGTGCTTTTACCAATCGACTGCACTTGTAATCCTCTTTGTCTGAACCCAGTCTTATTCTGTAATTGTTTCTTACCAATGACATGCTTACCAATCAAATCACTCTTAAAGCCAACTTTGTTCGCTCTACTCATATTCAAATCACGGAGTTCGTATTTCTTAGTCTTGGACAAAATAGTACCACTGTTTTTAGCTTCTTGCTCAAATTTCTTTACTCTTTGGACTTCTTTTCGAAGCATACCTTTTCTCATTTGCATTGGCATTTTTTCAAGTTTCAGTGCCTTGCTCAGCATTGGCAGATCGGTAGGTAAGTTTCTCAACCTTTGCGTCATTGTTTTGGCTCTAGCTTTGCCGAATGGGTCATCATTAATGGTTCTCAATGTTAAATCAGTCCCCGAATATGAATGAGCCGATTGCGTTGCGGATAAAATGTGAGATTCTGATAATAATCGTTGTAACTCGATATCTTTTTGCATGTTTTCCATTTCTTCCTTAGACGAGTTGCCATTTTTAAGAATTTCCTGTTCTGCTTCAAGTTGACTCATTTGTTTTTTGTATTCGATACTCAGTAATGAGGGTATTTTGCCCTTGCGGAGGAGTTTCTTATTGTTAGGTTTAGCACTCTGGCTGCTTATTATTGTGGATGTTGGGGTTGTCTTGTCAGAGAACTTAACCACCACAGGTGCTTCTTCTTGTTCTTCTTCATATTGGCCTTCTTCAATATCACTGTCTTCTTGACTGTCATCACTGGAGTGGCTGGCATAAACATCTTCATCCTCGCTGAATCCTTTGAATTCATCTTCCTCCTCATTATCACTGCTGCTGCTGCTTCTGCTGCTGCTATTGTCATCACTATTACTATCCGTATCAGTTTCACTCTCATGAGACGCCTGCTGTTGTATTTCCTTGGATTTATCTTCATAACCTAGGTCTTCAAGGCTGCCAAATTGGGCCTCAAATGCTTTCCTTTGGGCCTCCATCATGGCTAAATACTCTTTATCTTCGCTCATTGTGTTAAATGCTGCCTGTCGGGGTACTTTATCGATGGCTTTCAATCTTTGAAGTTTGAGATTTATGGGAGTATAAAAAAGAGTGTTAATATTTGAAAAAACAAAAGCCTTTGAAACTAATGGCGGTTATAGTGATTATATGAAAATCTGCCAAGATAGCTTTTTTAATATTCTATTTAATATTGTCTATCATCTCGCTATGATTTTTTTTTTTATTTTTTTTTAAAAAAAATTTTATGCACGAGCATGTGATCGCAGCTCGGAGAAATTCATATTTACGGGCAAATTTGCTGCAAAAAAGTAAAACAGCAAAATTGGGCATTGGCTATTGACAATAATAAAAGGATAATTCAACATTAACCAGCCCATTTCAACCCAACTCCTCCCATTTTAGTTGATTACCGCTACCCATAACTACACAATCAAGTATAAGTTATTTTACTTCTAAAAGCAAAAAAGAAATAGACATCATGACCAAGTTCAAGGGCTGCATCGATATCCATAATGGCCAAGTGAAGCAAATTGTTGGAGGCTCCTTATTATCCGACAAGGACCAAGAAACTAACAGTACAGTAACTACCAATTTCGTCTCTGTGAAGCCATCCTCATATTACGCAGATCTATACCGTGATCACGAGGTGAAGGGTACTCATGTTATTAAATTAGGATCATCTGAGGAAAACACCACTGCTGCTAAATTAGCATGTCAAGCATGGCCTGGTGAACTTCAAGTTGGTGGTGGCATAAATAATAGTAATGCGAAAGAATGGATTGAGGATAACAAAGCAGGGAAGATCATTGTTACTAGTTGGTTGTTTCCTGGTGGGGCGTTTTCCTTGGCTAGGCTTGAAGAGCTAAGTCATTTGGTGGGGAAGGAGAAATTAGTTGTTGATTTGAGTTGTCGCAGAAAAGTGGTGAATAATGATAAAAATGAAAAAGAAATTGAATGGTACGTGACGATAAATAAATGGACGGTGCTTACTGATTTGAAGCTTTCTGAAAATTTATTTGTCCAGCTTTCCAAGTACAGTAGTGAGTTCCTTATTCATGCTGCTGATGTTGAAGGGCTTTGTAAAGGTATTGATGAAGATTTGGTGCAGCAATTAGGTCAATGGTTTCAAAATCCCGCATTGAAAGATGTGGTGGTAGTGTATGCTGGTGGGGCTAAAAGTATTGAAGATTTAGCTAAAGTAGATAAATTGAGTAAAGGAGTAGTTGATTTGACCTTTGGTAGTGCATTGGATATTTTTGGCGGGAAGTTGGTGAAATTTGGTGATTGTGTTGAATGGAATAAGCAGCATTAAAATGATGACTACTTGATGGTTGTTATGAAATAGCACGTTTATAAGAGGAAGAAATATAGAGAACTTAAAAAAAAATAAAAAAAAAACAGGTTCAAAAACAAAACTGAAATATTAGAAAAATAATAAGAATTTTTTAGGAGTAAAATTATATGTGTACATATGTGTTTGCAAAAGTCCAATTGTTTGCAAACTGAGTTGATTCTTTAGTTTTATTTTGATACAACAGGTCGTTATCAGAGTTTTTGGGTTATTTGTACCGATACAAAAAGCCATCATTGATAAACCTCAATAACCTCTCATGGTCATTCAGTGATTTAACCCTTTATAATGCTAAATAATTGGAAGAATTATTCAGTATTTCATAGTCATTCGCTTAATCCCACGCATCACCATTACTACCTTCATAAGCAGTGAAATTACCACGGCCATAAGCAGTGCCGCCACCGTAAGCAGTGCCGCCGCCATAAGCAGTAGCACCGCCATAAGTGGTACCACCACCAAACCCACCAATATTGTCCACATTACCTTCTTCGATATTTCTCCCTTCGATTTCATTTATGGCATACACTACTCCAGCGACTTTATTTTGTAATTCTCTTATACCTCTTAGCACCACTTCATTGGGTTTTATGGTACCTACTGTTTCAATATCAATGTAAAAATCATTTGGTTTTGCCGTATAGTCGAATTTATCATCTGGATTTGGTGGTTCTTCAAAATCGCAATATTCAGATTTGGGCCATTCTTGTTCAGCATTTTCTTCGTACCAGTAATCAGTATGTTTCAATTTATTCCAAGGATCATATTCAAACCCCACAGCGGAAACTGGAGACCATTTAGCATGTTCTTTGGAAATACCTTTTTTAGCAATACATTTGACTTTTAATTCTTGATGTTTTCTAATTTTGCAAATTAAGGAACCTTTGCCTTCATCGTCTCTGATTACTGGAGCACCAATGCCGAGTCCACCGGTATCGGATTGCACTTGGAGGTCTCTTGCGTAAACATGCTGTATGCCTTCAGATGTACAACGAGCATGTAATGTTAACACCACTGAGCATTTTTCACAATATTCGCCACATGTGCAGTCTCTGTTGTAAAGAAGACTGTCAACGTCATCACTTTGCAATGGAATAAGCCCTAATCTGTGAGCAATGAATTCGTCAGCAAGCACGGAGGAGTTCTCTTCGATTTCCACAATGTCAATAGCGAGTGTTGGTACCTCGGCCATGATTACTCTGCGCAATGAGTTGGCAAACGCCAAGTCGCAGTCACTGAGTACAAAGTTAACATTGTCTCTTTGAATGTCTCTGATTTTGACTTTGGGACCGGTGTTGTCTACCTGCATTGTGAGTTGCGTGTGTGTGTGTTTTTGTATATGCGTGTGGTATGGCACAGGCGCGGTTCTTCAATTTGTTTCTAGCTGTTTCTGTCTTGTCTGGCAGTCGCGATGGATTAATTTTCAGTGTTTTTGGCTATTTTGCTTTGGCGGCAGTCGTGCTACGAAGGAGTGTTGCCCGCCGATGTAGTCGTTTATTAAAACGGGTAATGATTTAAACATATTAATAAAAGCAGTGACAATACTGAGTATAATGAACCACAACATGGAGAGATAATAGTAGACTTATACATTACAATCCTTACCAGCTTCTTCAATAACTAACACTCAACAAACGCAACATGTCAAACAACCTAACCATCCCGATTCCAGACTTGCGCTACGAAAATACTTTCAGAAAATCTCTCCGAAGCTACGCACAGTCCTCCAAAACCAATAAAACTAAAAAGACTAAGAAACATGGCAATGCTCTAAACATCAATGAAGAACAATCACATCCTGAACCAGTGGCGCCAATAACCCCTGGTATCGTGATATATGCCATCATTAAAGATCAAATAGTCATGCAGTTTGCTCAAGGTTTTGGGCTCGCAGTGTTGTTCATGCTCGCTGCGCCGTATTTCCGGTACTTGGTGAGATCGGGGCGTAGTTGGGGTGAATACGTCAAGACTAAGGTATTGGGAGTCGCTGGAAGTTATGGTGTTGGTGGAGCCAGACATAGCTGGAATAATGTGGGGTATAAGTATTAATGAGCTACGTTTTAATTCTTTTTTGTTTTTTTTTTCTGTTTCTGTTTCTTATAGTGTCATGCAATTGCGTTGTATATAATACATGTAATCTAATGTTTAGTTTTTATGTGCTAATACTCTCAATTGACGCTACACAATTGAGTAGCGTATATTAACCAATACTAATCGAATACTCTCAATTGACGCTACACAATTGAGTAGCGTATATTAACCAATACTAATCGAAATTAATTTCATATGGCAACACATGAACCTGTCTACCATTCAGTCGCACTGTTTGCTTCTTCTTATCCCTAATCATTGCCTTTCTCATATCAAATGCATCATTCTGATCGCTAAGATCTTTTCTGTTGGGCGATGGATCGCTACCATAATATCCAATTACTCTTCGATATACGGAATAGCCCAATTTTTCATAAAAATTCAAAGCCAACTTGTTGGTGACTTTCACAAATAAGTCCACAAAATAAACGCTATATGGATCCGATTTCGTCAATTCTTCGAGCTGAGTGCAAAGACGGGAGGCTAAGCCTAAGCGGCGGTATGTGTGATTTATGGTGACGGCAGTAACGTGGGAGTGCCATTCCATGTTGCGTCCTTCAGTTTTTGCCATCATGTAGCCTGAGGCAACCAGACTGTTGCTAGCATTTGTAATGGGGTCAACCGTGCTTTCGATGGACTTGTAGAAAAGAGTGGGCCAGTCGGAGAGATACTGAAAGTAGAAGGTCAAGGGAAAGTTTTCGGTGAAGACGTCCAAGTTGGTAGCGTTGAGATAGAAGAGGTCGGTTGCCTGGAAGGGCACTATTGAGGTCATCTTGGCTGAAATTGCTCTTGTGCTGGCGTTGATGTGTGCGCTCTTTCTTCGTGTCTTCAGTTCTTGTCTTACACTCTCTTCTCTCTTCTCTCTTCTCTCTTCTCTCGTGTTGATGTTCAGTGATATTTGTTGTTGGAGAAACTCCTTAACATGCTAAACGAACTACCTGGTCTCAGCTATCATATGATCTGTCAGCTGATATTTAGTCGGGTAATATGCGCTTACCTAATCTTGTCTCTTTCTGGTTTTTGCCGGTGAAAATTCCAACTCGTTTGTTATTTTATTAAATAAAATCAACGCTGACCGCGGTAGCTTCATCAACAAACCAAGAGGCGACAGAGATCACCCATCCTACACCCATCAGCAAGTGCTTCACCCCCATCCTCCTCCATCGCACTTCCATTGCATTACTTTTGTACTCGTCATCAAAAGAAAATGTCTCAATACATTGGCAAAACCATCTCCTTGATCTCCAACAAAGGTATCCGGTACGTGTTCCAGCTCTTGGACGCCTCATTATCGAGGACATTTGTACATTGAATTGACTCGAGTAAATCTTTGTCAGATCTCAGTTAGATTTCAATTTCGTTTTTTGTTTTTTGTTTTTTACTACGTCACTTACTAACAATTCTCTAGCTATGTTGGTGTCTTGGACAACATCAATGGTGAAGAAGCCACCGTTGCCTTGAAGCAAGTTAGACCTTTTGGTACTGAAGGCAGAGCAGAAAACCCGGCTGCGGAAATCCCTCCAAGCAATGACGTCTATGACTACGTTGTCTTCAGAGGTTCCGACGTCAAGGATTTGTCCGTCTTGGATGTCCCGCCAAGTCAAGTTCAACCTGCTCCTGCTCCTGCTCCAGTTCCTGGTCCTGGCCCAATTCCTCCTCAAGCTGGTGCTTATTATGGATATCCTCCTCAGCCTCCTGCAGGTTATGGACTTCCTCCTCAACAACAGCAATACGCTCCTCAGCCTCCTGCACAAGCTCAAGTTCAAGCTCCAATTCAACAATCTCCATCGCAAAAAGCTCAACCACAACCTGAACAACCCAAGCCACAACAAGTTCAACAAGCACACCAATCTCCGGCTCCTTCTCAGGCACAGCCTATTCAACCTCCTGCTTCACAACCACAACACCAAGAAGCACAACAAGCACAACACCAACAACACCAACAGCAAGCGTCATCTCAAACGCAGCAGCAAACTTCCCAACCACCCCGCCGTCCACAACAATTTCAAAACCAACAGCAGCAACAACGAGGCATTGAGATTCCTAAATCCGATTTTGATTTCGAATCCAATAATGCCAAGTTCTCCAAAGATGAAGAAACCAACAAGCCAGCAGAAAATTTCTACAACAAGAAATCTTCCTTTTTCGACACTATTTCCTCATCTACTGATAAGAGTGACGATAAAAATGAAGCTGTAAGATACAATGATTTGGAAACTTTTGGTGAGACTAAGAGAAATTTTGGTAATAGAGGCAGAGGTAGAGGCAGA
>JXWR01003445.1_pt1 | contig 10453 bp, 5 predicted proteins | sample 315541 | NCBI WGS metagenome assembly JXWR01 (sample SAMN03273951, study PRJNA271842) | soil metagenome | isolation source: rice field ambient CO2 | place: India: CRRI Experimental farm Cuttack,Odisha-753006 | collected 2013-12-17
GGGGGGGGAAGGTGCAGCAGAACAAATGTAAGCCTGTAATAGACGTAAGCACCCATCAGTCACATAAAGCATCAAACAAGCAAAATCAGTCTAAGATGGGCTAAAGTGTCACCTGCCTGTTCTCTAACCAATAAATCAGCATCGTTCTCCTGCATTGATTTTAACAGCGCAAGAATCCTCTTGCCATAACCTTTAGGGAACCTGCTCAAATCAACTACATCACTGGAGACAATATCAAAGGCTAACCTAATGGATGCACGACGAATTGCTGTTTCCTCTGTACTGGCTTTTCTTTCAAATGTTTGAATACCAAGAACTAAGTCAAGAATGTCATGAAGGTATTCTAGCATTGTTGGTAAGCTAGCTCTAAAACAAGTAGAGAGAATTGACACTGAAGAAAGTCGCAAGGAATCGTGATTTTTAACAAGTTTGTTTAATTCTTGTGGGTTTGTTTTGGTATTAACAGTAGCAGTATCATTGTTACTGTTATTTTCAGAGGCTCCTTCATCAGCCGGACGCCACTTGACCATGTTGATCATTGTAGATGCAATGAGCCTAGTATGTTCTGGCTTGAATAGTAATGAGTCGTGTCTATTTGGCACAGATGAGTAAGCTGGATCCGTTTCAAACTTTTGTATAAAATTATTTAGCACTTCGCCGATTTTCAACTTAGCATCAATGTCGAACTCAAACTCGTCTCTCGAATTTTTATTCAAGTTCTTCGACTTCTTTCCTAAAGAAGCAGAGAAAGAGGAACTAAAGTCCTGGTGATTGGCACCTTGTTTGTAAATGTTCAAAAGAGCAGGTAAGGCCTGGTCAGTTTTGAATTCAACCAAACTAGTTAATCCCTTTATTGAGCTCAAATAAATAAACGGATCATCATTTTGCAACTCACTTAAATGGATCTTAATTGCTTCGTCAACTGTCAATATTTTCGATTTTCTTTTTATCACTAATTCGTTAACCAATTGCAACCCATGAGCTTTGATAGGTACAATCTTATCATTTAAGTTCTTTATAGCTTTATCATAAAGTTTCATATCAAATTCATATTCTTGCTGAATTTTATTCAATTTTATCAATGTTTCCTTCTTACTAAGCCCCGCGGAGCCATCGACATTATCATTATTGAGCAAATTTTTCTCAAACTTATCATTAACTTGAATAATTTCTATAATTTCATCCTGAAGATTCTTAATGGAATCATTAAGACTCACAGAAAGTTTTTCTCCCGGAGAGAATTGTTTAGAAATATCTTCAAGTTCCCTCGAAATACGTTGTAATCTTGCAACCACTTCCACGTCAATGAGCTTGAAAGCGCTGTTCGCAGACAATATAGATGCTAATAATTCAAAAGCAATGTTTAAAACAGTGTCATTATTATTATCATTATTATCATCGTTATTGAATATCAGGAGTTGGTTTATTTCACGATCCAAATCATCAACTTCGTCGTCAGAATCTGTTTCATCATCTTCTTTAATACCATTTTTATCTTCGCTTACTTTCTGGGGATTTGCATTATTGCTCTGCTGCTGCTCCTGTAATAAAAGACTACTTTTGAAGTTTTTGAGTACCGTTTCAAGTATCTCTAAGATTTCCAAAACATTGTCATTGTTATTGATTTGATTCTTGAACTTCACCGACATTGATTGTAATAATCTCAAATTGGTCAAAATCTTAAATGATTCTACTATTTTATTATCTTCTTGATCTGCCTCAAGCAGCAACAATGACTTTTCTGGTTTTTTATTATCACCACAGTCATCATTTAAAAGCCATTTTTTTAGAACAACCAAAAATAGTTTTTGAATTAAAGTTTCGTCCAAGTCTTCAATCAAATCAATGAGCAAATCGGTAGACAAATTGATAGAATCAAACACTTTTTCCTTGCTAATATTACCAAGTTTGAATTCTTTAGTTTTTATAGATTGATACTTGATACCTACATGCTGCACAATCACTTCTTTATTGTCCACAGTTTGCTCTAAAAATTCTAAATCAAAGGCCCATGGATAGTTGTTCAAGCCAATCAATAAATTATCTAGGATTGAAAGCAAACTTTTCAAGCTAGCTGTGCTAGTGAAATATAACTTGAAAATATTTTTGACAAACTCCACGTTTTTGACAAGCTTTTTGTTTTGCAAAAATACCAAGTAGTTCCATAATGAAAGAACTATCTGATTATCAAATAACACATTTAATAATTCTTTGGAACTATTGTTTTTTAGGATTGAAAATATTACATTGATTACATTATTGTAATCTTTTCCCGCTACTAGCAAATCACCATCATTGTAATTTTTGGCATCAAATTTTGGATTCAAAGAAGGATTGCATCGTATCCATATTTTTCTAAGATAAAAGTCTTTGACAATTAGCGGGTTTTTCGCATATAGTGCCTCAATAAAATTTACACATACTGATGTTAGCATTGGCCGGTTGATCAAAATTAAGATATTGTACATTTGAAATGATATGTTGTTGAAATAATCAATAGTAGAAATGGTTCTTGGCTTATTTAACAATATCCGATTAACATAGTCATATTTTTCAATGTTAATTTCTTCGTTATATCTCATTCCTGTTAAAAATTCAATCAAAGTCAAGACACCAGAATTTTTTCTCCTTAAGGGTAGAAATGTAATTTTGTTTAAACAAACTTTTCTAAACCATGGTTCCACATTGGATGGATTTACTAGCAAAGAGTATAACTCAAATAATTCAAACGCACTGGAAATATTTTCTATCTTGTCAAAAACTGACTGCCATTTTTTTTCTATTGCAGAACTTTTCACAATAGTTGGATTATAAATAAGATAAATCGCACTGATGATTAAATCACTATACCCTACACCCTTAAGTAATAGTGCACCAACATCATTATTGTTTTCTGGAGAGACGCCACCACCGTCAGCAGTGCCGTTGTCAAATACAGCCAAGAATTTGTTTATTATAAGGGTTAACAATTTGAATTGTAGTTGCGGTGCTTTTATTCTTTTAATTTGTAACTTCTTGAATGATTTTTCGTTTTTTCTAAATTCGGCTAATCTTCGTTTTTCCAATGATATGCCAATATTACTAGGAAGAGCAGAGTAAACGCCTTCCAAGATGATGAAATTCACTAATGAGCCAAATGTTCTCATATCGTGGAGTGAAATCATTACAGTGTCCTTGTTTTTGAATTTGGGTTTTGCCATTATTGCTAGTTCTTTGATTTGAATCAATTTGTTTAGTAATGCTTCTATCACAGAGTATCGAATGCTAAAATCTTCTTGATCGCTCTTAGCGGGGCTTAAATTTGCAGGTATATTGAGTTTCACGTCATCCAAACTAAGCTGCAAACCAGAAACTGTTGCAATGGCTTCAGTATTTTGCTCTTCAGGCGTTTCATCAATGGCAGTGAGTCTCTTGTGTAGAAGATTCACTTTATCAATATCATCAAGATCATTGTTGAACTTAAGCAAGTCTTGCAACTGATTAAAAAGAAGATCCAATGGGGCTTTGGAAATGAATTGGGGTTCCACCAACCCTTTCAATACTTTCTTTTTCTGAGTGGTGGGGTCAGACATTTATTGTTGTTCTTGGAGTGGGCTAGAATAGCATGTGTGTACTTTTTTATTTCGTTTGATTTGTATTTGCCTTCAATGAGTTTTGCTTTTTTGTATTTTTGTTTTTTCAATCTTCGATTTTTCGGCGGAGATTTTTCATGCGCGGTTCCCATCATGAGAAGCAATTCTTTTTATAGAGAAAGTGTCTACAACCACTTGTTGTTCACTATTATGCTCAATTTGACAAACTCAAGTGTGGTCTGTTTTACCTCGACTTTCGGTCAGTGCATTTTCAAAGTACATACATCAAATTTTGAATTGATGGGGTCGAAAGGATGTGTGATCATTAACTCCAGACTCTATGCCTGGATTTCATATATTTCTAAACAAAGAGGTCTTTAAATTAGTCTGATTATCCACGGTATAGGACATTTTCAGTAGATTCGAAAAGCTAGTTTGCTTCCTCTGTTAATTAAAAAAATTTGCTTTTTCGGAATTAAAATCGTCTTAAGATATGATAACCGTCAAAGATTACGGGCATTTTTATCTCTCAGCTTAACATTAGTTACAATCAGTAAATCAACCTTGTGACGAAATAAAGCAACATACAAACAGTAAAACTTGACCCTAAACTGTCAAATTTGACAGCTAAGCTATCAATTGGTTTCAGCTCTTTTCACATTACAGGCATGCATAAAACAAATAAATGAAACGAAATGTTACTCAATGAATGCAAAATAATAAGTTAAAGATGAAGTCCGATCTACCATATTCATTGATGGTAAACTATATTTTTCTAATAAGAAAAAAAAAATAGTCATCACCGGCAATTTTATTTACGTTCATAATTCAAACATTTTTCATTCTGCTCCTCGGAAGTCTCCATATTTCGTCTTTCAATCTGACACAATTTGCAGCTGGCTTGTCGTTTTCGTCTCCAATATTAACTATAATTCTTTGCAACTTGGTTTTTTTTTCCATCACTAGCTTGAATTTAGATATGTCTCGAGTCCTAAAAATTCTCCTTCTACCAGTCTCTTTCTGTCTTCAAACCCTTCTGCATCCACTGATGGAGGCCATCTCCGAAGCTTTCCGCTTTCGCTGCGGTTGCGTGCCCCGACAGGATCTCCAACTTTTCCTTTTTGCTCTGGGTCGATATTATATATACCCAGCAGCAACATCACGAACCTCACCAGCAATATTGCTAGATTAATCTACAAATAACCAACAGCCACAATTGATATTTCCAATATAACTCAATATTGAGCTATGTCTGGTAAAGTTTCTTCGTTTTTTTATGCCATTGATGCCGGTAACGCTAAGCAGGCCGAGCAAATCGTTTCTAAACTCATCAAAAAGACTCCAGACTCTGTCCATTATCACCTTCTTGAAAACTATTACGATTTGAAGGTCAACCATAATTTGGACAGCGCTTTTGAGAAATCATTAGCACTTGTTCAAGATCCTAACAATTTCAACCAGATTGCCAACAATGAGGTGCTTGACCTTCTTCTTACCATTTTTAAGCACTCAAACCACTCAGATGATGTCTCCAAAATATTTGAAGTGTTGCTTAAAAAACAGCCATTTAATACAAGCTTGATTGAATTTTGGTTTCAGTACTCATTGACTCATTTGAATGTTTCTTCATTGCAGAAAGCATCTTTTCATTCCCAAAAAGTTTCTTTTAAACAATCGCAGGCCAAAAGTCCGCAAATGAGAAACAAGTTGCTCACTGCAGCTTTCAACTACTACTTGGCAGCACAAAAGACCGACAAGCCGTTAGAAAAAAAATTGTTTCCTCAGTTGGGCACTAAGCTACTTGCATTTATTGAGCCATTGGTTTCAGATCAAGAAATCTTTGTTAAGGTGAAGTTACTTAGTGCTGCAGCAACTACTGATACTAAAAACGAAATTATCAAAACTTTGGATGACCTTCTAGCAAAGAAAAAGTTTAATGAGATTGATTTGTCATTGATTCACATATACTTGGAAAGTTTGCGTGATTTGCAAATATTTGAAAAATTGTACAATTTCACCTTCGATGTGGTGTTCAATACCAAGTTCGATGATTTTAATTTTTGGAATTTTCTCTTGTTGGCTGCTTTCAAGACAAACAAGCAACAAACACTATTGGAAAAGATGCAGACAGAAATTGTTCCCGCGGCACCAAATGCACAAATCCCGTCATCAAGTCTTGCCAATTCAAGAAATTTGTCATTAGCTTTAATCAATTTTGCATTTCTAGCTCAAGACAAAGAACTTTTGAAAGCTCAAGTGTATGAATACTACCGTTTATTTGGCGGTAAGAAATGTGCATTCCCAGACTTGAAGAAATATTTCAGTCATCCAGAATTTGACCAAGATTGGTTCTTGAATGATTTGTTAGTCAATCGCTTTTTCAATGAGTTCGGGTTTCCCGAAAGATTTGATAACCCATCAAAAGCGGTGCTTTCTATCAATGAGGTAACACTACTTACTAATTTTCAAAAATTCAAATTTTTGCAAAATAAGGACAAGCTTCTTAGCGATAAGCAAGCTGCTGAAGCTTACGTTAGTGAAAATTTGTTGATTTTCAACCATTGCTATGATCACTATTTGGTGAAAAACAAAGAATTATTGGCTACTGACTACTACATTGGAAACGAGTTGCTATTGATTAACTTACAAATCAGCCTTACGATGGATTTTTCTAGCAAAAATGTTTTCCAACAACTTATCATCCTCAAGCATGTTTTAGCATACTCTCCACAAGATTTCAATATTAAACTATGGGTAATCAAACTTTATAACTACTTAAACCTTCCTCAAGCTTCTTTGCAAGTTTTTAAGACCCTTAGTGTGAAGAATGTGCAAGTTGATACTTTGAATCATTACCTTAGCCACAGATTTGCATCAAGATTCCCAGACAAGGGATACATTGATTTCCTTAAACATAACTTGAATTTTTACAACGAATCATCGTATCAATACTTAATACATTTTTTGAAAAATTGTTATGAAAACAACGCATTCCTGAAGATTGAAAAATATATTGAGTTCCTTGAAAGAATACAATCTAGTTATGAAAAATGGTACAGTTTTTCGGAGCTTTTGGACTCCAGTGCATATTTGAATGATAGTGCTAAAGTCACTGATGGATACAAGAAGCAAAACTTTGACTATTTCAATTTTATTAAATTGTACAATGTGGATACTGAAACCACCAAAGCTAAGACAGATTCATCAGACAGAATTAATTCTACCCAAGATGTTGAACTTCCAAATGAATCAATTTTGACATTTAATACCGCCGGATCCTTAGATAACATTGATGAGGAAAACCCTAAGTCATTCAATACTATCAACTACTCTGACAATCGCGATTTTGCCACTGAATGGCGCGTTGGTATCAATACCCGTATTGATCAATTGCAAGACAAACTAATTACTGGCCCAATCACTGACCTGGACTACCTCAAGTTGAAAAACTTGAAAAACAATTTGTTCTTAGAACCGATCAAGGATACCACGAAGCATTTGCTTGATAATTTCAATTTGCTTTTTGCGAAAGTTGAAGCGACAACATTTGACAAATTCACCCCTATTGAAGTATTAGAATTAAAAGTGATGCACCATTTCTGGAACTTTATTGTTGCCAAGGACGGTAAAGAGGCAAGCACTCACTTGACCCAAATTCAAGATTTATTGAATCAAGTCACAGTATTGTTCAAGTTGCAATTCACTGATCCGAAGGAAACAATTGGTGTTGTTAATTGGGAGTTTGCCCACATTTATATTCTCGCCATTCATATATACAAGACTTTGACCAAGCAAGTGAAGCAAAACAAACAACATGTGCCTCAACTTTTTAGCAAGTACAAGTCTCAGATAGATAGTACTATTACTGACAGTTTGGCCAAATTGCAAAGAGAAATATTGCAAGTACATGAGAATTCCGACTTGGCTAAATTGGAAACTCAAAACTGGAAAGTTTTGGCAACTTGGCAGAAAGAACTTGCTGAACAAGGTCACCAGAATGGGCAAGTTTTGCAAATATTAAAGGTTAGTGAAGGGGTGATTAATAGTGAGTTTAAAGCGGCTAAGGAACGGTATCTGAGCTTGTTTAAGGTTTTAAGTAAAATTTAGGATGGTGTCATTACATGTCCTTTTACTAGTTTGCACTCTGGCACTGAATATGAACCCTCTGAAATCCAAATGTCATTACATAAATATGTCTTATACCGCACTAATTAATGTTACGTATTTACCGGTTGCTCCGATACGCTTGTAAGCGAACCTAACATTCGGGTTCGATAAAAAACAAACTATGATACAAAATTAGTAGGGCAAGAAACCTACTGCACTATGTAGCGCATCATTGAGGGTACTCTCAAAGTTGTGAATATTAAGTTTTTTTAGGTACTACTTGACACCAATATAAAAAGATGTGAAGCCCTATAAAAATGCAAACATGAGATTATACTTCCGTTTGACTTGTGAATAGGCGAGTCGTAAAGTTCCTGGCATGCATGTCAAGATAGAATTCATTGCTGCACTTTGTTGCTTACTCAGCACTGACGAAGCTTGCGATAGTGAGAAAAATGGCCATGATGCATCAGAAAAACAAAATGAATCATCATGGCAATAGTAGCCAGGACAATGTGGAAAACTTATATGATGATTCTATTCTCTTTTGGTAATTTTATCGAATGATAAGACAAAAAGCGATACAGGAAACCATGGGAAAAATTATAAGAGTAGCGTTCCTTGGGCCTGAAGGAAGTTTTTCTCATCAGGTATGTTTTCAATTATTGGAATTTCGAACGACAAGCATTTGAAGGAACGGTCTGAAAGGCACGAAAAAATAACTTAAAATTAGAACAGGGTCAAAAAGAATGAAGCAAGCTCGTGCAGGGGGAAGTGATAACAGTTTTAATAAGATCTTTTGAGCTGTTTCATCAGGTTTCAAAACAAATGGAAATAAAAAAAGAATTAATGAAATTACTAACTAACGATTATTAAGGCAGCTCTTCAGCAATTCAGCAATACTCAAACACAGACATCATCACAAAGTATTGAATATTCTCCCCAAGCATCAATAGCTAATTGTTTTAAGGCATTAGCATCTAATTCAGTAGAATATTCTGTGGTGCCGTTGGAAAACTCTACTAATGGACAAGTTGCCTTGAGTTATGATTTGATCCGCAATTGGTTTTTCCATAATACATTGAGCAGCAGTACAAGAACTGCTCAAGGTTTAAAAATAAACATTAACAATAACGAGAACAGTACGGAAGACGAAATCTCGTCATCGTTGCAATTGCCAAATTTTGAAGTCTTTGATGAACAATATGTTAGCATTCATCATAATCTTTTGACCCAAACCGCAGACATTTCCAAGGTCGAGAAAATATATTCCCATCCTCAAGTCTGGACCCAATGCATGCGCTTCTTTACTGAGCTAATGGATCAAGGAGTCAAGATTAATAAGATTGATACTAATTCCACTTCCAGAGCAGCACAACTTGTCTTGCAAGATATCAAGAATGGCATCACTAATACCGCATCGATTTCTAGCAGTACCGCATCACAGATATATAGCTTGAATGCTTTGCGTCAGAATATTGAAGATGATAAGAATAACACAACGAGATTTCTTGTTTTTGGTAAACGGAAGCATAAGCCGGAAGATTTACTAACGGACGCTAATGGGGGTACTGCTGCTGTTGGTGCTGGTACTGCTGATGATGCTATCGGCATTTCTAACACTTTCAATACAACACATACTACAAGTACAAATACTACTGCTGATGAGGTGCTAGGTAATATTACTAATCAAAACCCTATCCCTGTGGCAGTAGATAACACCAAAAATAGTTCAGAAAATGACTTGCACACTAGTACTAGAGCCACCACCACTACGGACCATGTTACGTTTATTGCTATTAGAATTCAAAGTGAAAACACCGGTTTTCTATGCGATGCTTTAAACTTCTTCAAAAAGCACAATATCAACCTTGCAAACATCAACACCCGACCATCACAGATTGTCAAATGGCAGTATATTTTTTTCATTGAGTTATATGGCGATTTGTATAACGATGAGAACGTCAAGAGCTGTATCAAAGAGTTGCAGCAAAATGTGATTGAGTTGAAAATTATTGGGTGCTTTAAGAGAAATCCAGAGTACTTTAATAATAAAATTGAGCCTTATAATTAAGTCTGAGGAGTATTGGTTTACAAGTTGAAGTTCTATGTACATTTTAATGTTAGTATGTTATCACATTAGCCTTTATGTTGTAGTTTGTCCTTATTATATAGAAGATGAAGTAATGTTTGGTTCGACTGCACATAACTGTTGGGCACCTCACTAAGGATTTCAAGCTGTACTGGTATCTCTGTTTCTCAAATGTATTTTTTTTCTCTTCTGCAATGTCTTACTTGCACAAAATTAAAAATGTCAATACTTGAACTTGATTACACTGTCTGCGTCTGTAAAAAAAGTGTTTTGTTGGTATTGGTATTGCTTTAGATCGTTTTTATCTCGAAATTCCCAGATTTAATATTGAGATCAATGTTCACCACTGATAACAACGGCATGGAAAGAATAAAAAAGTTATATTAGCGTGTGAAAGATGGTACTAAAGTAAAACTTTTATTCACCTGTTGACATCAGCAACAAAACAAATTAAAACAACAATCAACATAAACCAAAATATCCTCTATCTTTATTTCAAATCCGCCAAAACAACCAAATTTTGCAATTAATAGTAATGGGGTTATCACCGTTTTGATGACAACTATATTGTGTTTACTATATAAATAAGTTTACCATATTATTTTTTCTGTCGATTATATATAGATAATAAATTAATATCGCGTGTTAAAGAGGAAAAACCTTTTTTTGGAAATTTTTTGGA
>JXWR01004265.1_pt1 | contig 10446 bp, 6 predicted proteins | sample 315541 | NCBI WGS metagenome assembly JXWR01 (sample SAMN03273951, study PRJNA271842) | soil metagenome | isolation source: rice field ambient CO2 | place: India: CRRI Experimental farm Cuttack,Odisha-753006 | collected 2013-12-17
AAGGAATGCTATTATCAACACTACTGCTTTTATCAGATGGATCAAAGGAATTTTCTTTGTCGAAGGAAATACTGTGCCTTATATCAGGCAGATTTCTGGCTTTGCCAAGGGCGGCTCTTCTTTCATTCTTTATACCTAGACTGCTCTTACGTTCATGTTATATATTTGCTATACTCGCTAATTCTGTTTTCGTTTTTATTGTTTTAGTTTCCGTTCTTTCCTTCTCCTACTTTTTTGATCGTTCTCTTTCGTTGGTTTCGTTCTTGTTCTTGTTTGTTTCTAGATTCGCTTATCCTTGTCTTTCAATTTCATTTGACATCCACTTTTTCTAGGTCTTAGTTCTTTGTATTTAGTCTTTAGCTCCTATTAAAACATATACTATACCTCAGATATTTCTGTCTTAATTTATTTGATTTTCGTTTAGCTTATTTCGTTGTGTTTGTTATTTAACTCTTTTTTCAGCAATTCGGTTTCAACCACCTTTGGGTCTTATTTTAGCTACCGACTCTTTCGGAGTCTACGAATCAATTTTTCATGATCAAATACTAAGCTAGCGTACGGCTATAGTGTAGTTATATTACTACTTATCAGAATTGATTTTCGTTATGCATATTCGAACTTCACAGTTCTGTTGTTGCTATTATACTATAAAGCTTACAGCTACAGCTAAAACCTTCACAGCTATTTAGGTTTCTCTCAGGTCGTTGGTCCCTGTTTCTTCAGTCTCTCAATCGCACTATGAACTGCGGTTTGTCTTTCTCTTAGTAATTGGTCTTTCATAATAAAGAGTAATTGAAATAGAAATGCTATGTTGTTGCCCACCAGCGCGCTCTACTTGTTGCCACGACAACGATATAACGTATACGCTGGAGCTACCCGGCAAATAGTCTGTAGGCATTTGTGGCTAGGTTGCCTGGGACAACACACTTGTTTGTTTTTGTTTCTTGTCTTTTTTGTTGACCTTTTTTTTTTTTTTTACTACGTGCACATCTAACTGGGCGTTAACGCCAATATCAGACAATCTGGTTATGATCTTGAAACTGGTTTATATCAAATATATAATTACCATCAAGCTTTCTTCTAAAGCGTTATATGAACATTTTCTCGCAGTATGCGCTGTTGCGTGTCGAATATTGCAGACCAAGGTCCGTGCTGAGCGCCAACACAAGCCAACCTTGGAGTGCCCGCAGTGCGCTGTTGTTACGGTAACAGGTATATTTGGTTGGGAGCACCGCTCTGAAAAAATTCAAACAAACACAAGCAAGAAAAGACGCTAGAAGCAAGCAGGAAAAAAAAAACTATAAAAGGCCCAAGCGACCGCTTTTTTCAAGATAATAATTTTTCTTTTTGACTAGTTTCCTTTCTTCATACTTACCTTGAGAAGTCATTGGGGATCATGAAGCCCATATGGCCATTTGGACCTGCTTACATTGCACAGCGTATCAGGTTTGAATGTCATATCTTTCCGATTTTCATTGGAGAGGTATGGGTCTCATAATTTTTGATTTTAATTAACTAATAATTTTACAGTTGAAAATTATTGTAAATTTGAAGAAAGGAAACTTATTAGCACTTTTGGGCGGTTCTTGGTCAAGATCTCCTTTATGCCCTTGTGTCATTTTAATCTATCGACATGATTAGGATCGCTTGACGGGAATTGCCTTTTTGTGATTGGTTTCTTGGTATCTTCTTTTTAGAATTCTTAGTATGGCTACTAAGTTTTTTAAAAAGAATGGCGTTGATAGTTTTACAATGTATCTTTTATTTGGTGACCATTGTTGGAAAAGCAGTAAGGTAGGGTGTGTATTTTTTTTACAGTTTCAAATGTATGGACTGAGGTTGGTGGAGGTTGTATAATGGATGGCGATTTTATTTGTTCTGTTTTGTAAATATTCAATAATTAGACAGCGTTACAGTTCACTCACTCCTCCTCTTCTAACTGATTCAAAAAGCCATATATATGCCAGACAAAACATACAAGCAATAATAAAACAGTAAATCGGTTGATAGACCATCATCAATGAAACATATTGTCGCAAAATTTTCGCTTGTCTTCAGTCTTGCCTTGTCGCTTGTCTGGAAAAATCTCCATGTTGCATTAACGAATTCGCTAATGACCAATAACGGCTCATTTATTGACGTAATTTAGCTAATGGAAAGTTACAGAATGGTTACGAGAATCAAAGCCTGCTACAATGCGTTCTTCAGCGAAACATATACGAGAATAGACAAGCAACCACCATTTATGGGCAGTTGGACCATGAATAAGCCAGTCAGAGAGGCTTTGCTAAAAAAGGAGATTTGAAATTGGCTTTCATGCTTAAGTGTTACTCACTTTTACGCATTCCGGACTCAATATTCAAAATTGATTTTCACAAATTGATATTGAAATTCGTCACGTAGGGCTTAGTATGGCCGATCGCTAAGAAGCGAGAAGAAAAAAGATTAAATTTCACAACAGCTTTTTCCTGTTATACGCCGTAAATGATTAAACAAAGAGAACCAAACACTCAGAAGTAACTTACCGGTATGCGTCAAAAGTTTTTACATCGTTTCACCATTTCATCGTTTCATACTTCATTCATCTGCAATTAAGCGGCCGTGCGGTTCTGTTCTCTTTCTTTACCCCGTGTTACAGTGTATTGTCCGCATTGTTCAACTCACTAGTTTCAAATCGGAATACTCAGAAAAGAATTCAGGGCTAATAAACTCGCGCCCAATGAATATGTTCAAAAAAGACAAAAAAAAAAAGCATGATACACTACTCAGTGCATTATACTGTAAGGAACGTCTTTTATCTCGCTGCATTTATTGTGCTGCAGTACAATTTTGAATCTTGATTCTGTGGAATTATCTCCAGAAAATTTTTCAAGACAATAAATGATAATGCGACCCTCCACTTTTTGGTTCTGTCTTGTCTTGAACTGTAATGAACCGTTTCCAAACGTTTTGGAATTTTCAACGCTGCAGATATACTTTAATTTCATTGAGAATTCCTGTGAATGGCGTGAAGTTTTAATTTAGTGAGTTGGCAATATGAATCATTAAAGTAGAAACTGACTTGGAGATAAAACAATAAGCTAAACAGATTGAAGTAAAACAAAAAAAAATTGCATTTACAATTTCATGATATATGGTATTCGGAAGAGTGCATTTTTCTCTACACACGCTTTATTATAGGGTGATCTATGTAAAGGAGCAGCATATCTTTTGATATTGCCGGAGATGCCAACCCAGTAAGACCCAGGAGCATGTCGTATGTCGAAAAGTTTAATAGCACGCCTAAACACAGAAGAAGAGAAGAGAGAGAAGGAATAAGAAATACATATATACAAATCAATTAATGCTTTACATGTTCTTATTCCCACGCAACTTTGCCTGTTTTTCACATCAAATTCTCATAAATCTCAGTAAAAAGACATTCAAATTTGCCGAAAAAGGAGCTCAATGCAAACGCCCATCCACCACACAAGAATAAAAAAAAGATAACATCATAGATTTAATTTTTATTTCTGTTCAACCAGGGCAGGTTTTCACTGAACAATAGAAACCTAACGCAATTGCCCCTTGCAGGAAGCAGTTGTGTTGTTACCCCCCATCGAACAAAACCATCGACAATAATAAATTGATTTGATTATACCAATTTTAATAAAAGATATTAGAATACTCAACAAGGAAGTTTAGAAACCGCCGATTGTACCACCGGTGTACTATGGTGCATGTTTCATCATTATGCATGCATCGATAAACTGCTGGGCCGTCCCAGATGCGGTTTACACAGACATGCATGTATGCATGTAGATTACCGACCGGTCTGCCACCGGTGGCGGTCTGCTTTGCGAACGCACCCAAACTGTACCGTCGCGTACCGCACCGTGTAACACGCTAATCAATTGTACCGCAAGGGCAACGTACAACGATTAAGGGGAGATTTTGGTGAGCGCTCTTCTTCAAATTAAAGGAGTTTAGTATTGCTGTTGGCATTTGCTGAGATTCGATGGCAGGTTATGTGACATCATGAGCAGTCCAGCATGGCGATATTGCTAGGATGAATTACATATTGATTGTTTTTGTTGCCAGAAAAAATATTAATATCTTACGTGCTGTCGATTCAATATTGTTAGGTATAAAGATGATACCTTTTTTTTGTATAATTGTTTTGCTGTTATTATCATTCACTTAACTTTTTTTTGAATCAAAATAATTCCTAAAATTGTAGTATAAAACTAAGAAATAACAATTCAACTGCTGGATTGTGAATTGTCATACTCTCATTGCATAATGTTGCCCACTTTTGGGAATCTTCGTTTCTCTGTTAATTTAATTTTTTTTTGGCCACCCACCTTTTAGCAGAGAGCTGCCATTTTTGATTATTAATGTTGTGATAATATTATTAATAGTTCGATCATAGTATTTAAAATTAAATTGTGGGAAGGTTGCTCAAAATGCCGCATCTTCAACTGAAGATTGCTCGCCTTGTTTAACAATTGCAAAGAAGCGGTGATTGCTGAGGGCTTTCAATTCATTATTATATCGATGCTGGTAGGGGTTTTTGGAGGTTACATAACGAGACATAGATTGGCAACCAATTCAACCACCAGCATGCTCAAACTAACCCCTGTCTTTTCCATGCCCTACCTGGGGATAGGTGCTCCTTCCCCAGTTTGATCTACTCTATCTCGTCAACGAGACTCGGGAGCTCGGGGCCAGTCTCTATGGCTCAAAGAGTTTTGCTGATGAGTTTCGTGTGGGGAAAATTAGTATGACCAGATTTTATAATATGATTAATCAAAACGGTAACATTAATAAAACAGTTATACACAAGTAATGGGTAAAGATATGAAATCATTTACGCTCACTATTGTTTTCCGTCGTATTTCTTGTTTTCGTTCATTATTTGGCGGACTTTTAACGTCCCACATATGTAAAAACATTTTTGCAGCCTAAAATTGAAGATCTCTAAATATCACTTTTGTAAGATGGGCTTCAAAGATGGGCTAAAAGCTATAAAACGAGATAATTTATGTTAGAGCATTGTGGGTGTCTGATTATGCGTAGTCCGTGTTTCAGATAGCGTGACTTATACTGTAGATTAGATATATAAAATTGTGTAAGCCAGTGAAAAACGAGTTGTACTGATCAGTTGGCAAAAAAGCAATAGACAGCTTTAAAGACTTTAAAACTCTTGTGATGTCATTTTGGTTTAGCCTGCTTCGCTATCTCTTGCAACGCAGCTTACAACATTACTCAAAACGATAATTATTTTTCATTAATTTGCAATTTGTTTTTGACCCCAGTAACCGGCATGACACTGAGGCACCAACAATACAACGTGATACTAACTAAGACAGCTAACTAGTGTAACAATACTACGTCATATATCCCCTGTTAAAAAAAACGTTGAAGCACTAAAAATTGGATTGTTTGCGACTGTTAAATTTACTTTCTATTCTGGCCGAAACTAACAAGAGGTTCTATAACTGTTACACCATTTGAGAAAGCAGAGGCGCGGCGTTTATTATTGTACTGCTGCTGTATCTATCGTTTGCGCTGTAACGTATACGTAGCGAAGCTGTTCCAACTGCATGTCAAAAAAAACCACACTCGTATTATAAACATATTAACACTCACCATGTGAAGTGTAATAATCCCGCAGGATAAAAAACCAATTTAAAGCGAAATGGTTTAATTACTAATTTTACCCGAAATTTATGCTGAGTATTTCGGATTAGAACATGCTTTTTACGTTTTACGTATCTGCTCAACATGTCCGCTTTATTTAAATCTAAAATAGCTTGATACAACCTAAATTCTCGGAACCTTACATACCGCGCACAGATCTTGAGGATTGCCAAAAACACCGGCTTTAGTGAAGAGCCGTATGACGACTCATAAACTGAGCAGAGTACCCAACAATGATAGCGAGCTTCGGCAACGTTTTACCCGAGGAAGGCCTGATGCTTTTTTATTTTGTGATAGTAGGTGACGGATCTTTATAAAGCTAGATATACTTTTCCCGATTAATTCCATCGATGGGAGCGTGGCTTTAACGGTTTTGTATTTTTTAATCTTCGTGTTTGAATTTGTGATTTAATAGCTGTTACAGACACCGTAACCATTTCAAATTTTTTTTTACAAATAAAAATTAGCTTAAGATGGGCAAGACTTATGATATTGTTTATTAATGCGTTGCAACGTTGGACTGTGATATTCAATCACACTAAGTTGTACTAGCTAAGGAAATAATAGTTATTACTTTCAGGCTAACATATAGCTTATATTGTAACCTTTAATATTGATAATTTGCTTGAGAAGTGAACTATTGAAAAACTATTGCAGTATATGTTACAAAATTTTGGCCGGTGAAGACACTAGGTCAGACATTGTTGCTGTCTTGCTTTGAATTTACATGGTACGTTAACCTGAAGTGCCGTCATTTTTGAAATCCGTAAAAATGGGTTACCGTAAACTTAGAGTTCAATTTACTAAGTATTCTACGCGAACATTTCATAGGCTCTCGCAAACCTTTCCAACATATATTCCAGAAAGTTAGCAATGTCCAAGATAATATATCATCCCGAGTACTCATACGAGCAGCATTTACGACAGAGAAGAAGGAAACCAAGATATTCCAAACTTATTCAACTTAAATTCGTGTCTTTTCTAAGCTTGCTCAGATTTTACAGACAGTATGTTTTCGAGAATTTCATTTGAGAAGTCACTGATAAAATGTTTCTTTTTCATCGTTGAAACAATAGCAAGCAAACTGTCGCAAGTGAAGCTTGGTGAAATGAACTTTCCTGATTCTTCTTTTTCTTTCCTTTTTATTTTTTTTTTATTTTTGTACCTTTACAAGGATTTATCCTTGCTGAATAGTGGTGGGGTTTCCAGAACACAACAATAGCATTCCCTGATAAGGGTCATCAGGGTGCTAAAGGTACAAGAATTTAACTGCAAAGGACGGTACTCGTGTAAATGATTACGAGTCCTTCGATTGGCAAGATACTATAGTTTTAAATCCGCACTATGAACATGAGGTAACAGCCATTTCATTTATCACCATTGCCAGGATCGCATCCTGTCAATAAAAAATTGTATTGTGACTTTTCCATATAATAGAGCGAATTTCAGCTAGTCCTAATTGTCTTCTGCAGTCACTATTTTTGCAAGGTTAGGTTTGCACAGTTGTTTATACCAACAAGTTGCGGTAAAAGTTCCATTCACATAGTAAAGTTCACCAGATCAGATCTTAATCCTAACTTGTACGGAGATGTATATAATAGGAAGAACTAAATGACAATCAACTCCGCGGTTTTCCATGCTTTAATATAAAGTTAAGTTTTGTAACTATACTCATTTTATGCTTGCAAATCGAAAACATTTGCTATTTTTGCTGAAAATCTCTAAGTCCAGCCCTTTTCCAGCAATCTTGGGCAGAAAATAAAGTACGATAATGCCGGCGGCTTAAACTTTGATGGTTTATATGTTTTAGAGTTTGATGACCAACATTTCAACATTTTCGAGATGCAATCAGAGAATATACGGAAAAACAACCACACACCAGAGTATGGTAGTTGGGCAATCTCCAGATTTTTTAAGACACACTGTTGTTTTAAAGTAGGTTTACTGACTCCATAGATTCTCTCAATAATAGTCAGCGAAGGTTGCTTTTTTTCTTCTCCACAATCGAGCTACCCTTTCGCCATAACAAATAGGTTTCGGAACCCCCAAGCGGATAGAAAGCAATTCAAGGGTTCAACTATAAAACTATACTCTGCAGTACGGCTAGCTGTGAGACACAGCTGCGCAGCGCAATAATATAATTGAGGATGAGAGAATATGATCACAGAGGCAGTAGTGATGATAATTTTGAAATAGTGTGGCCGTCTTCCCCATAAGTCACCATCGATCACTATAGATCACCAACACTATCTTCTCCGAGAACGATTAATGCTTACCGTAACTCCGGCCGCCACCAGATTTCCCCGTTTAGTGGGCCTCCGCTTTCCAGCACAAATTGGAAGTTAACATATGCAGTGTAACGCGAAGCCATGCTTAGAGGGTAATGTTTCATCTAAAAACTATAATTAATAGTCAAAAGTCCCAAGCGCACCTTGCAAAAAGAAGCAAGCAGAAGCAATATCACCAAACACAAAAAGATGATGGATAAATGAGAATTTCGTGTAGTTCTAATTTTTATTTCTGGTAGTTTAAATATGAGCTATCTAGCGTCTAGATGTCACTATCCTCTATTCTTCCCAGCCCTGACATGTTTTCAGCTTGTTGTGGTTTAGTTCTTTGTTCATTACCGTCAGTTGTAACGTTTCATTTCACCAGTGGACTGCATGTGGATATGCGAGAGTCAGCATGGTTTAGTAAGCACTCTCTCGCACCTGGGAAGGACGGGAAATTGCCGTCGCTTTTGCTGCAAGGCGATAACATCGCAAGCCATATATGGGTTGATCTAATTCTTCCTCTCTGGGCTTTGCTTTTGCCTAACAACATTTGTCACTAAACACGGCTCATAGTTTCCGAGTTCAAATTGATTTTCCCCCATCGTATTAGAAATGCTCGGGTTTATAAATGGGAAAAAGCTTTGATCGCGGGGTACAAACTTCTTGACATGGTAGTTGTTTTCTTTGATTATCGATTAACATTTTAATTTTCTGACTATACCTTTGCTGAGATCATGTTTAAACAATCCATACAATAATAAAGGTCATTTAACAGGCATCACAAGGCAAGAAGACGGCTTATATCAACGATATATCATACACACATAGCAACTATAGCTACTACAAAATCTGGGTATAGCTTATTCGGCGTAATTCGACAGCTATACGTTTCCATACCCACCGGATGTTTACTCAGGCCATTTGATGGTCTGATTGGCCAGCATCGTTTGTCGCGCCGACCGGATTGTGGAACCGGAATTCCCCATATTTCACAGTTAATTAGTGTTCTTTCTTCGCTGCTTTCATACTGTTGCTGGGTGTACTCACTCAAAGCCTGCCCTAACACTAAGTAGGGCGGGTCATTATGCAAGGCGCAAGGCACCCACAACGTGCATTAGCAATCGCATCAACGCTAGCTCTAAAAGCAGTCTTAGTACTGGGACAAGTCGCAGAGCCTATGACCATAATGTCGTTCAGAGGCCTGTGTCAATAACACCTGCTCCATGCTGATCATTAAGCACTAAAGTTTCTATCCAGCATAATAATTAAAGGTAATGGCAAGCGGTGGTAATGATGATAATAATAATACTAATAATACTAATAATAATAATAATGATGATGATGGTTAAGGTGGGATTCTGTAATGTCAGGTAAATGCGGGCTTCTTACTGAAGCACATCATGCTGTAAGGTGCAGTGGTATGTGCAGCAAGAAGTGCATCTCGCATAGAAACATGCTTGTAAACATATTTGCCTGCATCTCACTGATGCATGTATGTTTTTACAGCGCAGACGCTTCTTTTTTTTCTTTCACACTCTCTCAATCGATTGTATTACGCTTATTCTTGCTTTCACCGCGAGTGATTAATCAATTATGGGCTGTTTTGACTTGTTTGATATCTCTGAGTGGATGGTACGCTTATGGTTGCATGGGCTTTTACTTCAACAACCCCCGAACCGAAACACCCCAGAAATGCGTAATGATATAAAAGCATAACGTTTCCCACCTCGACATTCTTGCTACCGTTTTTATTTTATTTTATCTTACTTTTTGTATCATTTCTTTTCTATTGCCACTTTACTCTACACTCAAACCATCCTTTTACTCAAGAACCTTTCAACGTTTCTTCTACTCTTGGTTTGTGCGTCACACATTACGCATTCCGGTTTCACACAGTCGTTCCTTACTTAAAATTACCGAAAGCTCATCAATTCCGCGCCCGCATTTTTCCATACTGGAGAAAATTACATCATCGATAAATTGTCCGATCCCACCAATTTCTGATCCCATAATCGACGAATTGGCCACCTACATTTGGTGAATATATTTTTTGAGAAAACCCAGCAAAGCAAGCAGACATTCTACTTTCTTGCTATTTCAGGTTTCTTGGTATCAATACATCTGAAAACACACGATACGCTGCTTAACTGCTAGGTTAGCCCCAAAAAATAATTTGAAACAAGTCACAATTTAAAATGATCAACAAAGTTTACAGCGAAGAATACGGTTATGACTGTGATGATCCAAGTATTGTCTACTGGTGCTGCTGCCACTGTCGTACCAAAAACCCAGATTTTTTCCAGCAATGTACATGCTGCAAAAAACAGAATTGTTCAAAGTGCAATTATCCTTGGGTGGATTAAGCTAGCTGCTGTTACACTTAAGCTTCACCGGCCCACCAAGATTCATTAACGATTGAACGAATACTATACCTTGCTATCTCTAGTTGTAAAAAAAAAAAAAAAAAAAAAAAATTGAAAAAAAAAAATTA